>ERZ1023687.195-NODE-195-length-18504-cov-6.365602_pt1 | contig 18504 bp, 15 predicted proteins | sample MGYA00380346_ERZ1023687 | MGnify/ENA primary metagenome ERZ1023687 (study PRJEB33179, sample SAMN07449028) | human gut metagenome | biome: Human-gut; feature: Human associated habitat; material: Faeces | host: Homo sapiens | place: India:Kasaragod | collected...
GATTAATTGCCCTGGCGGGTGGGCTATCCGTTGATGGCCACTTTGCGGTTATGGTAGGCGATAGATAATCTGTCGGCCTATTTTTTTGTTTTATAAAGTATGAAATCTGCATAAATTTTATGGATAATTCTCCTATGGTGAGTGTAATACTTCCCAATTATAATCATGTTGTTTATTTGAAAGAGAGGATTGAAAGCATCCTCAATCAAACCTATCAGAACTTTGAATTGATTCTGCTGGATGATTGTTCTGCGGACAATAGTTGTGATATTTTGAATGCCTATAAAGAACATCCAAAAGTTTCGGCATTAGTGTTGAATGAAAAGAATACAGGCAATACTTTTCTTCAATGGGATAGGGGCATTCGCCTTGCTAAAGGAAAGTATGTTTGGATTGCAGAAAGTGATGACACTGCCGATATTCATTTTTTGGAGGCAACAGTTGCCGCATTGGAGTTGAATCCAAGTGCAATAATGTGCCTTACTGGTTCCATTCTGATAGATGGACAGGGACAAAGGATGAAACGTAAGAGCCGTGACCGTTGGAAAGAAACCGGAGAAGTGAAAACATTCGATGGCAAAGAATATGTAAAACATAATCTGTTATATAGGAATTATGTGTATAATGCCAGTATGGTGCTTTTCAAGAGGGAGGTTTACGATAAACTAGATAAGTCCTTTCAGCAACTTCGCTGTGCGGGTGATTGGCAGTTCTGGGTAGAAGTGGCACAGGAGGGGAAAGTTGTAGAGGTACGCCGGAAATTGAATTACTTCCGGCAACATACCAATAAAGTAACCAGCAGGTCTAAATATACAGGGGAAGGAATGTTCAATACGATAGATGTGATGTCGTATATGTTTTCTTGTACAGACGTTGGCTGGTATAGAAAATGCTTGGTGAGGGGAGAGTGTTATAGACTTATAGCGAAACTACCGGTTTCACCGGACATCCGTGCCCGTCTGTATGTTGAGGCAAGAGGGAAAATGGGGGTTCTGCCAGTACATTACTATCTGGAACGTATAAATAGGATATTAGCATTTGTGATTCCTTTTCTTCCTACTCATAGAAAAGATAAATTCAAATAAAGGTACATTATATAAAAGAGGATATAAGAATGCTGTCAATTATCATTTGCTCTATTTCACCGGAACGATTGCAAGAAATCAGCCAAAATATACATGCTACTATTGGAGTGGAACATGAGATTATCGCTATAGATAATCGGGAGAAGTGCTGGTCTATAGCTCGCGCTTATAATGAAGGTGCTCGGCAGGCTCGCTATCCTTATTTGTTTTTCGTCCATGAAGATGTGAAATTCCATTCGCAGGATTGGGGGACGGTTGTTGCTGAGAAGTTGGCGGAACCGAGTTGTGGAGTAATAGGTTTTGCAGGAACTAAAATAATGTTCGACTGCTATTCGGGATGGATGCAGCATCGTCGTTTTGCTTGTACTTCTTATTTACAAAAAAAAGGAAATGTGACGGCATTCACTGGGTTCAATGTGGTACAAGGAGAGTGGTTTGCGGAAGTTGTAGCAGTGGACGGTTTCGGAATGTTTGTCCGAAAAGAGGTATGGAAGGCATATCCTTTCGATGAAAAGATGCTGACTGGATTTCATTGCTATGATGTTGATTTCTCTTTACAGATAGCTGTAAGCAAACGATATAGGAATTATGTTTGTTGCTCACCGGAAGTTCAAGTGGAACATCTCTCGGAAGGTAATTATAATCGCAACTGGTGCCAAGATACGGTCAGGATGTATAATCGGAAATGGAATGTTATTTTGCCGATAAAGATAGATGACCTTTGTCTTACTAAAAGGGAGATGGAAAGATATAGAGAAAAGAGCTTTAATCGTTTCTTGCAAAAATCTTTTAAAGTTGATTTCCCTGAGAAGAAAGAAGTTTTGATGGCTTTTTTGTCTTATCCTTTTTCTTTAGAACATTTGTTGCATTGTATTTCGGGAGTATATAGATATTTAGTAGGGAAAGATTCTTAACTTTGTAAATTGATTATTGTCATCTGCTAAATAATTTAGATAAAATATAAACATATTGTATGGACGCATTAAATGAAAAGGGTATGGTGTCTGTTATTGTACCTTGTTATAATCAAGCCATTTATTTGCCCGAAGCCTTGAACTCTTTATTGGCTCAGACTTATCAGTGCTGGGAAGCGATAGTTGTGAATGACGGTTCGCCTGATGAAACAGAAAAAGTGGCATTGGAGTATACGCGGAAAGACTCAAGAATTAAATATGTATTCAAGGAAAACGGAGGATTGTCTTCTGCGAGAAATAAAGGTATAGAATTGGCTCAGGGAGAATTTATATTGCCGTTGGATGCAGATGACATTATACATCCGGAGTATATGGAAAAGGCGATGGAGGCATTCGAGGACAATCCATTCCTGAAACTGGTATTTTGTCGAGGAGTTTTTTTCGGAGTAAAAAATAAGGTTTGGAATTTGCGTTATGAAGGGTATGAGGAGTTGCTTCAGAGAAATCATATTTTTTGTTCTGCTTTTTTTAGGCGCAGTGATTGCATGGCCATTGGCGGCTATGATGAGAATATGCGGAAAGGACACGAGGATTGGGAGTTCTTTATCAGGTTGTTAGATGAAAATAGTCTTGTGTATCAGATACCCTCTCCACTCTTTTATTACCGTGTCAAGGAGCAATCTATGATAACTGCGGCAAAGCAGGCCGATGTATTTAATGAAACGGAGTTTTATATCTATTCAAAACACAGAACCCTTTATGCTTCCTTTTTTGGAGGCAGTGCATTGCACATCATTCGCGAACTGCTTTATCTGCGCAAGAAGCGCGAGGCGCATAGAAATAAATGGTATAGAAGATTTTTCCGTCAATATATAAAAGGACTTTTTCACAAATGAAACTATCTGTCATAACTATCAACTATAACAATGCTGAAGGACTGGCCAAGACAATGGACAGTGTTTTCAGACAGCGCTTTTCTGACTTTGAATATATTGTCATAGATGGTGGCAGCACTGATGGCAGTAAGGACTTGATTGTGAACAATCAGGATAAAATTGCTTATTGGTGCTCTGAAAAAGATTCGGGCATATATAATGCCATGAATAAAGGCATCCGGGAGGCATCTGGAGAGTATTTACTTTTTGTGAATTCGGGTGATTTTCTTCATGACTTTGCTGTATTGGAGGACATTCATCCTTTTTTGTCGGGCGAAGACATTGTTTACGGGGATTTGCTTTTTGTACACGGCGATGGAAAGGAGGATTTGTTTGTATACCCGGATGTCTTGAGCTTTGAATATTTTTTGGAACGCTCTTTGGGACATCCTGCTGCTTTTATAAAGAGAGCATTATTTGAGGGGTGCCTTTATACGGAGACGCTTAAGATTGTTTCTGATTGGGAATTCTTTGTGAAGAAGATAGTGCTTGAAAGCTGTTCTTATAGACATGTCGAGAGGGTGATAAGTATCTTTAATATGCAAGGCATCAGTTCTGTCTCTTTAAGTCTTTGTGAGGAGGAAAAGAAATATATCCTGCAGGGAATATTTCCTCCCATGATACTCGACTCTTTGCAGTTGGCTGCTTGCCTGAAAAAGCAGCCTTTGTTTGAACTTTTCCGTGAGATGAGCAAGACACACCGTTTCCAGAAGAGGGTAAAGCCTGTCCTGACCTTCTTGCTGAAATTGAACAACGCTTTCTCTATGCGGAAATGAATGGTCAGAAGACTGCTTTTGCTACTTTCCGGTAGACAAGTTCGGTTTGGCGGGTTGCCTTTTCCCAAGAGTAAAGTTTAATCCTTTCTTTGCCGGCAAGTATAAGTCTGGTGCGTTCAGCTTCGTCGTATATCACACTTTTGATAGCTTCTGCCATCGAAGAAACAGAGAATGGGTCGAAATATGCCGCTGCATTTTCGGCAATTTCAGGAAAGCAAGAGGCTTGGCTCAAGGCTACGGGGCAGTTGCAAGTGTAGGCTTCTAAAATAGGGATGCCGAAACCTTCATAATAAGATGGATATACAAATAGCAGAGCACGGTTGTATAATTCTTTCAGATGCTGGTCGTTGACCGAAATTCGCAGTGTATGCGAAGCGATGCCTATACGTGATATTAATTCTGATTCAGCCTTTGAAAACGGTTTGCCTGCACATATTAGATGTAGATGTGCATCTGTTTGATGAATTATACTGAAAGCTTCTGCTAATCGTTGGAAATTTTTGTAGGATGTCCGGTCACCAACAAACAAAATGTATCTTTGGGGAAGATGTAGATTAGGCTTGCTTATAGTGGATTGTAGACTACAACCGTGGTAGATAACGTCTATTTTTTGAGGGGATATGCCTAATGTTTCTATGATATCTTTCTTGGTATGTTCGCTAATGGCTATAATGTGATTGGCTTTTGTGATAATTTCTTTCTTCTGTTGAATAATGGATATGGAGTCTTGAAACAAGTCTGGATATTTTTCATAGGTCATGTCGTGTACGGTTATCACAAAAGGATTATTGCCTATTTGCTTAAGAAAAAGGGGATTGTAATATGTCGGATGATAGACAAATGGAGCGTGTTTCTGCATCAGCTTTAAGATTAGTTTGGCGTTGCTTTGATACAGTTTCTGTTGATGATACTTAAAGAACAAATGGGGGATGTAGATACCGTGCCTCTTGATTTTACTATTCAATAGATAATGATTTTCTGTATAGCGTACTGCAATATCATAATTAAACTGTAAATTGGACATGATTTCAAAGAAATAGCTATAAATTCCGCCGATTTTCTGCTGGTCGAAAATTTGTTTATCATATAATATAAAGGGCTGCTCCATGCTTGTCTATATATTGTAATACGATGCAAAGGTAAAGGAAAGTTTTGAAGTTCTGTGATTGAAATGATTTTTATATCTTTTATATTGTGTATTTTTGTGCCCTTCAAAGTTATAGTGTATGGATAAAAAAGATATTGTAGTAGTAGTGCCTATTTATTTACCTGCTCTATCAGAGATGGAAGCGGTGTCGCTGAAACAGTGCTTGGATATTTTGTCTGATTACTCCATAGTGATTATTAAGCCTGAAAATCTGGATATTTCCAATATACAATCTCAATTTTTACTCCCTAAGGTAATATCTTTCCCAGACAGATGTTTCCAAGGTATTGAAGCTTATAATCGTTTAATGCTTGACGTGGCTTTTTATAAAACTTTTTCGAGCTATACTTATATGCTTGTTTATCAATTGGATGCTTATGCGTTTAAAGACGAATTGTTCTTTTGGGCTTCACTGGGGTATGATTATATTGGTGCGCCGTGGATGCCGCACCAAAGAAAATATTGGAGGTTTCCTACTCGTTTCGTCTGGTTTGTCCAGCGTTGCTTCTGGAGTATTTTCTATCCTAAGAATCTGCGCAGAATGAAGTATTGTTGGTTTCATGTTGGTAATGGTGGCTTTTCTTTAAGGAAAATCAGTAAGATGATAGCAGTTACAGAGCATTACAAAGCTATAATTGATAAGTGCATGGCAGACAGTAATTCTTTTTTCCCCGAAGATGTCTTTTTGCTTTTGAATACTCATGATAAAGAAGTTCATTTGAAACGTCCTTCTTACAAATTGGCTATGAAATTTGCAATTGAGCAAATTCCGGCATGGTCATATAGGGCAAATGGATGCCAGCTCCCTTTCGGCTGCCATAATTGGACGCATCCTGAGATGCTCCCTTTTTGGTCTCAATTCATAAAGCTCGGTTAAGGAGCATGACCGCATGATTTCTTCCGGTGTGGTTTGCTCTTTCCTTGGACCTTGTTTGGTGCTTGGTTTGAAAACAGTATGAATAAAGTAGTATTATTAACTATACGTGAATTCGATATAGCTGTACTATCGGCCATCACAGCCATCAGCTTCGTTCAAAACCTCTTTTGATTCATATCGAATTCACGTTAATATAGTGTTTCTGTTATGTCTTGGAGAATGGTTAGGGTTTGATTATATATCCGTCAATTCCGAAATATTGTTCACCCCATTTAGCTTTGGCATACTCTACGGTCGCATAGCTGTTGGTGTACCAAGTGTCTTTTGTGTGTGTGCTCTTGAGATGATGCAGTGGTACAGTATTGGGTTGCTCGTCAGCATATACATATCCATCTATTCCATAATACTGTTCATTCCATTTCTTTTTAGCATATTCAACATCAGCGTAACTGAAAGCATACCACGTGTCTTTGGTATGTATGCTTTTCAGGCGATGCATTGGTTTTGTATTGGGTGCAGGTTCTACTAATACAAATCCTAAAAAGTCAGTTAAATAATCACCGCTTACTTGATTTATATAGTTTACGTCATCTTGTGAAAAAACCCACCAGTTGTCTTTTGTGTGTGGACTTTTTATTTGAAACATTGGTTTTACCTCTATAATCGGACGAATTTTGCTTTTGATGTATTTTTCTGCAGCGTCTTTAATTTGCTGTTTTTTTATAGGGTCTTTGATGAATTCGTATATGGGGTATGTCTTATTGAAATTAATTTCTGTCAATACACAATGCGTTTTGTCAACAGACTGCTGCCATCCGCTAAGATTGAATGTGTGGTTGGTTGCTCCGTCGGATGTTATTGTGATTGTATGACCATCGTGCTGGCCGCCATACATGTTGACGTTGCATGACCAGTTACTATTTCTCCTTTGGTATTGTTCTACTTCGGTTGTAGTAGAACTTCCGGAGAAGGAGAGGTTAACCGTTTTAATGGCACCAGTGATGCCTCCTTTGGCAATTTTGGTTTTAGACTCTACTTTTAGATTGTCGGTGATAGTTGACTTATAGAATATAGAAAGGCGTCCACCTACATTGAAGTCGATAAGAATATGTGTTCCGAATTCTTCAATAATGGCATCAGGAGAGGCTGTAGAAAGTCTGCTCTTAAAGTATGGAGTGAGGTAGTCGGCCAAAACTGTGGGGTCAGCATAAAGTTGGTAGCGTTCTAATTGCTTGATTTGGTCGACCCGAATGTAGGTCTCTTTGGTCGTAATGGAAGTCTTATTGCTTGATTCTTTGTCAAAAGAGACATTTGCTGAAAGGCTATAGGGTACTTCCTTATTGGAGGTGTCTGTGCTGGTTGCCCCATCTTTTTTAGGATTGATTTTTGCAGCAACCGAACCACTAAAATTCGTTTTATTGATGATGTCTTTTACATAGTTCATGTAGTCTTCTCCAGCATAAAAGTTGTCTTTGATTTCACCTACATATTCCACTTTGTATAATTGGGGATTTTTCGCATAGAAACCTGCAATATCTAATACTTCGTTTTTTATGGATTGTCTGGCAAGATATTCTCCGGTTATATCATAACCGTAGCCTAATACTTGATATTGACCATCTCCCATTGACTTCGTTGTTGGCATTTGTTGGTCTTCTTGAACAAACTGCTCGTCAAAAGTGTTGGTGCAGCTAATGGCGAATATTCCCATTGTAATGATGGGAATAAAAAGAAAATGTTTTTTCTTCATAATTCTGGAAATTAATTTAGTTTGCCTTTTGAAAGGACTGGTTTAACGCGTATTCAGTCCTTTCAATCGGTTCGTTTTATAAATTGGTGATATATATCACTTCCTTGTCAGTTGGATGTTTCTATAGCGTGAAGCTGCCATATAGGAATGCTTCATCGGACTCTATTTGAATGGAGTAGTTGCCGCATGATTCTTCATCTAGGTTGATGCTGATATTTGTTGGAGCATCGTATGTTTCTGAATAGACAGTTTCACCGGTTGATTCATTGATGAGGAGGATGGTGACGGTGGGTAATACCTCGTTGAAGTCGACACATACCGTATTATTATATAGGTAGGCGTTGGCGGTTTGAATGATACTACGAGATATAGGGGTATCTCCTTTACTAGTCGGATTTTTTCTTTTTGCTTGGATTAGGGCGATTTCTGTAAAAGGATTGTTCTTTTTTTGTGCGTATGTCACAATATTGCTTAAAAAGAATGTCGCAATTAAGATAGACAATAGATTCTTCATCATTATACACTTTTTTGATTATTGATGCCGCAAAGGTCGGTTTAATACGGCAGGATAAGTGTATAATATTGTATAATTTCGGTGTATAATGGCGTATAATATTGTATAATTGTTGTACTTGCTAATGATTGTTATGATTGGCAAGATGATTGGAGATTCTTTTTTAAAGCTTCCTTAAGAGATATCTCTTTGTGTGCAAATCCCATTTTGTTTTCTAATATGCGGTCTGCCTTTTTGTAAATAGTATCCCGTTCGCAGCTCAATATATGGCAAAAATGGCTTATCGGGAGGTTTGTCAGGTACAGACAACATAAGTAGATTTCGTCTTCTGTCAGGTGATATTTTGATTGTAGTTCCCGGGCAATATTATTCCAACATTTGTTGGTTTCTGCAATTAGTTGTAGCCAGTCACCTTGATGCATTATTTCTGATTCTGCCTTTTCTTTATGAGAGCGGATGATTAGAGTCATCTTGTTGTATACCTCAGATTGTTCGAATAGAACAAGTCCTGCCTTATGCAGCATTTCTTTTTCGGTTTGGTTATTGGGCTTTTGTTTTCTTTTCTTATAGGATAGGATGATTACAGCTACAATGAGGGTTAATATGATTATTGATATACCTATGATACGATAATGGGTGTGTTTGCTGATTATGTTTTGCTTGTTGCTTGGCATCCCTTGTTCTGCGCAGACAATGGCATCGGGCTGTCTGGACTTCTGCATGCTGTCCAAATAGGCAGAGTAGTTGCGTTCCATCTCTAAGGAAGTAGCTAAGTCTCCTTGCTCTTTGGCTATGTCTGCCAGATACATGTAAGCCCCGGCTTTGGTGGCATAGTCTGTTGTGAAAAGGGATTTTTGTAGGTAGTGGCGGGCAGAATCATATTGCAATATTAGGTAATATGCGCTTCCAAGTAGTTCGAAAGCTTTGTAGCATGTTGTGCGGTCTTTCTGTACGCCAAGATTCTGTTTGGCGAATTCTATAGCTTTCTCTCCGTTTTCCATCCAGTTGTATAGTTGGCATAGTGAGGAGAACACATTTTCTTTTAATTGTATGTTGGACTGTTTTTGGACGATAGCGAGTGCCTTCAACATCATTTTTTCGGCTTCGGGATAGAATTCTTCTCCTTTTTCCATACAGATGACTCCTCGTCGTGACAGAACTTCTGCTTGAAGAACAGAGTCCTTTAGCTGAATACCTATTTGTTGTGCCAATTGATAGCTGGAATCGGCTTGTGTATTTAGGTTTTGTGAATAGTATAGATAACCTATATTCAGGTAGATAAGACTTAATAGACGTCTTTCTCCTGCTTTTTCAGCCAAGGGCTCTGCTATGAGGTATTGAGTCATAGATTCTGTTCTTCTCTGTGAATCCCGGTAGACGCAGCCGGAATAGTAATGGGCCCTTGCCCGCTTTTCTATGTCGTTTGTGCCGTTGTAGTAGGTCAGGGCCGATTGTATCAGGGAATCATTGGTTTGGATAATGTAGTTCTTATCTCTTGCTTCTGTCATTAATAGGCCATAATAAGCACTGTCAGCTTGGGTCTGCAGGCTGTTTGTCGGGAATGCTTCGAGCATAGATAGGGCAGTGTCCGGTTGCTGAACGATGAGCGAGTCAATTGCAATCAGGTACTTATTATAGTTCACTCGGGTATTGCAAGCAATGGACAGAAGTACGATTAGGACAGATAGGGTTGTGATAATAGCTTTTCTCATGTGGTGAACAAAGTTCTCAGTTAAGTCGGGTGCAAAGGTACATCTTTTTCATTATTTACTCATATAATTGCTTGGGCATATTGAAGTTTGAAGAAAATTGTGTGGAAGTTAGGAGTAAAGATGGAAAATAAATGAGCCGGCTATTATTAAGATGACAATGTATGAGTGTACATGGTGCTGGAGAAGTATGCAAGGACACAAAAGAAAGTAGAGAATGTGGGCATTTAGGCAGAAATAACCTGAAACCCTTTTCCATTCCCTCGTTTTCTTGTATCTTTGCGACCTCATAATTCACTTAACTACAAGCAATGAAGGAATTCCTACAACTGATGCGGCGCTTTGTGTCGCCTTACAAGAGATATATCGGTTGGGCAATCGTGCTCAATGTGCTGTCCGCTATATTCAATGTCTTTTCATTCACACTGCTCATTCCTATTCTCAATATCCTTTTCAAGACAGGGGAGAACACCCAAGTGTATCACTTCATGGAGTGGGGAAGCGGTAGCTTGAAGGAAGTGGCGGTGAACAATTTCTATTATTACGTCACTCAGATGATTGAGACACACGGGCCACAGATGACATTGCTGTTCATGGGGCTCTTCCTTGCTTTCATGACCATGCTGAAGACCTCCTGCTATTTCGGCTCTTCTGCCATTATGATTCCCCTTCGTACGGGAGTGGTACGCGATATCCGCGTGATGGTCTATTCCAAAGTGATGCACTTGCCGCTCGGCTTTTTCTCTGAAGAAAGGAAAGGGGACATCATTGCACGTATGAGCGGTGACGTAGGCGAAATTGAGAACTCCATTACCAGTTCACTGGATATGCTGCTCAAGAATCCGATCTTGATTCTGCTTTATTTTTCCACTCTGATTGTAACCAGCTGGCAGCTGACTCTGTTTACTGTCCTGGTATTGCCGGGTATGGGCTGGCTGATGGGAAAAGTCGGCAAGAAACTGAAGCGTAAGTCGTTGGAAGCCCAAGGAAAATGGAGTGATACCATGTCGCAATTGGAAGAGACGCTTGGCGGACTGCGTATAATCAAGGCTTTTATAGCAGAAGACAAGATGGTGGACCGTTTTAAGCAATGCAGCGACGAGCTGCGTGATGCAACCAACAAGGTAGCCATCCGTCAGTCGTTGGCACATCCGATGAGTGAATTCCTCGGTACGCTGCTCATTGTATTGGTACTGTGGTTCGGTGGTCTGCTTATTCTGGGCGACGGCACTTCCATGGAAGCATCAACGTTCATCTTCTATATGGTGATTCTGTACAGTATCATCAATCCGTTGAAAGACTTTGCAAAGGCAGGATACAACATTCCAAAGGGTCTGGCATCCATGGAACGTGTGGACAAAATACTGAAAGCCGAGAATCCCATTAAGGAACCGGTAAACCCGTTGCCGCTGCACGGGATGAATGACCGGATTGAATTTAAGGACCTCTCCTTCAGTTACGACGGCAAGCGCGAAGTGTTGAAGCACGTCAATCTGATGGTGCCCAAAGGACAAACCATTGCACTTGTCGGTCAGTCCGGCTCCGGCAAGTCTACATTGGTGGATTTGCTGCCGCGCTATCACGATGTGCAGTTGGGTGAGATTACAATTGACGGTGTGAATATTAAGAATTTTCGCATCCACGACCTGCGTGCGTTGATAGGAAACGTGAACCAAGAGGCCATTCTGTTCAATGACACCTTCTTCAACAACATTGCCTTCGGTGTGGAAAATGCAACTATGGAGCAGGTGGTCGAAGCGGCAAAGATTGCCAATGCCCACGACTTCATCATGGAGACCGAACTCGGTTATCAGACCAACATTGGCGACCGTGGCGGCAAGCTTTCCGGCGGACAGCGCCAGCGTATCAGTATTGCCCGTGCCATCTTGAAGAATCCGCCTATCCTGATACTCGATGAGGCCACTTCAGCACTCGATACCGAAAGCGAACGACTGGTGCAGGAGTCTCTGGAACGGCTAATGAAGACCCGTACCACGATTGCCATCGCCCACCGCCTTTCCACCATCAAGAATGCGGATGAGATTTGTGTACTCTATGAAGGTGAAATCGTGGAACGTGGTAAGCACGAGGAACTTCTCGAGAAGAACGGCTATTATAAGAGACTGAATGATATGCAGTCTCTCTCATAGCAATAAAATTCTGCGTACTTTGCTTCCACCCGCTTGTGCTAGGCTGTTATGACTAAATAGGAAGTTAATTTCCTGCAAACAGCCTATTAATTCTTCTTTCTCTTCTATATTTCTTACGCAGAATCTATGATGCAGGTGGGTGTTGACGGCTGCCGGCAGAGTGTTTCACGGCTGTTAGGCGATGATGAATAAAGAGTGTTCTTTTACCTTTTACGCTTTTTTAATATCTGCTTGCTTCCATTCTATCACTAATTATCCTATTTTTGCAAAGAACACATACATAAACATTGCAAATATCATGAAAAAATTATATCCAACGTCTACGACGACAGCTACTATGACTATCAGTCCAAGTACTCTTAATCATGTAATTCAATCGACCCCGATAATACTATAACTGTAAATATTTAATATTCGCCTACCATGAAAATAAAAGTTGGTTTGATAGGGTTCGGTAGAATGGGGCAAATGTATTGGGAGGAAATGCAAAAAAGCGGTCGATGGGACATCGCATATATCTGCGATACCGATCCGGCCTCCCGAGAATTGGCAAGAAACCTTTCCCCTTCATCCAGAATCATATCCGATGAACAAGAAATCTTTGATGACCAGAGTGTAGAAGCTGTTGGTCTTTTTGCATTGGCAAATTCCAGAAAAGAACAAATAGAGAAAGCTGTCCGGAGCAATAAGCATATCCTGACGGAGAAACCCATTGCCGATACCATTGACAAGGAATGGGAAATTGTGGACCTGATTGAAAAGTATGATCGCATTGCCGCTGTCAACCTTTATCTGCGGAACTCCTGGTATCACCAGGCTATGAAGCAGTTTATCGATGAAGGCGAGATTGGCGAACTGGCTATCTTGCGCATCTGCCACATGACTCCGGGATTGGCGCCGGGCGAGGGACACGAATATGAGGGTCCCGCCTACCACGACTGCGGCATGCACTACATAGACATTGCCCGCTGGTATGCCGACAGTGAATACAAGACCTGGCATGCCCAAGGCATGCGGATGTGGGACTACAAGGACCCTTGGTGGGTACAGTGCCACGGTACGTTCGAGAACGGCATCGCCTTCGATGTCACACAAGGCTTCGTCTACGGACAACTCTCCAGAAACCAGACTCATAATGCATATACGGACATTATCGGTACAAAAGGTATCGTGCGCATGACGCATGATTTCCGGACTGCCGTAGTGGAGCTTCATGGCGTGAACCGTACGCTTCGCCTGGAGAAGCCGTTTGGCGGGAAGAACCTGGATAAGCTATGCAATATTATGGCCGACTCCATCGAGAGCGGGAAACGCGATCCGAGATTGCCGCAGATGCGAGACTCGGCCATTGCTTCCCAATACGGATGGACCTTCCTGGAGGATGCGCGCCGCCACGACCTGCCCGGCATAGGCGACTTGCAGACGCTGGAGGAAATCAGGGAGCGCCGGAGGCATATGAAAGAAGGTTACGGACTGCTCCGTCCGAAGAAGACGGTAGTCTGATGCCTACTGTAATTAAGGATTGTTTTAAAACTCATTATATTAACCGATTTTAAAATCTAAAGAACCATGTCGAAATTTACAAGAAGAGAATTTCTTAAGACCGGAGGTTTAGCTTTGGCGGGTCTTACCATTGCTCCAAGCAGCATTTTGGGTAAGAGCCACGGACACGTGCCTCCCAGTGACCGTTTGAACATTGCTGCCGTAGGTATCGGCGGTATGGGACACACCAACATCAACCATGTGAAGGCTACGGAAAATATCGTGGCGCTTTGTGACGTAGACTGGCGCTACGCGAAAGGTGTGTTCGATGAGCTTCCCAATGCGAAGAAGTATTGGGACTATCGTAAGATGTACGATGAGATGGGTAAGGACATCGATGCCGTTATCATCGCTACTGCCGACCATACACATGCCATCATTACTGCTGATGCCATGACGATGGGCAAACACGTATATTGCCAGAAGCCGTTGACGCACTCTGTATACGAGTCCCGTCTGCTGACCCGCCTGGCCGCTTCTACGGGAGTAGTTACTCAGATGGGTAACCAGGGTTCTTCGGACGAGGGTACCGACTTGGTATGCGAGTGGATATGGAACGGCGAAATCGGTGACGTGACGAAGGTGGAATGTGCTACCGACCGTCCCATCTGGCCGCAAGGATTGAATGTTCCCGAAAAGGAAGACCGCATTCCAAAAACTCTGAACTGGGATTTGTTTACCGGTCCTGCCAAGATGAATCCATATAACGAAATCTATCATCCCTGGAACTGGCGTGGATGGTGGGATTATGGTACGGGTGCTTTGGGCGATATGGCTTGCCTCATCCTGCACCAGCCGTTCAGAGCTTTGAAGCTGCTGTATCCTACTAAAGTAGAAGGTTCGTCTACATTATTGCTCAATGCCTGCGCTCCGCAAGCACAGCACGTGAAGCTGACTTTCCCCGCACGCGAGAATATGCCGAAGGTGGCTATGCCCGAAGTGGAAGTTCACTGGTATGATGGTGGCATGATGCCCGACCGTCCGAAAGGCTTCCCCGAAGGAAAGCAACTGATGCAGAGCGGTGGCGGTCTGACTATCTTCCACGGAACGAAGGATACGCTGATTTGTGGTTGCTACGGACAGAACCCGTGGTTGCTCTCCGGCCGCGTGCCCAATGCGCCGAAGGTTTGCCGCCGTGTGCCGAAGGCAATGAATGGCGGTCATGAGATGGACTGGGTACGTGCTTGTAAGGAAAGTCCTTCCAGCCGCGTGATGCCTAAGTCTGATTTCTCCGAAGCCGGACCGATGAACGAAATGGTGGCAATGGGTGTATTGGCCATCCGCCTGCAGGGCCTGAACAAGACACTGGAATGGGACGGAGCCAACATGCGCTTCACCAATATCGGCGACGACGAGACATTGCGTACAGTCATCAAGGACGGCTTCAAGATACACAACGGCCATCCGAGCTTCGACAAGACATGGACAGATCCGGTAAATGCCAAGGCTTTTGCAGAAGAGCTCATCAAGCACAACTACCGTGAAGGCTGGAAGTTGCCCGATATGCCCAGATAAACATTAAAAAGAGCACCGGAACCTGGTTTCCGGTGCTCATAAACGAATACTAATCATTTAATTTTTCAGATTATGAAGAAAATATATTATCCTTTGGCTTGCTGCCTTATTGGCGGTATACTCGCTTCTTGTGGCGGCGGTGCAAAAAAATCGAACGCTACGGAGGAAGCAGTGGCTCCTACTACTACTGCGGTGTCTTATTCCAAGTCTCTGAAAGCGCCTGAAACGGACAGCTTGAACCTGCCGGTTGATGCGGACGGTTATATCACTATCTTTGATGGAAAGAGCCTGGACGGATGGCGTGGATACGGTAAGGACAAAGTGCCTTCCAGATGGATTATTGAGGATGGTTGCCTCAAATTCTGTGGAACCGGTACCGGCGAAGGACAGACCGGTGAGGGCGGTGACTTGATTTTCGCCCATAAGTTCAAGAACTTTGAGCTGGAACTGGAATGGAAGATTTCCAAAGGTGGTAACTCCGGTATCTTCTATCTGGCTCAGGAAGTTACTTCAAAGGACAAGGACGGCAACGAAGTGTTGGAACCCATCTATATCTCTGCTCCCGAGTTCCAGGTGCTGGATAACGCCAATCATCCGGATGCCAAACTGGGTAAGGACAACAACCGTCAGGCTGCTTCCTTGTACGACATGATACCGGCTGTTCCGCAGAACGCCAAACCTTTCGGCGAATGGAACAAGGCAAAGATTATGGTATACAAAGGTACTGTAGTTCACGGACAGAACGATGAAAACGTACTGGAATATCACTTGTGGACTAAGCAATGGACTGAAATGTTGCAGGCAAGCAAGTTCAGCGAAGAGAAGTGGCCCTTGGCTTTCGAACTGTTGAACAATTGCGGCGGCGAAAACCACGAAGGCTTTATCGGTGTGCAGGATCATGGCGACGATGTTTGGTACCGCAACATCCGTGTAAAGGTTCTCGACTAATTCCTTCTAAAAAGATAGTACTATGAGAATCAAACATATGATGATTTTGTCAGCACTGTGCTTATCCATGATGGCCACAAGCTGCAGCAGCCACAGCACGGAAACGGCGCCGGAAACGACGAAAAAGGAAGTAGCCATCCAGCTCTACTCTGTAAGAGACTTGGTGAAGGACGGCAGTAACCTCGACCAGATTCTGAAGGATTTGGCTGATATGGGCTATACCAGTGTGGAGGCCGCCAACTACAATGACGGTAAGTTCTACGGCAAGACTCCCCAGGAGTTCAAACAGATGGTGGAAAAGAGCGGTATGACCGTGCTTTCTTCGCACACTACCCACGGGTTGTCGGACGAGGAACTGGCTTCGGGCGACTTTACGGAAGCCTTGAAATGGTGGGATCAGTGCATTGCTGCCCATAAGGAGGCCGGTATGGAGTATATCGTGACTCCGTATCTCTCCGTTCCCAAGACATTGAAAGACTTGCAGACCTACTGCGACTATTACAATGAAGTGGGCAAGCGCTGCCAGGCTGCCGGTTTGAAATACGGTTACCACAATCATGCCCATGAATTCCAGAAAGTGGAAGACAAGGAGCTGATGCTGGACTACATGTTGCAACACACCAATCCCGAATATGTATTCTTCCAGATGGACGTTTACTGGGTAGTGCGCGGCCAGAACAGCCCGGTGGATTACTTCAACAAGTATCCCGGACGCTTCACCATGCTCCATATCAAGGATCACCGCGAGATTGGGCAGAGTGGTATGGTAGGTTATGATGCTATCTTCAAGAATACGGATACTGCTGGCGTGCGCCACATCGTAGCTGAGATTGAGAAATACAGCTGCCCCGTAGAAGAGAGTGTGAAGCAGAGTCTTGACTACTTGCTTGATGCTCCTTTCGTGAAGGCATCGTATAGCAAATAAAACATGATGGCGGCTATTCATTCATAAGCTCGGCCGCATCATTTTCTTGACGCGGGTACAACCGGATGAAGAATCCGGGGTGCCCGCGTTTTTTTACTTCCTTCCGAAGTCGGCCGGAATTTCCCCCCATTGCTTTGTCTCCCATTTTAGGATGCGGGTGGTGTAGGTGTTTTCGCGCAACCACTTCTCCGCACGTTCTATTAGGTGGAAAAGCTCTTCGGTCTTGGCGTCGCGCGGCAGTTTGGTCTTGCATTTTTTCTGTTTTATCCAGTTGATGGCGTTCACGCTGTCACTGTAGATGGGCATGTCGAAACCTTTCTGTTTCAACAAGGCAAGTCCGTGGACAATGGCGAGGAATTCGCCGATATTGTTGGTTCCATACATCGGCCCGAAGTGAAAGATTTCCTGACGGCTGGCGACGTGTACTCCCCGGTACTCCATGGCACCGGGATTTCCGCTGCAGGCGGCGTCTACGGCAAGGCTGTTTTCTGCGACGGCGGCAGGAAGGGGAGCGTCGGCGCCGGGAATAGTCTTGGCAGGAGAGGGAGCCGACCGCTTGATGTACGTGTACGGCGAAGAGGCAAAGGCTTTTTCCGCTTCCTCGCGTGATTCGAATGACTTGTATTTTGCTCCTTCGTAGCCTTTGGTCTGCAGTTGGCAGTCTGTCCAGGAAGTGTAGATACCCGGGCTGACTCCCGCCCATACGACGTAATATTTTTCTTTCTTCATAACTGCGGACAAAGGTAAAAAAGAAAATCCGAACAACTTAACTCTTTCATTTGTTTCTTTGTATGGCGGATATAAAATAAAGAAGAGAAGTCTCAATAAAAAAAGACAGGACAAAAAATGAAGAGAACATATGCAGAAGCCATGGCGCATCGCCGTAGTTATTACTCTATCGGCAGCGATTCGCCAGTACTGGATGAAGAAATAGTACACATTATTCGTGAAGCCGTAAAGAATGTGCCGTCAGCTTTCAATTCACAGTCTACAAGAATTGTATTGTTGCTGGGCGACGAACATAAGAAATTGTGGAACATTGTGAAGGAAACCCTGAAAGCACGCATCTCTGCCGAGGCTTTTGCCAAGACGGAAGCCAAGATTGACGGCTGTTTTGCCAGCGGACACGGTACTGTGCTCTATTTTGAAGATACTTCTGTAGTCAAGAAGCTGCAGGAAACATTCCCTTCCTATAAGGATAATTTCCCCACTTGGTCACAGCACACCTCCGCTATGCACCAGTTTGCCATCTGGACTATGCTGGAAGATATGGGGTTGGGCGCCTCCCTGCAACACTATAACCCCTTGATTGACGACGAGGTACGTCGCACCTGGAACCTGCCCGACAACTGGATGATGATTGCACAGATGCCCTTCGGTACACCCTCTGGTGAACCGGGAGAAAAGGAAATCGATGATTTACTCAAGCGTATCAAAATTTTTCTCTGATACAGAGGCGTTTTCAGCTTGGAATTGCTACCTTTGCAGGAAACCTGTAACTCGTAGCAGATATGATACGTATTTTCTTGACCGGCTACATGGGAGCCGGTAAAACTACTTTAGGAAAGGCTTTTGCCCGCGAAATGAATGTGCCGTTCATTGATTTGGACTGGTACATCGACGAACGTTTTCACAAATCAATCGGTGATTTGTTCACCGCGCGGGGGGATGCCTCGTTTCGGGAATTGGGGCGAAGCTTGCTGCATGATGGAGGGGT
>ERZ1023687.196-NODE-196-length-18499-cov-26.643841_pt1 | contig 18499 bp, 20 predicted proteins | sample MGYA00380346_ERZ1023687 | MGnify/ENA primary metagenome ERZ1023687 (study PRJEB33179, sample SAMN07449028) | human gut metagenome | biome: Human-gut; feature: Human associated habitat; material: Faeces | host: Homo sapiens | place: India:Kasaragod | collected...
TAGGCTATACGCTTAAAAGAAAGCTTACCAACCAGGAAAATCCGCTGACCCGGAATATGAATGTTATCACATCAGCTATCCGGACAAAAAAGACACAATTTTGTTCGAGCAACCTTTGGATGCTGCCGATGACAAAGTAACCGTATATGATTTGGGAAAGAAAATCAAATCCATAGAAGGCTGTTGCCACAAGACACTGACAAAAGGCGAAAGCCGCACAGCCACAGCACGTAAAGTAGTTGCTCATGGTCCTATGTGGATTTATGTGGCTATTGCTGTCGGGATGGATAAAGCAGGCACCGAATCACCTTTTATGATCGTCCAAGGAGCAGGCACTTACGGTTCTGAAGATACGACCGAGAACGAAATGATAGGTTATGCTAACGGACGTATTCATGAAATGACAGCTTTGCTTGTCCGCCGTGCGCGTTTGGAAAAACTGCATCTGGCAAGCATACGCGCAGGCTACAAATATTTATTCGTAGAACCGGGAAGAATAGGAAAGGCTAAAGTCAAAGAAGGATAAGCCCCCTTGTCTTCACTGATAACCATCATTTTAAAAGCCTGTTGCCTTCTTTCAACAACAGGCTTTTATCTATTATAAATTATTCTAACGCATCTACCGGCAAATCAGACTCTTTACGATACCCCGATGAAGTAAATACAGCTATCAGCTCCCCCTGTCCGTCTGTTATCTTTACTTCAACAAAAGGAATACGATGATGATTAAATACTTCAACAGCCTCAGCATACACGTAACCCAACTTAGCAGGACGGAGAAAAGTAATATTGGCATTCACAGAAAGTGTAAGTTTCTTACGGCTGTTCGCTACAGCTGCAAAAGCCAGATCGGCCAATGTAAACAAGGCGCCGCCTTGACATACTCCTCCACCATTCAAATGCCGGTCGGTCACCTCCATACACGCACGGGCATACCCCGGCTTTATCTCAAGAAGTTCCACTCCCGCACAAGTAGCAAAACGATCCGCTTTCAAAAATTCTTTTAATGTTGCCATATCACAATTTATATGAATAAGAAAGTCTTAATGAATAATCACCATGGTAGCCCCGAAACCATATTCACGGAACGAAGCATCCTGACTTTCATAGTTTTTATATTTATATTTTAACTCCTGCAGGATAGCTTTGCGTAACACACCATCCCCCTTACCATGAATAAAGACAATCTTCTGTCCCTTCTTGTTCTTGCATTCTTCCAAAGTCTTACGAAAAACGTCCAATTGATAATTCAATATCTCGCTGTTGCTCATACCGGCAGTCGTATCCAGTAACTCATGAGCATGGAGATCAACCTCCATGATATCGTTCTTCACCTTTTTCTGCTGGGGCTGCTTCGCTACCTGCGGTTCCGGCACTTTTTTTTGCAATAATGCATCTTTTATATCATCTGCCGAAACAAACACCTGTTTTACCGGAACATCATTTTTCACTATATCGTAAATAAGCGACGGCTCCTCAAAGAAAATACTCTCACGGAAAGTATGCAATTTATAAAACTTCACTGTATCTATGCGCAATTCCACAGACACGGCAGGCTTGAACAGAAAACTCTTGTTATCCTTAAAAGCGATAAGCTGCACAGCCACCCGTTCCAATTCATTCAAAACGCTTTTCTCGAACTCCTCGATATAAAACTTCGTATTCGGTTCCACCATGCCATGGCTGCGCACCCGCCAGTTACTACCTTCGGCTGTAAGATAAGTAAAGTATAAGGTGAAATTGCTGTCGTTGATAAGATATGCATCAAATGCCGTTGCAGAAATAGCTTTGAGATCCTGTGGCACAAAAGCCAGCATCACATTCAGAATATCCCCTCCCTTTCGCTCGGCCGGGCGATAAGTGACAGGACGTTCATCCTCCTCTTCATCCGGACGCACCTTGACTGACGCTCCTTTTGCCTTTGCACCGGCAACCTCCTGTTTAGGAGCCGGAGCAACAGGTTTACGCTTCATATTATAATCATCCGTGTCAATCACCACACACTCCTTTATGGGCATCGGAATATCGAAGCCATCGGCATCTTCTACCAAAACCATATCTTTTCCTTGAAATCCGGTCACAACACCGCCCCCTACCTCACTAAGGAAACGGACTTTATCTCCTATTTTCATACTCTTTTCTTTTTTAGTTAGCGCAAATATCGGTACTTTTGCGCAGAAAAAGAAATAGATTCAGATGGAAGATACCAAACATATCAAAATAAGTGAGTTCAACTACCCGCTACCCGATGAACGGATCGCCAAATTCCCCCTTGCCACGCGCGACCAGTCCAAACTGCTAGTTTACCGCCACGGCGAAGTGAGCGAAGACATCTTTACGTCTTTGCCACACTATCTGGAATCCGGAGAACTGATGATATTCAATAATACCAAAGTGATTCAAGCCCGTCTGCATTTCCGTAAAGAAACCGGAGCATTAATAGAAGTATTCTGCCTGGAACCTGTCCAGCCCAATGACTATGTGTTAAACTTCCAGCAAACACGCCAATGCAGCTGGTTATGCATGATAGGTAATCTGAAAAAATGGAAAGAAGGTACGTTGAGCCGCATAGTAAATGTAAAAGGCAAACAAATAGTCCTGTCCGCCACCCGTGGAGAGTGCAAGGGAACCAGCCATTGGATTGATTTCTCATGGGATGATGACACAATTACCTTTGCCGACCTGCTGGAAGTGGCAGGTGAACTGCCCATCCCTCCCTATCTGAACCGTGAGACACAAGAAAGCGACAAGGAAACTTATCAGACGGTTTACTCCAAAATAAAAGGTTCTGTCGCCGCTCCCACCGCAGGACTTCATTTTACGGAAAGAGTACTGGCAGCGCTGGACGAACGGGGAATTGACCGGGAGGAACTGACTTTACACGTAGGTGCAGGAACTTTCAAGCCCGTGAAAAGTGAAGAGATAGAAGGACATGAGATGCATACGGAATACATTTCTGTAAGCAAGCATACCATTGAAAAATTAATTGCCCATCATGGAGAAGCCATTGCGGTAGGAACTACTTCGGTACGTACCCTGGAAAGTCTTTATTATATCGGCGTCCTTATCAGCCACAATCCCGATGCCACTCAGGACGAGTTGCATGTACAGCAATGGATGCCCTACGAAGATAAGAATGACCTGACTCCGGTGGAAGCACTGCAACAGATTCTGGATTATCTGAACCGACACGAAATGGAAGCGTTGCATAGCAGTACTCAGATTATCATCGCGCCGGGATATACATACAAAATAGTCAAGAAGATGGTTACCAATTTCCATCAGCCGCAAAGTACATTGCTGCTATTGGTTTCCGCCTTTGTGAAAGGAAACTGGCGAAGGATTTATGATTATGCACTGGGCCATGATTTCAGGTTTCTGAGCTACGGAGACAGTTCGCTGCTGATACCCTAAGACTTCATCACGGATATAAAGCCTTTTTTCCGTATCACCAAACGTTTTCTACTATATGGCTAAGGCTTTTCTTCCTGCTTGTTTTATCTCCGCAAGCCTTTGGAGTTATCTCCCAAGGCTTGGGAGTTAACTCCAAAGCTTATGGAGATAACTCCAAAGGCTATGGAGATAGAATACATCCGTATAAAAAGGCTTAATCTGGAGAAAGAAAAAACTTATGCAATAGGCTGTGATATGATAGACATTCATTTATTCCGCCGGTAGGTTCTTACTTAAAAAAATCCAAAGAAAGATATGAACGGGAAAATAAGAATCAGCTTCCACTAAATTTCTACCGCCCCCTTTATTTACTATACACAAGAACAGGCAACCTACTTTGTCATTATGGCAAGCTTTTTATATCCGTGTGCGTTTACCTTTACATCAAGTCTATAGATAAAAAACAACTTTATGTCACTAAACATATCTCCAAACCCATAGTATTCCAATCGTTTTGCTATCTTTGTGACAAAACACTTACATACTATGACTATCACTCTATCTACTGATTTACCTGCCTATCCTACATTCACGGAAGGCATCCGCCGTGCTCCCGACCGGGGCTACCGCTTGACACCCGCCCAAACGGAAACGGCATTGAGGAATGCATTGCGATACATTCCGGTGGAACTGCATGAGCAACTTGCTCCCGAATTGATGGATGAACTGCTCACCCGGGGTAAAATCTACGGTTACCGCTTCCGGCCCGAAGGTGACTTGAAAGCAAAGCCCATTGACGAATATAAAGGAAACTGTATCGAAGGAAAAGCGTTTCAAGTAATGATAGACAACAACCTTTCATTTGATATCGCCCTCTATCCTTACGAACTGGTGACTTACGGCGAAACCGGACAAGTTTGTCAAAACTGGATGCAATACCGGCTTATCAAGCAGTATCTGGAGGTAATGACGAATGAACAAACCCTGGTCGTAGAAAGCGGCCACCCGTTGGGATTATTCAAATCACATCCCGAAGCTCCCCGTGTTATTATCACCAATTCCATGATGGTAGGCATGTTCGACAACCAGAAAGACTGGGAAATAGCCGCACAGATGGGAGTAGCCAATTATGGACAGATGACCGCCGGAGGCTGGATGTACATCGGTCCGCAAGGCATTGTACACGGCACGTTCAACACCCTATTAAATGCCGGCCGCATGAAATTAGGAGTGCCGCAGGACGGCAACCTGAACGGCCATCTTTTCGTATCCTCCGGATTGGGCGGAATGAGCGGAGCCCAACCCAAAGCAGCCGAGATAGCCGGAGCAGTGGCCATTATAGCCGAGGTGGATTATTCACGCATAGAAACCCGCCACCGCCAAGGGTGGGTACAGCATATCACATCCGATTTGTCTGAAGCCTACCGGCTGGCTGCCGATGCCATAGACCGACGAATCCCCTGTTCCATAGCCTACCATGGCAATGTAGTCAATCTGTTGGAGTATGCATTGCATCACAACATCCACATCGAACTTCTCAGTGACCAGACTTCCTGCCATGCCGTTTACGAAGGCGGCTATTGTCCTGCAGGCATTTCCTTCGAAGAACGTACCCGTATGCTGAAAGAAGACAGAGAAACTTTCGATGAAATGGTGAACGAAACTTTGCGCCGCCATTTCCATGTTATCAAGGAACTGGTGGCACGGGGCACTTATTTCTTCGATTATGGCAATTCTTTCATGAAAGCGATTTATGACGCCGGAGTGAAAGAAATCTCACGCAATGGAACAGACGAGAAGGATGGATTCATCTGGCCGTCCTATGTAGAGGATATCATGGGGCCTCAACTTTTCGATTATGGTTACGGCCCCTTCCGCTGGGTATGCCTGAGCGGGAAAAAGGAAGATTTGATAAAGACCGACCATGCCGCTATGGAGTGTATCCCTAAAGATCGCCGCGGACAGGATATGGACAACTGGATATGGATTCGCGACGCCGAAAAGAATAACCTGGTGGTAGGGAGCCAAGCACGCATTCTGTATCAAGACGCGCTGGGCCGTATGAATATCGCACTGCGCTTCAATGAAATGGTACGCCGGGGCGAGATAGGTCCTATCATGTTGGGACGTGACCACCACGATGTAAGCGGTACCGACTCTCCTTTCCGGGAAACCTCCAATATCAAGGACGGCAGCAATGTAATGGCAGATATGGCTGTGCAATGCTTTGCCGGAAATTGTGCCCGGGGCATGAGCCTTGTCGCTTTGCACAATGGAGGCGGTGTAGGTATAGGTAAAGCTATCAATGGCGGATTCGGAATGGTATGCGACGGCAGTGAACGGGTAGACCGTATTCTCCGCTCATCCATGTTATGGGATGTAATGGGAGGAGTGGCACGCCGCTCGTGGGCACGCAACCCGCATGCCATGGAAACTTCGGCGGAATTCAACGAGAGCCATGCCGATGGTTATCACATCACCCTGCCGCATATAGCGGAAGATGACCTTATTAATAAAGTATTGAAAAATAAAGGAATCAACTAACCAAAAACCGGAACACCATGGATGCAACTGTTTCATTCATCCGCATCCATGGATGTTCCCTATAAACCAAATTCTAAAGAGTATGAGCTGGACAAAAATTATGGAATGCGTCCCCAACTTCAGCGAGGGACGTGACTTACAGAAAATAGACGAGATTGTATCTCCGTTTCGTGCCAAGGCAGGCGTAAAATTATTGGATTATAGTAACGATGAAGACCACAACCGGCTGGTAGTTACCGTTGTTGGAGAGCCAGACGCCTTGAAAGAAGCCGTGATAGAAGCTATCGGTATAGCAGTAGAACTGATTGACCTGAACCATCACCAAGGACAGCACCCCCGTATGGGAGCTGTAGATGTAGTTCCATTCATTCCCATCAAAGGATGTACCATGGAAGATGCCATAGCAGTGTCCAAAGAAGTGGGGCAACGGGTGGCCTCTCAATATAATCTCCCTGTATTCTTGTATGAAAAATCAGCTAGTGCACCACATCGTGAAAATCTCGCTGCCATCCGTAAAGGAGAATTCGAAGGAATGAAGGAAAAGATTCACCAACCCGAATGGCATCCCGATTTTGGTCCTGCGGAACGTCACCCCACTGCCGGAACTGTAGCCATCGGAGCCCGTATGCCCTTAGTGGCCTACAATATAAATCTCAATACTCCCAGCCTGGAAATAGCGCATGACATTGCCAAGAAAATCCGTTTTATCGGTGGCGGACTGCGCTATTGCAAGGCCATGGGCGTAGAACTGAAGGACCGGGGTATCACCCAGGTATCCATGAATCTTACCGACTATAGCAAAACCGCTATCTACCGGGCATTCGAAATGGTACGTTTTGAAGCCAAACGCTACGGAGTAAGCATCATCGGCAGCGAAATCGTAGGACTTGTTCCTATGGAGGCCTTGATAGACACTGCCTCTTACTATCTGGGATTGGAAAACTTCTCCATGCAACAAGTGCTGGAAGCGCAGATTATGGAATAATATAGAATAGAACGCAAATGACACAAATGACGCAAATAGCAAGTCAAGAAGATGTAGATAAAATATTAAAAGCATTTTATCTAGTGTACAACACATTAGGATATGGATTCTTGGAAAGGGTTTATCAAAATGCCCTCTACTTTGAATTGATAGAGCAAGGTTTTAAATGTGAAGTGCAAAAGCAAATCAATGTATTTTATAAAAATCATAAAGTGGGTGAATATTATGCCGACATGGTGATCAACAACTCCATCATATTAGAACTGAAAGCGGCTGATGCTTTACGTCCCGAACATGAATTTCAACTGATAAACTATCTGAAAGCCACAGACATAGAGATAGGCTATCTATTAAACTTCGGAAAGCATCCTGAATTTAAAAGAAAAATATTCAGTCACCATTGATATTTGTGTCATTTGCGTTCCATTAAAACTAACAACTATGAGCAACAACTTGATTATCATCAATGCCCACATCGTTACTCCGCAAGGCAGAACCGCCCGGAAAGGAGAAGCCATGAACGAACTTCTCAACATTCCTTGCGGAACGGTAAGAGTAACCGACGGCATTATTACCTATGTTGGCGAAAACCGTATAAGCCATGAAAAGCCCGGCTATAAAGTGCTTGATGCCAGAGGGAATGTATTGTTGCCGGGATTCGTTGATTCTCATACCCATTTGGTTTTCGGAGGATTTCGCCCCGACGAATTCATCTGGCGGCTCAACGGCGACAGTTATATGAGCATCATGGAACGTGGCGGAGGCATTATCAATACTGTACGTGCCACCCGGGAAGCCTCCTTTGAGGAACTGAAACATAAAGCCGAATGGTTTCTGGATACCATGAGCCGGATGGGGGTCACCACAGTGGAAGGAAAAAGCGGATATGGCCTGGATCGTGATACAGAACTGAAACAGCTCAGTGTCATGCAAGCTATCAATGAATGTCCCGACCGGAAAGTAGATATCGCCACCACTTTTTTAGGTGCCCACGCCTTACCCGAAGAATACAAAGGGCGAAGTGACGCATATATTGATTTTCTGATTAACGAAATGTTGCCCATGATCCATCAGAAACAATTGGCCGAAAATTGCGATATTTTCTGTGAAAAAGGAGTATTCACTGTGGAACAGTCTCGAAAGCTATTGAAAGCTGCGCAAGCTCTAGGCTTCGGCGCCAAGCTACACGCTGATGAAATTGTCAGCTTTGGAGGAGCAGAACTGGCAGGAGAATTGAAGGCCCTCAGCGCCGACCATCTGTTGCAAGCATCCGATGAAGGCATAAAAGCCCTGGCACAAAATAATGTAGTAGCCACTCTGTTGCCACTAACTGCCTTTACACTAAAAGAGCCCTACGCCCGTGGCAGGAAAATGATAGACAGCGGCTGTGCCGTAGCCCTTGCCACCGATCTAAATCCAGGCAGCTGTTTCTCCGGATCCATCCCGCTGACTTTTGCTCTGGCCTGCATCTATATGAAACTGACCGTTGCCGAAGCTATCACAGCCATCACACTGAACGGTGCGGCAGCCCTCGGACGCGCCGACCGCATCGGAAGCATAGAAGCCGGAAAACAGGGAGACTTTGTTTTACTGGGAACCGACAACCCCCATATATTACCTTATTATACAGGTATGAACGCAGTGAAGCTGACCATCAAAGGAGGACGTATTCTACATTCAAATTAACCAATTAAATACTAATAGCCATGTTAACAGAACTTACCATCAAAGAATTTATCAATAAAGTACTCAGTAATGATCCTGTCCCCGGTGGCGGCAGTGTCTCGGCACTCAATGGAGCCCTTGCCACCTCACTGGCAGCTATGGTAGCCAATCTTACCATAGGCCGCAAGAAATATGTAGAAGTGAACGAAATAATGGAAGATCTTTCTGTGCGTTTCGAAGAGCTCACCCGCCAGCTGATAACCGATGTAGACCGTGATTCGGAAGCATACGACCGTGTTTTCTCTGCATTCAAACTTCCGAAAGAAACGGATGAAGAAAAGGCTATCCGCAGTGAAGCCATACAGAAGGAAACCAAATATGCCGCCCAAGTGCCTATGGAGGTGGCACGTACCGTCCATTCCATTCTGCCCATGATTGATGTGGTAGCCAGAAAAGGGAACAGCAACGCTGTAACCGATGCCTGTGTATCCATGATGTGTGCCCGGACTGCCATTCTGGGAGCCTTGCTGAATGTACGTATCAACCTCACTTCTATCAAAGACGAAAAATTCGTCAAAGAGATGAGTGAAGAGGCCGATATGATAGAACAGACGACCATTGCCGAAGAACAGAAAATACTGGACTATGTGAAAACCATTTTTTAATCCCAACCTCCGCGGTTAAAAAAAGAATCAGACCATGAAGAATGTATATCAAATAGGTTCGGGTGACCTCACTTTTGACATCATCGAACGTATTATCAATGAAAATCTGAAATTGGAACTGGCTCCTGAAGCCAAAGACCGGATTCAGAAATGCCGGGATTACCTGGACAAAAAGATCAAGGAATCCGATGTCCCTCTCTATGGCATCACGACAGGATTCGGCAGCCTGTGCAACCGTAATATTTCTTCCGATGAACTGAGTACTTTGCAAGAGAACCTGGTGAAAAGCCATGCTTGCAGTGTAGGCGCAGAAATGCCCCATGTCATTGTGAAGCTGATGTTTTTATTAAAAGCTCATGCTCTTTCTTTGGGACACAGTGGCGTACAAGTCATTACTGTACAGCGCATTATCGACTTTTTCAATAACGATGTAATGCCCATTGTCTACGACCGCGGTTCATTGGGAGCCTCAGGAGATCTTGCCCCGCTCGCCAATCTCTTCCTTCCGTTGATCGGCGTAGGCGACGTGTATTATAAAGGCAAACGCTGCGAAGCTATCAGCGTGCTTGATGAGTTTGGTTGGGAACCAGTCAAATTGAAAAGCAAAGAAGGACTGGCCTTGCTCAATGGTACCCAGTTTATGAGTGCCAACGGAGTGTATGCCATACTCAAAGCCTTCCGTCTTTCCAAGAAAGCCGACCTCATTGCCGCCATCTCCCTGGAAGCCTTTGACGGCCGCATCGATCCGTTCATGGATTGTATCCAACAAATGCGTCCGCATAAAGGCCAGATAGAAACCGGAGCCGCATTCCGAAGAATACTGGAAGGCAGTGAAATCATCGCACAGCCCAAACAACACGTACAAGACCCCTATTCGTTCCGTTGCATCCCACAAGTTCATGGTGCTACCAAAGATGCCATCAACCACGTAGCTTCAGTACTGTTGACCGAGATAAATTCAGTTACCGATAACCCCACTATCTTCCCCGATGAAGACCTTATCATTTCAGGTGGCAACTTCCACGGACAGCCCCTGGCACTGGTATATGATTATCTTGCCATTGCTATGGCCGAACTGGGAAACATATCCGAACGGCGTGTGGCACAACTCATTATGGGACTTCGCGGATTGCCCGAATTTCTGGTTGCCAATCCGGGACTTAATTCCGGTTTCATGATTCCCCAATATGCGGCTGCCAGCATGGTAAGCCAGAATAAAATGTACTGTTATGCCGCCAGCAGCGACTCCATAGTATCCAGCAACGGACAGGAAGACCATGTAAGTATGGGAGCCAACGCCGCCACCAAGCTCTACAAAGTGATGGATAATCTGGAACATATACTTGCCATCGAATTAATGAACGCCGCACAAGGACTGGATTTCCGCCGCCCGCTCCGCAGTTCACCGTTTATTGAAAAGTTTCTCGCCACCTACCGCAACGAGGTACCTTTTATAAAAGAAGATATTGTGATGTATAAGGAAATACATAAAACTGTAGCTTTTTTAAAACGGCATCAAGTAAATTATTAAACGGCATTTCGGACTCGGATTATAAAGTTCTCACATCCCTTTTTACTATTAAAGACTATAAGATCCATATAATCCGAGCCCGAATTCATATCTTTGCAGTAACAAAAAAATAGCGAAGATGAATTACGATAATAAAGAAGAAATGTTTCCTATAGTAGATGAACAAGGAAACATAACAGGAGCTGCAACCCGTGGAGAATGTCATAATGGAAGTAAATTGCTACATCCGGTAGTCCACTTACATGTATTCAACAGTAAAGGCGAACTCTATTTGCAAAAGCGTCCTGACTGGAAAGATATCCAACCAGGCAAATGGGACACAGCCGTAGGCGGACACATAGATTTAGGTGAAAATGTGGAAACAGCCTTGAAACGTGAAGTAAAAGAAGAACTGGGCATCACCGACTTTACTCCCGAATTACTGACTAGCTATGTATTCGAATCCACCCGGGAAAAAGAATTGGTATTCTCACATAAAACCACTTATGACGGTCCCATTATTCCCAGCGAGGAACTGGATGGCGGCCGTTTTTGGTCACTAGAAGAGATCAGAAGCAATATTGGAAAAGAAATATTTACACCTAATTTTGAGAATGAATTTCAGAAGCTGGGCTTCTGAAATAGTTTTTTAATGAAAAGTGGCAAATTCTTGATGCAGGTCAAGAATTTGCCACTTTTGCATACATTTTATCTTTATCAGAGTACAATCTAGAACAAAACAGCATAATTTTGTGTTGTAAAACATAAAAAGAAAGGATAACGAGATTATGAAAAAGGTAAAAAGTATTTTTAAGAAAGCCCTTGCTATGATGGGTGAAAACGAAGTAAAAGCTTGGGGTATAGGGATTAAGTAAGAAAACAACCCTATTTTTTAATCAAAGAAAGGATAACATTATGAAGAAGTTGAAGGAGATCATCAAAGCAGGTCTCAAAGATATGGGAAATGACGCCCTCCGTGCTTGGGGGTACGATACAAAGTAAAAGATACAAAGGATTAGTTTTTAACGTTTTTTTTAAAAAAAGGTAACAGGATGAAAAGAGTAAAAAGTTTTTTCAAAGGATATATGAGGGCTATTGAAATTAATGCCGCATTAATGTATGGTTATAGACCTAAATAAAAACCGTACTTTTTGATTGAGGGAATTGAATTACCATTATAATAAAAAAGCAGTCTTGACTTTTCAAGACTGCTTTTTTATTATAAATACAGTATAAGTGAAATCAATTTATCCGACAAGCAATACACTAATATTAAAAATATATTGTATTTCTGCAAAAAGAATATACCTCTTTGAAATCAAAGAGTTAGAAAATTCACCTCATTTTAGGATAATGAGGTGGCAACCGTCCTAATTACCGTGATCTGCATCACTTTGCAGGTTTGGGTAACTTTTAAGGATGTAAATATGGCAGGCAATAAGATGATAGACACGACCTTTCTCTACAATCTCGCTTTTTACTCCCGGCAATTCATTTGCCATCTGGAAGAAAACATCCATATCTCCATTGGCATCCTTGTAGAGTTTCCTGTAAATGGAAAGCACACCACCATCCACGCAATTCTTGCTACATTCCGAAAAGAAGGCTGCTCGTTGTTCCGATGAGAGTCGGGCTATACCTTTCTCAAAACCTTTGAACCAATCTGACAAATCCATACAATCAAGGTAATTGACTGAACAGCTTTACCAATCCTTCTTTGTTGAAGCAGTAAAACATTTCTATTTGTTCAGGCGTATCATTCTCCAGCAATAGCAACAATTCTTTAGCAAATTCCAAGTAACCTGTGCCATTTGCCGTAACAATGCGTTTGTCCGACACAGCTTGCTCATTCATATAACCTGCCTTATTGGTATAGTTGCCTCCTCCCCATAATTGTAGCTGTTCCAAACCATTTCCCGTATGTTTTATCTCATTTAAGAAACCATGTTTGGCAAGGAAAGAAGCAGCATTGCAGATAGCTCCTACGATAATCCCTTTCTTTATGGCATGGCGAACGATTGGCACGACTTTATCTGCTTCCAGTTCGTCGAGCCAGCCGAAACCACCAATTAGTACCAATGCGGCATAATCATTGGGCATCGTTTCAAAAGAATAGTCGGGTAAAGTATGGAAACCACTGCATGAGCGTACAACATCCAATGTAGGAGCTACGACTTTGTTCGTGTATTTGGGATTTTCTTTTATACTACGTTCGTCACACGCAATAGCCGAAGCCAGAAACACAGCTTCATGGTCGGCATAGTTATTTAACAATAGATATAATACCTCGTTCTTCATATTTATTTTCTTCTGATGGTTTGACATTTACGTTTTGTCATCTCTTCGGCAAAGGCTTGTTCACCTTGTTCCTTAATATAGCTAATGCAAGCGGAACGGTCAGAATTAAACAGAAATGCAAATACTTTGCTTATCCAATTGGAAAACAACTTGCATTCCCTGACATCATGGGAGCATTCAGCACAAGTATTAAACTTGTTTTCTTGGCAACATGAGCGGATTTTACACCAAGTTGCCTTTTTATTTGGTTTACATCCGGGACATTTCTCTGCCAAGAACTTACGGCAAGCTCCACAATAAAGACCGCAAGCGGCTATGTTTTTATTATCAGGTACAATCGTTCTCATAAATATCAGATGTTGGAGTGAGAAAATTCGCCATTTATCCAAAAGGTGGCTTCCGTACCAATGAAATGTAGAAGTACATAATTGGGATCACTTGGTCCATCGGGAAAATGATGAATGAACCAATCCTGCCATATGTCCTTGCGGATAGTATCGTCCGTAATAATTTCTACCGTACCACGCAGGGCAACGCCATCCCCGTAATAGTCATAGCAAAGCCCCGCCTTGTTGTTCGCCTTAAAATCATTCACTTTCATGGAGCCGACACTTGTCACCATCCAGACTTCATTAAAACTTTTAGCATGTATCTTGGACATCCGCACAGGTCGCGGATAACCGTTGGCATCAATGGATGCAATGGTCACATTTTCACATTGGGCAAGCAAGTGGGTTGCCTTTTCCATTAGTGTCCGTTCATCTTTTTCTTTCCACCGTTTCAGGTAGGGAAAGTGTTGAAGCATTTGTTCCTTTGCTTGTACGGGACTCAACTTACATTCGGTCTGCACATTCCATTGGTCTAAGAATTGCAGGCAGAACTCAATCATTTGGCTCATTGTAAAATCTTGGGTAAACTCACCTTTTTTGTAACAATACACGCAATAATCCTCACTATTGCTCCCATCGGCATTTGTCCCTCTGTTTTCATCAGTTAGGGGCATACCACAACTTTGACAAAACTGTTGTTCCATATATGTATTCTATTCGATGCCTATCAGTCCCTTTATAGGCGGTTATAAAATGCGAGAGCGTGGAACTGCAATGCTACCGCGTCTAAATTGGAGGTCGTAGACAACCTTTGGCACAGATATGATAATAACAGCCCACGCTATAGCGTGAGAACCACTATACTATTTCTTGTACCAAGTCCGAGATTTCCTACGTTTCCAACCTACAAGATGAACATAACGCTTCTCTTTTCTCGTATGTCTTGGAAATAATTGCCTTTATCCGACTACAAAAGTCGGATATTTTTCTGATAATCTTTTATTTTCTAATGCTTTTATTTACTTTTAGAATAGAATTTAGGGTACATCCTATATTTTCAGTCCTTTATCCTCTTTAGTAGATGCAGTTTCCAAACCGTTTCTCCATTCATTCGCTTTCTACCTAAACCATTGCACAAGTGGAACATCGTTCACACCTATTTGAAAATACCCTTTCCGAGAATCTCAATGTGTTCCGGCAGAAGTCAATCAACGGCAATAGCTTTTCCACATAAGGGAAGTTCCATAAATTTTGTTATGTTTTTCAAGATAATCAAGGAAAGCAAAGTAAGTTGATATTAGTTTCACACGGAAAACAACGTCTGTATCCCAAAGAATTAGTACCTTTGGAACGAGATAACTCTTCGCACTTGCAATATACTTTTTACGTATTGCGTATTTTAAATAATCCATTGCGTGTATTTATCGACAAGCGGGATAGTAAAAACATAAAATTGAAATGGCAACAGACGGAGTAAAAATAATTGATGGAGATTTAGCACACGACACCTATGAACATATAATGGAGTTGTATGATAGGGGAGCAAGTGCTGAAATAATTAAGAAATAAATTCCATTCATAAAAGAAGATTATGGAGATGAAACGGATTTTTATCACGAAATTTTTGTTACAGCTTACGCCTTGGCATTTGGGGAAATCGGAGAACTGACTGATGAAATTTTAAAATGAAGTAAAACGAGTTATTGAACTTAAAGCAGGTGTAAATCTTTGGACAAAAGATGTAGACGAAAAGGAAGGCAAAGAAAGACAAAAAGTCCTTGACCGATTTTAAAAAATAATATCTGCACCAAACTCAAAAGTTAGAAATAGAAATAATCAATTTTAGTTGCTGCAATCTGCCGATTTTATGAGGTTTTTCCAACGATATTCCCTATTTTTGCAACAATCTACTATTAACCTATAAATTTCAATTAAACAGAACCATGATTAAAAACCTATCTACCTTCTTCGTCGGTATAGCGTTATCATGCCTTGCCGGCTGTACCCCAATCCCCAAAGAAACAACTGCAACAAAAGAGTATGCGCCTCTTGAAGTTCCAGTTCCCGAACGTCCTGCGGGACAACAGGATGTAATCGAACTAACAACTCCTAAACTTGACACTGTGCGTGTAGGTTTCATCGGTTTGGGCATGCGTGGTCCCAGTGCGGTAGAACGTTGGACGCACATACCGGGAACTAAAATTGTCGCTCTTTGCGACTTATTGCCTGAAAATGCGGAAAAAGCACAAAAAATTGTAACTAACGCCGGTATGGAAGCCCCTGCCCTCTATTCCGGCAGCGAAGATGCATGGAAACAACTGTGCGAGCGAAACGATATCGACTTGGTATACATTGCAACAGACTGGAAACACCATACTGAAATGGGTATCTATGCCATGGAACATGGAAAACATGCAGCCATCGAGGTACCTGCCGCCATGTCGCTGGATGAAATCTGGGCACTTATCAATACTTCCGAAAAGACCCGTAAACACTGTATGCAACTTGAAAACTGTGTTTACGACTTCTTCGAACTGACGACATTGAATATGGCACAAAAAGGTCTTTTCGGCGAAGTGCTCCATGTAGAAGGTTCATACATCCATAATCTGGAAGAATTCTGGCCTTATTACTGGAACAACTGGCGTTTGGATTACAACCGGGAGTTCCGTGGAGACGTTTATGCCACACACGGCCTAGGCCCTGCCTGCCAATTGCTCAACATTCACCGCGGTGACCGCATGAAGACACTGGTAGCCATGGACACCAAAGCTGTAACCGGTCCCGAACTGGTAAAACAATATCAGAAAGAAGAAGCACCCGATTTCCAAAACGGCGACCATACCATGACTTTTATCCGTACAGAAAACGGAAAAACCATCCACATACAGCATGATGTAATGAATCCACGTCCCTATAGCCGTATGTATCAGCTGACCGGTACCAAAGGTTTTGCCAACAAATATCCCATCGAGCAATATTGTTTCCGCCCGGATCAGATTGACAGCACCAGCATACCCGATCACGAAAACCTGAGTATGCACTCGGCTGTTCCCGAAAAAGTAAAAGAAGCTTTGATGAGCCAATACAAACATCCTATCCACCAAGAATTAGAAGAAACAGCAAAGAAAATAGGTGGACATGGAGGGATGGACTTCATTATGGATTATCGCCTGGTATATTGCTTGCGCAACGGACTTCCTTTGGACATGGACGTTTATGATTTAGCAGAATGGTGCTGTATGGCCGAATTGACCCGTCTTTCTATAGAAAACGGAAATGCACCTGTTACCGTACCCGACTTTACCCGTGGCAATTGGAACAAAGTGGATGGTTATCATCATGCTTTCGCTCAATAAAAAACTGAAACAAATACAGACTTCAATAAAAAGAGAGGTACATTCTGCATCAGGCAGAAATACCTCCCTTTCTTATAATACACAAAATCACATAAACATTATTGTGTATAAAAAACTCACATTTTATACTTTTGTCAGTTCACCTGTCACCGAATCAATTATAAATCCCCTCACTATAATATCTTCAGGTATTAATGGATGCTCCATAATAGCCCGTACAGTCCCTTTCACCGATTTCTCCGTATCCTCAAAACCATCCAGCCATGCTCCAAAATCTACACCACAGAAACGAATCATATCAATGGTTTCCTGCTTGATGCCACGTGCTTTCATGTGTTCTATCATCTCATTACTATTCATGTGACAGGCTCCACAATCAGAATGAGCAACAACCATAACTTCCTTTACACCTAACTCATAAATAGCCACCATCAGACTACGGATTACACTACCAAACGGATGCGAGATAACCCCACCTGCATTCTTGATAATTTTTACATCACCGTTCCTGATACCCAAAGCAGCAGGTAACAATTCCGTCAACCGGGTATCCATACAAGAAAGAATAGCTATTTTTTTATCAGGATATTTGTTGGTAATATATTTCTCATATCCCTTGCTCTCAACAAATTTCTTGTTGAACTCTAAAATATCATCTATCATTGCCATAAGTTTTTTTAGGATTCACTACAAACTTACACAAAAATAAAATACGATGACACTTTTAAGATAAATATTTATCGGATGCCAACTTTTCTACCATCCATCAAGGCAAAGATTAACCATACAAGAAAAAGCAAAGAGAACAATGCGTTTCCATACGAAAGAACCAACCCCGTAAATGCTAAAATTGTCATTGGTCTTTTTTCCTTCTCCCCAGTTCGGCACGGATACGGCTTAACGACTGTGGAGTAATCCATAAATAAGAAGCGATATGCTTCAGAGGTACATACTGCAACAGTTCCGGATTCTCTTCCAACAAAGTAAGATAACGCTCCTTGGCCCGGGGGCTTCCTCCCGTTATCATCCAACTTTCAAGCCCTAAAAACTGCTGCTCGAACAGTCGTCTTCCAAAATTAGCCAGTTCAACAGATCCGGCATATAATACTTCGAGTTTTGCCTTCGAAATACCATAAAGTTCACTGTCACACATCGCTTCGATAGAAACCAACGAAACTGTATTTTCCACATATCCCCATGACGAGAAGATGGTCTCTCCTTCAGAAGCAAACCAGACGGAAACATCTACCCCGTCATTAAGGTAATGCCCCCGCCAGATTCCTTTACTTACAATATAGAAGTTTGAGTTCCGCCCACCTTCCTGTACAAGAAAATCCCCTTTATGAAAAGTGAACTTCTCCATATTATCCAACAACTGCAAGCTCAAAGCTATCGGCAAACTATATTTTTCACAAAACTTCTGTATGAATGCATCCATATATCCACCCGATTAATTACTACAAAAGTAAAAAATCATCTGCGAACCCATTGATGTTTACGATAATAAATTACCATTATCACTAAAAAAGTAAGTATTTCCGCCAAAGGAACCGCCAGCCATATCCCTGGCACCTTCAATAGCAACGGCAAGCCCAATAAACAAAGTACCATAAAAACAAACCCACGCAAAACTGTAACCATCATAGCCGGACGTGCCCGCTCTACACTTTGAAAATAGCCAATGGAAACAATGTTTACAGCAAAAAAAATAAAACCAGACGCAATCATAGGCAGTCCCGCCACAGCAATAT
>ERZ1023687.200-NODE-200-length-18229-cov-8.346539_pt1 | contig 18229 bp, 20 predicted proteins | sample MGYA00380346_ERZ1023687 | MGnify/ENA primary metagenome ERZ1023687 (study PRJEB33179, sample SAMN07449028) | human gut metagenome | biome: Human-gut; feature: Human associated habitat; material: Faeces | host: Homo sapiens | place: India:Kasaragod | collected...
TTACATCCTAAAAAAACAGGACAAATGGCCTTGGATTCACTTGCCCGGAAGTTAACCCCCAACCCCCGGACGTACCTTACTAAAGTTTCTTTTGTCTCTTGGATAAATTGTTGTCTCCCCGTCGAACTCTTCATCTTAGCGGCTAAGATGTGCATCTTGGCAGGCAAGATATACATCTTGGCGGCTAAGATATGTATCTTGCCAGCCAAGATACAGTTTAATTGCTTCTTTTAACAAGTTTTCTTCCAATACTTCAGAATTCGGGGCAGAATGATATCCTATTTAATAATTTACGATTCAGCCTCCTCCTGCCTTTTTTGAAGCTTTTGGATCTTTCTGAAAAATAAACAAATAAACCTGTTTTACAAAAAATGATTTGATATGGGAATATCCGAAGTATTCATAAGATGGATTAGTATACAGCTACCTTGCCTCCAGATGTTACTCTTTGATCATTGTCAGCAACATCTTAAACCTTTCAATAGCTGTCAGTGCATGCGGCGCGTTGGCCGGAAACACGATACTTTCTCCGGCTTTCACCGTAAACTCCTGACCGTTTACTATCATATTCGCACTTCCTTCCAATATTTGTACCAAAGCATCGAACGGGGCACGATGCTCACTAAGTCCCTCTCCTTTGTCGAACGAGAATAGAGTGATATTCCCGGCAGGACTCTTGATCAACTGTTTACTGATAATTCCTCCTTCGGAATATTCCACTAATGAAGGCAGGTGGAGTACGGCTCCCTTTTTAAAAGACTGTTCCATATTCAATATTGTTTTTTGAGTAGATACGAAGATAGAACGTTTGAAGAAAAAGATTGTTTATCTGTTTCTTTTTTCTACCTTTGCCGCATATTCATTATTAAGTCATTGATCTTCCGAATGAAACTCTGCATATAGCTACGCTCAACGAATAGCTCCCGATTTATAAAGCTATTCAGCTATCGGACAGATGCTCCGGCGTCTTTCCCCGAGTTTTTTATATCCGTTTATTTACCCGTTACGTGCATATAGGTACAACCGGACTCGTATGTCTGTTTGATACCTGAATGTGCCGTTTTCATTCAATTAAGCAATGAATTATACTTATCGACAAATAGGACTTATCAATTATCCTGTGATGCTGAGCATCCTGATGGAACAGTTAATCAATATAACCGATGCTATTTTTTTAGGACATGTCGGTGAAGTGGAATTGGGAGCTTCCGCTCTTGCCAGCATCTATTATCTCGCTGTTTACATGTTGGGATTCGGTTTCAGTCTGGGTCTGCAAGTGATGATCGCCCGCCGTAACGGTGAGAGGCGTTATGCCGGAACAGGCAGGACCTTCTTTCAAGGGTTGTTATTCTTAAGTGCGCTGGCTGTCCTTCTGAGCTTCTCTTCTTATTTCTTTTCACCATTTATCCTGAAGTATTTCATTCACTCGCCTGAGATCTATCGTGCCGTGACCGATTACCTGGATTGGAGATGTTTCGGCCTGCTGTTCTCTTTCCCGTTTCTGGCCTTCCGTTCTTTTTATGTTGGCATCACCCGGACCAATGCTTTGTCGTGGGCGGCGATGACGGCTATTTCAGTCAACATCCTCTGCAACTATCTGTTTATTTTTGTTTGGGGTAAGGGAATAGCAGGTGCGGCCTTAGCCTCTTCTCTGTCTGAGGCTGCTTCCCTCCTGATCGTTGCCGTTTATGCTTGGGTGGAAGTGGACAGGAGAGAGTTCGGACTTAAACCCCTATATGACAAACGGTTGTTGGCCGAACTGCTGCGTCTCTCCCTATGGAGCATGTTACACGCTTTTATCAGCGTTGCTCCGTGGTTTCTGTTTTTTGTAGCAATTGAACGGTTGGGGGAGGTGCAACTTGCTGTTTCCAATATTATAAGGAGCGTTTCTACCGTCTTCTTTGTTATTGTCAATTCGTTTGCCGCTACTACAGGGGCACTGGTCAGTAACCTGATCGGAGCGGGGGAGAGGCGATTGTTGTTTCCGCTCTGCCGGAAAATTGTGAAGTTAGGTTATGCAATTGGTTTTCCTCTGATAGTATTGGCTGCGTGTTTTCATCGGCAGATTGCCGGGCTTTATACGGATAGTACCCGACTGATAGAAATGTCAGCCGTCCCTTTTATAGTGATGCTGTTTAATTATGTGTTTGCCTTGCCGGGATATGTGTATATCAATGCGGTGACGGGTACGGGAAAAACCCGTACTGCCTTTCTGTTTCAGTTGACAACGATTGCTGTCTATCTGGCCTATTTATATCTGCTGAGCCGATATGCCGGGGTCCCTTTGGCTGTCTATCTGATGGCGGAATATCTTTTCGTGATTTTGTTGGCTATCCAGTCCGTCCTTTATTTGCGGGCGTCATCGTAACATTTCCTTTTTCAGGTAGAAGCATAAATGATCGTATATATGGCCGTCATAAGTCATTTCCGCTTCGTGGAGGATACCTTCGTATACAAATCCGTGCCGTTCCAGCAAATGTCGGGAGCGGGTATTATGCGGATAGCAGTTTGCCGAGATCAAATGCAGCCCCAGTACGTTAAATCCATAATCCAATACGGCATGTGCTGCTTCCGAAGCTATTCCTTTTCCCCAATGGCACTCCTTCAGCCAGTATCCTAACATGCGTGTCCGGGGATTCTCCCGTTTGGGATCGGGAATAATGCCGATAGAACCCACCAGAGAATTATTCTCTTTCAGAATCATAGCAAAGACTCCTTCATTCCCCATAAATACCGTATGCAGGATTTCTTTGGAGTCTTCGATACTTTTGTGAGGTTCCCAACCGGCGTTATTTCCCAGATTCGGGTTCTGGCAGCATTCAAAGAGTTCCTGTAAGTCCGTTTCCCGGAAAGGGCGGAGAAGGAGGCGTTCGGTTTCTAAAGTGATGGTGTCCATAAGATTATAATTCATATTTGGAGTACAGTGAAATTGGATTCTTCTGCAAAGATGGTATTTTTATTTCTAACCTTGCACGGTCTATCTCTTTTTTATTATCCGATTTACCATATCTTTGGCGGAAAATCCGGAAAAACAATGGATTCAATCCCTATTACCGGAGAAGAGTTGTGGGCAAAACAAAATTTGTTGCCTTCGGATGTAGACTATACTATTTTGGAAAGAGACAAAATGATGCTTCATCAATTGTCAAAGTTCAGCTGGAATTGCACTTTCGTTGTCGATGTATATAAATGCAGGTACGCTTTTGCATCTTCCAATTGTTATAGACCGAAAAACGAAATTTCCAAATTGGAAAAACGAAACGGTGAAGTCTAAACTAAACAATACATGATTTAGATAATGTAGAGAGAATTTATGATTCTAATAATGAATTCATTATGTGTGTGTTAAAGGAAACTGCTTCTGAAAAAAATGTCATTATAAGCTCTTTATATTAAATATTATTATCTATATTTGTACTCATAAATCAGAATGGACCCTCTCATAATGGAGCTATATGTAGTGCTTGAAAAACAAACAAAACAGTAGCTCTAATAATTGGCTGCTTGTCTTTGAAAACATATCGAGTGTATCTTATTGAAAAGAGATGTATGCTGACTGTAAATGTACTTGCGATATACCCATATATATAATAGGGACATTCAGCAAATAACATAGAGCTAACCAACTAAGTGGTACAATAAAATAGAAAAGCTTGGATACGGATGTTTCAGAACCGTAACAAATACCATGCAGAACTATTATGAAACAATACTAATATGAACAATACTAAACTATTTCGTTAATAGGGAAATAAATGCATTTGCAGAATCATTCAATGCAAAAATTTAAGGGTTCAGAGCACAGTTTAGGGAAGTCGGAGATATACCATTCTTTATTTTTAGATTATGCAAACTAACAGGGTAGATTTAACATACCCACAGGGTTTTCGGACTGACCCCATTTTTCTTGTACAGACTCGCTAAATTATATGCATAAAAAGAAAAGCTCTCAGATTTTTACATTGATCCCCTTGCTTTGCTTATTCTTGGAAATGAAAAATCCCTGAACTTCTTTGAAATTCAAGGATTTACATCGTTTTTCTTTCTTAAAAAGTGGTGCCACCAGTTCTAATACAGGTTGCTCTCATTTTCTTGTATTTTTTAACTAAAATAATTTTTCTGTTCATTTTCAACCTGTTATCGGGTTGAGTGATTTGCAACTTACATTAGTTTTTCCTATACTTTGTAGAAATCGGGTACATAAATGTTTTACCTATGTTTTACCCGTAGCTTGCAAGCCTTATTTTAGTTATTAACGAATTTAATTTTAGAGAAAATGACCGTAGCAAAATTTAAAGTAGTAATTAGGCTGGATAAATTGGCTAAATCTACTAATGAAGCACCCGTTTGTTTGAGGATTACGAAAGACAGGCGAACAACGTACAAGACATTATTGCATATTGACCCTAAATACTGGGATGCAAAAGGACAGTGTGTGAAGAAGCAACATCCCAATGCCGAATTATTTAATGCCACCATTGCAAAGAAGAAAGCTAATTTAGAGTAAGAAGCTTGTCTGCTAACTTTGGCAAATGATTCTGTTAGCATTTCCACTATACGTAATAAGATAAATGATAGGCCTTCTTTTGATTTATTTGAATATGCTGATAAGTGTATAGAGCAATTGTATAAAGATGGGAAGCACGCCACATATAAAAAGAATAAGTCTGTTATCAAAAAGTTGCGTTTGTACGTGGGGAAAGATACTCTACCCGTTAAATCTATAACATTGGATTTCGTAAAACAGTATGAACATTTTTTAATGAACAATATAGGAAATAATAGAAATACGACTACTGTAAATATGAAAGCTTTGGCTAAAATGGTAGGGGATATATTTCGGAGCTATGATATGGATGAAACGAGCAATCCATTCCGGAAGGTGAAATTCAAACGTGAGCAAACAGATACGGCATTTTTGGAGATAGAAGATAATAAGAAAATCCAAAACTTAAAATGTAGATTAAATAGTCCCCTTTATGACGCAAGAGAACTTTTTTTATTTGAATGTTTCACAGGAATGCGTATTTCTGATATTCTTTCTTTAAAATGGAAGAATGTTACTGATAAAGAAATAACTATATCTATGCGTAAAACAGGAAAGCCCCTTTCCATCCCTCTGTCAGATGTGGCTCGTTTTATACTAAATAAGAAACGGACAATCATAGAGAATAATGGGGGGCAGATTACTTTAGAAAAATATGTTTTCAATATTTTGAAAGTAGATATAGAAACGGTTTCAGCACAAGAGGCTTTGAATGCTATAAGTTCTGCAACAGCTATAATAAATAGGAAGCTAAAAATAATTGCGGAAAAAGCGGGCATAAATAAAAAATTATCTACCCACGTAGGAAGACATTCGTTTGCCACAATGTTAGTAACTGGGGATGTAAATCTTTTAACGGTGCGAGACTTACTTGGACATGGTGATGTAAGAGTGACTCAAATTTATGCCCGAGTTATTTCTAAAAAGAAAGAAGATGCTATTAATATATTAAACAATTTATAATCATGGATAAGTCAAATTTGTTTTTAACTTCCGCAACTGTAGCAGCTATTTTAATGGTAAGTGAGCGGACATTACAAAATTATCGCTCTGAAGGTAAGATAATGTATTATAAGATTAGTCGAAAAAATATTCGGTATCGTGTAGAAGATGTCGTTGAGTTCCTAAAGCAGAGTTCTTGTTGTTCTTATCAGAAAGATAGAATCAATGCACTGATAGAGAAATATACTCCAAAATTTGAATAACTATATGCAACCTCAAAAAGCAATTTAATGACGACCTTAGAAAATCAGATTTTAGTTGATTTTCTAAGGGAAATGAAAAATACCCATGAAACCCTTATTACATAAGGCTTTTATGGGTATTCCCAATTTTAGGTTTCTATATGCAACCAGTAGAAAATGGGGTAAAAAGGTGGTTTACTGTAATTTTGTCCACAATGTACGGATAAATGCGGATAACTATTCCTTGATACTTCCAAAACTTGCCAGATTCGCGGCTGTATAATTGTGTGTTGCTTATATGTATATAGTATAAGAAGGTAGCATAAATTGTTTCCTAATATTATATAGGTACTGATAAGTATATGTAACCTAATGAGTGGGTAAGGGTAGCATAGGGTTAGAATAGAAAGTTATGTAAGATATGGATATTCCTATGTGTAGTGAAAAAATCTTTTTATTACAGCGAAATAGAATGCTTCGTGAATATAAGACTATTTAGCTAAATGTTGGCAGAGGGTACCATTAAATAAGTTAGGTATTAGAATAGGTATAGGTAAGTGTGATTAGGTTAGAATGAGGTTGTAGAAACCAGATATTTGTTATTGCAATCTAAATAACTGATGTACTTTTTATATCTTTGCAGAAATCAAAATTGAATGATAGGAAATAGATAGTAACTAACAACATACATATTGATTAAAAGCATTAGCTTTTATTCTTACGTCTAAAAATCGCCAATTTGTAGTAGATAAGAATAAAGAGTTAGTGCCCATGTTTTATAATGTGGGCTTTACTCATTTATCTACACGGTGTTTGGCGATACCTTAGACGTGAATGTAGTTTAGCTCACATTTTTATGTTGGATGAAGAAAGAAACATATTGTTATTAGATGAAGTCAAGACTCTCTACAAGGAACAGTCTACTTGCCAAGAAGTTCTACGATTAAAAAAAGAACAGCACTTTTCTGAATTCTGTGATGGGTTACAGAGCCTATACAAAGAAGAGAAAAAGTCTTTTTTAAAATTATATGTAGAACCATTTATTAATCAATACCCTTTTTTAGAAGAAGCTTCGTCTCTACAAGTTATTGGCAAGATAAGGTATGAAACTTATCATTCATTATTTTTGAAGTACATTTGGGATAGTCAAAATATATTTGGGCCTCAAATTCTAAAATGTTTTTTATCTATACTGGGACGGGAGGATGACTGGATTGAAAGTTTACGTGATTCAGCTTATAGAGTTTGTGAAGAGGTTCAGACAAAGGGACTGAAAAAAGGCGATGATAGAAAACGTATTGATTTACTTTTTGTCGATGATAAAAATGACTGGTGCATAGTAGTTGAAAATAAAATAGATTCAGAGGTACATTATAGTATTGGCACACGGAAACAGTCTCAACTTGATTATTATTATCGTTTTTGTGAGAAAGAATATAAAGAACATCAGAAGCTATATATCCTTTTGACTTATAATCCCAGAAATACGTTTCATCAAAAGGGAGAATGGACTCTTGCGAATTATTATCAGGTATTCGAGTCTCTTTTAAAATATCACTCAGAGGATGCACTCATCAGAGACTATTTGAAGAGTCTTTTCAAATTATTATTTCCACATGAAACGATGGCATACTATAAAGTAGGTACATTGCATCGTGGAATACAATTCTATAATAATATAATTTCAAATATAAAATGAGTATGGAAGACTTATCTTTGCTTAATGTGAAATGTTTGGCAAATATGCAAATGTTATTAGATTCCCTTTCAGTATCAATAGCTAAATTAGAATCTATTTTTACTCCTTATTATTTTGAGTTTCAGAATTTGTTAGAAGCGGAGCATTATATTATCTCAGAGGAGTGGGAACGGGGTACTATTTATGCTTTGGGTTACGATGACGGTTATAAGCAAAAGTATCTGGAAGAAGTCATACCGGAAATGCGGTTACAATATACTTTACCATTTACAAAAAAGAGGAGAAAGGCACTTATTTGTTTTAGAATAGAATTTGGCTATTTATGCGATGAGGAACAAAACTCTATTTACTTTCAATTATTTGAAGAATCGGATGGTATGAATGTTATTACAGAATCTTTTGCTGCTAATTTGGTTTCATTGATACCGAGCTATTGGAAAACAGGAATAGACGATAATACTGTATATGTAGAATTTCCTGTAGATGATAATCTTTCAAAATGTAAAATAGCTGAATGTGCTGGTATCTTTAAACAGCATATATTACTTCCCATAATATCCGAATTGAAGGAGTAAATTTCAACGTTCTGTAATTATGATTATCGAACGTTGATTTCTTAATCTGCGCTAATATTTTTAATGAATAAATAGATTTGCTGAAAAAATATTAGCTCTTTCTAATTCTTTGTATAATAAAAATGGTAATTTTAACCATTAATATTGTACTTAGAGAGTAATATAATACTGTTATTATTATGGATGATGCGTTTGAATATGTAGTAATTAAGGAAGAAGGGCGTTTCAAAACAGGTGTTGAAACGACTGCACAGTATTTTAAAAGGACTGTGGAGCCATCTTTTGTAGAGGAAAGAAGTCGCTTTAATAAATGGTTTAATGAATATCCCCAAGAAGAGCGTGAAGAGATAAAAAGGAGACTGTCTTCTAATCGAGAGGTTTATTATGATATTTATTATGAGTTATTACTTTTTCAGCTTTTCAAAAAACAAGGATTTACAGTTTCAATCCATCCAAGAGTGCCAAAGAGTTTAAAGTGTCCAGATTTTCTTATTGAAAAAGGTAGTTTTAAGTGTTATGTAGAAGCTACTTCGATCAGACGAATGGCAGACGATGAAAAGCGTGCAGAAAAAAATAAGGAACTTGTATATCAAGCTATCAATGGAATTGATACGAAAGGATATATTTTATTTATTGAAGATTTTTCTTTGAATACATCTCGTACAGTTTCTGGGAAATCAATAGCCAGTCAAGTGGTCAAGGGAATAGAAGAGGGGATCAAACACCAATTGTCTTCTTTTTATTTTGAAATTGCTAATAAAGATTATTTTTTGTACGTACGTGCTACTTATATAGGAGGGGAATATAACCCATTTGAAAATCGTCATAATATAGGTGCATACGGATACTCATTTTATTGGGGAAATCGGAATAGTGTGTTTTGTAAAGGATTTAAGGAAAAGGCTGCTCGTTATGGAGCACTTGATTATCCTTATATAGTATGTGTGAATTCACTACATTTTCTAACTCAAGGTGATTGGGAAGATATTGATGAGATGCTGATGAAGAATCTTAATTTAAGAAATGTAGATAGAGAAGAAGAAATATTCTCTTTTAATAATAGTTATACTCATAAAAGAGTTAGTGCTATACTTTTTACTCAAGGTGTGGAATTTCCTTATAAGGATAGTACCTATCGTTTTGTCCTACACCCAAAGGCAGATTTACCCATAGATATATTGGATTTCTCTTTGGCCAATCATTACATTGTGAATGGAAAAATAGTTCGAGCAGAAGGGAAGATTATATCTGAGTTAGTTTATCCTCATTTGTACGAACCATAGTTGTTAAGTTCTCATTGAAATGTTATAACAATAGATAATTGTGCCCATGATAGACCGAATAACAATCTATATTAAAGATATTGAATTGGATGATGTAAAAGGCCGCCTTGATTTACTTCTAACAGGAGAAGCTAAAGACGGTAGTTCTATTTATTCCACCCAACTAAGAAATCTGAAGATTACCTACAAAGGGCGGAGTTTGTGGATAGCAGGTTCTTTACATAAATATGCTAAAGGTAATAACTACTCGTTGTTTACCTATGAAGAAGCTAAGAATGTGCTATTAGAACTTTCTGCTCACGTTGGTATATCTTTAGAATACTTTGTTGTTTCCAGCATAGAGTTAGCTGTAAATATTCAGATGGAGAAGAATGTGGAGAAATATCTGGCTATTCTACATTCCTATAAAGCGCATCCATTTATTTATATGTCGCCAATGAAAGGCACGAGTAAGTTGAAAGGACGCAAATGTCATTTGGCTGAATATACAATAAAGTTTTATGATAAAACTTTTGAGGCAATCAAGAGTTTACGACTTCCTAAAGATAGATGGGGAGAGGTTCCTGATAAATTGTTACGTTATGAAATTCAATTATCACGTAAACAGTTAAAGAACGAAGGATTTATGAATGTTACAGGAAAAAACTTGTTGAGTTCTTTACATTATATCCGTTTTAAACGGTTGATGAATAGAATCTTTGGTGAGATTAGCTTTGATGATATTACAATTAATTATTCGGGAATGTTGGAAGATGATGTGAAAAGATATATATTTGCAAAGTCAGAAAGATATAACTTATATCTGCAATACATTAAAGAGGAAAAAGGCAAAGAGGAGTACCGTAAGGAAAGACGTAGAACAAATGAACTTTTTAAACGAGTTGCTCCGTTGGTGAAAGGGGAATTTGAATCTGAATTAAAATCCAAGGTTAAATTAGCAATGTTCAAAGTATAGCAGAACGTAAATTTTCCATGCTCCAATATGTAGAAATATAAATATAATGATATGATAAAACAATTAGTTGAAGATATTACTTTTGATAGAATAACTTTATCTCAAGCATTAACAAGAGCTAAAATAATAGCTTATAAAATAAGTAATGCTCAATTTAAGGATTGGATAACATTTGAGCTTAATGGATATTCAGATCATACCAAACTACCATCATATAGAATTATTCCTTGTGATATTTTTGCAGAAATGGCTAACCCTTTTAGGGGGAATTATACCGTACCTTTTGATGTTTCTGTTTTAGATAATGACCTAAAGTCAAATGGTAAACTGTCTCTCTATGAAATGAACGTTACACAAAGTATTCCAACTTTGGAAGAAGGCGCTTTAAATAACAAGAATGAATTTTATGGATATGAGTATTTGCCACAAGGCTTAATTAATCTCCTTAGAGGAATGGTTGGAGGAGAAGATGGCAGTATGATAACTTCTGTAAAAAGGCGAATTCAACTTAGTCAAATCAAACATATAGTTAGTACAACAAAACAACGCTTGTTAGATACTTTGTTAGAACTGAACGATGCTTTTCCGAATTTAGTAGATGAGTATAAAAATGACCCTCATAATGAATCAAAAGCACAGACTATTATAAACCAACATATCTATGGAGATTATTCCAATTCAAATATTGGGGTTGGAGAAAATGTTATCCAAACTATGGAAACATCAAATAAGTTGGAAAAATTAATTGATGAAATAAAAAGTCTGGGAATAGATGAATCTGATGCTAATGAAGTTAAAGAAATTATTTTACATGAAAAGAAAGAGGATGTTGGTAAGAAAATCATGAGTTGGATAGGAAAGATGGCTTCAAAAGCTATTGAGAAAGGTATCGAGTTGCAGATTCCTGTTTTAATTAAAAAAGTTAGTGAGCTCATTTAACGTACATTATGAACTTTAAGTTGTCTTTTAATACTAAATATTTTTTAGCAATAGTTGATTTCATTATTCCAAAAGAACAATATCGTTGTATGGTTTCAAAATAGAGTAACTCAAAAGCACTACTATCAATATATTCAACGTCTTTTTGATATCCCGAAATAAAAGAGCATCCAGTACGAGTAATAAAGTCAGTGATGTTCTTTTCTGATGTGTTCAGTGTAGAACAACTTCCGAAATGAATGATTTTACCGTTTAATTTGCCCTCTAATACATTTGCAATCTCTTTTAGTGTAATATACTCATTGCCGAAACAAATACGGTTTCTACGACCGTGATACGCAATATATAAAACGGTATAATTTGAGTATCGTTTTTGCGTGAATGTTTCCAGTCCTTTTATAAAGTCCTCTTTGGTGGGGCATTTGTGATATATGTATTTTACTTTAGAGAAACTGTATAGCAAGTCTAAGATTGGTTTTATACTTTGGTTGCTTTTAGGGTGCTTATTCCAGTTGCCCTCTAAGCAATAAATAAATTTTTCTTGTGTAGCTGTACTTTTCATAAGGTTATATCATTGAATACGTTGTAGAATCGTGGCAGGTCTTGTTCTCGGATAACTTCATCGTTATATACTTCGAGCATTTGTATACTACTGTGGCGGCTATATTTTGAAACAGTTAGTAATTCTCCTTTATATGACTTTATTAGTTTGGTGATAAAAAAATGACGGAAGCCGTGGGTACTTCCGTCAATCTCTAAGGTGGTGAGAACCTGTTTTATTATTTCTCGAATGGATTTTGTTGTCAGTCTTGAACCGTGGGAGTTATTGCTTTCACTTCGGAATAATGCGCCCTCACGAAAATGGTATTTACTGATATATGCTTTTAGAACTTTTACGGTGGTGGGATGCAAGTGAATTAGCTCTTTATCGTCTTTTCCTTTTCCAATGATGTATGCAGCTTTGCTTTTTAGGTCTATATCGGTGACGTTTAAACGGGTAATTTCGATTTGGCGTAAACCTTGAAAAATAAGAAGTGATAAAATGGACTTAAGTCGCAGATTGGTTTGTGTAGGTTCCAATGTGGAGCAGTAGTTCTGTATTTTAGTTATAGCCTCATCATTTAGACCGTCTTTTTTGTGTAGTTTGCTTTGTGAGAATCCTTTTATATTATCGGTTACTTTTATAGGAATAACCTGTAATCTGTATAAACCGTCTAAAAAAAATTTTGCTGCAATCAAATATTTATTCTTTGTTGCAATACTAAATGTGTCTATACCGCCTAAAAAACGTTTATACTCCAAATAAGTGTTGTAATTGATACCGTGAACTTTGGTATATTGAATGAAATGTTTGATTCGCACACTTATACTCTTTACGTGTGTTCTCCGAAACATCCAATACATCAAATACCTGTTTTTGAAGTGGTTTCAGTTCATTTAATTGAACTAATCCTACGCTAACATCTGTTTTCATACTTGTTTTTCTTTAAATGTTACCGTAAAGTTACGAATAATTTCTATCTTTGCAAAAATAACTATCTGATATGCAGATAAATAGATTAACTTAAAACGTTTTACCTATGTTTTACCGAAGACAAACAAAAAACGCTGTAAATTATTCATTTACAACGTTCTATGATTTTCTTAAAGTGGTGCCACCAGGAATCGAACCGGGGACACAAGGATTTTCAGTCCTTTGCTCTACCAACTGAGCTATGGCACCTTTCTTGTTTGCGGTTGCAAAGGTAGTGAAAGTTTTTAATTCTGCAAATCTTAGCACAATAAAAAACACTGATAAAAAGCTATATTGCTTATTATCAGTGTTCTTATTACTGAACTTTTTTATTTATTCTCTTGTAGCGGATTCCATCCCTGAGCTTTTAGCTCGAATTCCTGGCCATCGCGTGTGATAAGTGCACAGCCTAATTCGGGCTTTGTGATGTGACCGATCAAACGAACACCTTCCATTTCCGATATCTTTTCGTGATCGGCAATAGGAACGGTGAAAAGCAGTTCATAATCTTCACCGCCATTCATAGCACATGTGGTGAGATTCATGTTGAACTCTTCTGCCATAACAGCTGTTTGATAATCAATGGGGATGTGTTCCTCGTAGACGCGGCAACCTGCCTTACTTTGAGTGCAAATATGCAATAGTTCCGAGGAAAGACCGTCAGAAATGTCCATCATTGAAGTCGGGACGATATTTGCAGTAGCCAGTTTCTCAATAATGTCTTTGCGGGCTTCGGGTTTGAGCTGACGTTCCAACAGGTACTCTTTTCCGGAAAAATCCGGTTGAGCATCCTGTTCACCTTTAAAGACCGCTTTTTCACGCTCTAACAGTTGCAACCCCATATAGGCCGCACCTAAGTCACCACTGACGCAAATCAGATCGGTGTCCTTAGCGCCGTTGCGGTAAACTACTTTATCCTTATCTGACTCACCAATGCAGGTGATGCTGATTGCAAATCCTGTCAAGGAAGAAGTGGTGTCACCACCTACGATATCCACCTTGTATTGCTGGCACGCCAAACGGAGACCGGTATAAAATTCATCCATATCCTCCACGCTGAAGCGTTTGGAGAGGGCAAGTGAAACTGTGATCTGCTTCGGTGTCCCGTTCATCGCATAGATGTCGGAGAAGTTGACAACAGCGGCTTTGTAACCCAAATGTTTCAACGGTGTGTAAGTCAAGTCAAAATGTACCCCTTCCATTAACAGGTCGGTGGTGACCAATACCTGCTTATCGGCAGGATAGGAGAGGACGGCGGCATCGTCACCCACACCATATTTGCTCGATTCGTTTTCTAATTTAATTCCTTCGGTGAGGTGCTTGATCAGACCGAACTCACCCAAGGTTGCTATTTCTGTTCTCATATATCTTAGTTTATGAAAAAAAGTATCTATGCACGGTTTATCAGCTCACGCATAATGGTGGTCATCTTCGGTTGGGCAGCGTCGGCTGCTTTCTGAACCTCTTCGTGTGATACTTCTACAATCTTGCCTTCTACTCCGAGATCAGTCACTACTGATATACCGAATACCTTAATGCCACAATGGTTGGCAACAATTACTTCGGGGACAGTAGACATACCTACTGCATCGGCACCCAAGATATGAAACAACTTGTATTCAGCCGGTGTTTCGAATGTTGGACCCTGTGTACCGATGTATATGCCATGTTGCACTTTAATACCTTTTTCTGCTGCAATAGCATCTGCCTTGCGTATCAGTTCTTTGTCGTAGGCTTCACTCATATCCGGAAAACGCGGCCCATACGGAATGTTTTTACCCCGTAGGGGATGTTCGGGGAAATAATTTATGTGGTCGGTAATAATCATCAGGTCTCCGATTTCGAAGTCGGGATTAGTACCGCCACTGGCATTGGATACAAATAAAGTTTTGATGCCCAGCTCACGCATCACACGTACCGGGAAAGTCACTTCTTTCATGGAGTACCCCTCGTAGTAATGGAAGCGGCCTTGCATCGCCATGATTTCTTTATTGCCGAGTTTACCGAAAATCAGTTTTCCGCTATGTCCTTCTACGGTAGACACCGGAAAGTTGGGAATATCCTCATACTTTATCTCATACTTTTCAGTAATTTCGTTTGCCAAACTGCCAAGTCCGGTTCCCAGAATGATTGCTGTCTCAGGGCTTGTGTGCATCTTCCCTTTCAGGAAGGCTGCCGTTTCTTGTATTTTCTCTAACATAGCCAATAATGTGTTGGTTAAAATTATCTTGTTGATTTTGTAATATTTCTACTTCGATGGGCAGGGCATAAATAAATGGTTTTAATTCTGCATCCAGTGCCCGATGGTCTATCAGACGGGTGGCATCTTTCTCAGTAGTGATAATCAGACGCCGTCCTTCTTTCAAATTACCGAACTTCTCTTTAATTAGCGACATGTCTCGCTGGCTGAAGCTATGGTGATCGTCAAAAGCGAGTAGGTCGATGTTCCGTGTATACATTTCCAGTTCCCGGATGATAGCATCCGGAGACGCGATTCCGGTTATCACTAGTATCTGTTCATCTGCTTGCAAGGACGATAGTTCCCTTTCTCTTACGGCAGTACAAACAGGAAAGACCGCTTGTAATTTGCCGTATCGGAATGACGAGAAATAAAGTTGTTGATAGGGGAATAGATTCAACCGTTTTGCGATGATATTATGATCGATAGGCTTGATATCCGGCGGACATTTGGTTACAATGACTATTTGTGCCCTGTTTTTCCCCCGGGCAGATTCCCGTAAACGTCCGGCAGGCATTAAAGCATCGTCACAGAACAGGCGATGATAATCTGTCAGAAGAATATTCAGTCCCGCTTTCACATATCGGTGTTGGAATGCATCGTCCAGTAAGATAACTTCGATAGAAGGCTCTTGCAATGTGAGCAATTTTTCGATACCATGACAACGGTCTTCGTCCACTGCAACTCGTATGTCGGAAAACTTCGATTTTATTTGATAGGGTTCGTCACCAATGCTACGAGCATTGCTCTCTGCTGTTGAAAGTATGAATCCTTTCGTATGGCGCTTGTATCCACGGCTCAGTACGGCTACCCGGAAGTTGCGATAGAGCAGCTTTATCAGATACTCTGTGTGCGGTGTTTTGCCTGTGCCGCCCACGGCGATATTCCCGATACAAATCACGGGAATGTCAAAACTCTTTGACTGAAGTTTACCCCAGTCAAAGAGTTTATTTCTCAGTGCTACTCCCATTCCATAGAGCCATGAAACGGGATATAGCCATTTATGTATCTTAATAGAGCTTTCTTCCATGTAGTTCGCTATTTCACATTCAGTTCAAACGGGACACGTGCCTGAATCATGGCGCGTTCTTTTATATTTCTTAATAGATTGAAATCCTTGTAATAGTCTCCTAACTGGCTTTTCAGCACTTGGGATTCTACATAGTTATTGGGTTGGACATCGAGTAATGTGGATAGAATATCCTTTTTGGTAGGATAAGATACAATGGTATAGCCTTTCAATTCGGCTTTCCGTGCTGCAATTTCCAGTGCTTTGTCGATTCCACCCAGTTCGTCTACCAGTCCGATTCCTTTGGCCATTTCTCCGGTCCATACGCGTCCTTCAGCTATTTTTTCAATACCTTCTTTGGTCATATGGCGACCTTCGGCACAACGACTTACAAACAGGTCATATCCCTGGCTGATCATCATTTGCAGCAATGCTCTTTCATCACCGTTCACAGGACGCATCAGGTTACCGAAATCTGAAAATTTATTGGTTTTTACCACGTCAAATGTTAGTCCGATCTTTTCCGTCAATCCTTTGACGTTCGGGATCATGCCGAAAATTCCGATAGAACCGGTTAAGGTAGTTGGCTCGGCTATGATGCTGTCGGCTGCGCAAGAGATGTAATATCCGCCGGATGCGGCATAGTCACCCATCGAAACAATTACTGGTTTGTTAGCTTTTAATTCTTTTACGGCATGCCAGATCTGTTCGGATGCAAATGCGCTTCCTCCCGGAGAATTAACACGCAGTACGACTGCCTTTACGTTATCATCCTCTTTTAGCTTACGCAGGTCACGAATCATTTTGCTCCCTACAATTCCTTCGTCGGATGTCGCCGATCCGTCATAGTCAGTTATTTCACCGGATGCATAGTAGACAGCCAGAATATCACCGCTTTTATCTTTAGGTACACTCTTTTTGATGTTGATCATATCATCGAGCCCTAATATCGGCAGGCGGTCGTCTTCGTTGATTTTTACAAGTGTTTTCAGATAGCTGCGTACGTTATTCTGATAAATCAGGGTATCGGCCAATCCGCATTTCACGCTTTCGTCCGATGGGTAAAACATAAGCATGCGATCTGCATACGCATTCAGTGAGTCTTTTTCTATTTTGCGTGAAGCCGAAACACCATCCAGTATTTGGTTCCAGGTTGAACCGATGAATGCCGTAACTTGCTCTTTATTGGCCGGAGACATTTCGGTTGAAGTGAACGGTTCTACAGCCGATTTGTAAGTACCTACCTTGAATACCTGCATTTCAATTCCCAATTTCTGTAATAGGTCTTTGTAGAAAATGGGAGCTGAAGCGAGTCCTCGCCATTCAATCATGCCTTTAGGGTTAAGCATTACTTTGTCGGCAACACTCGATAGGTAATAAAGCCCCTGCGTATAATTGTCACTGTATGCTACAACGAATTTGCCACTTTCCTTGAAATCTTCCAAAGCGGTCCGTATTGCCTGTAATGAGGCATAAGGGGCATCCAGCCATGAAGCCTGTATATAAATGCCTTTTATATTATCATTTTCTTTAGCTTTTTTGATTGAAGCTAATATGTCGTCCAGTCCGTATGTGTTGCCCGCTTCACCGGTGAATTTTCCCAATAGCCCTTCTAAACTCTCTTGAGTGCGCTCTACCAATGTGCCTTTTAAGTCGAGCATCATTACGGAATTTTTTTTCACTACTGTTTCGGTATCCGATGACGAAATTATGCCGACAAGCGTCGCAATTCCGATGATAAACAAAACAATGCCCGATAGTACGATACCGGTCAATGTAGCAAGCGTAAATTTAAAGAAATCTTTCATTGTACATATTGTTTTTATGCCAGCTTTTTTAAAGCTAACAAAGATAAATAATTGAGTTGAAATTCATCCCATAAGTCGCATAGTTTTTTGTTTTGTCACGGTCGGAGTGCATAAAATATGATTATTTAGGTATGTCTGCGGAGTAGAGGAAAGGTGATTATTACAGTGAGGAGTAACAATAAAAAGAGGAAACTACCCCGGACGGAGTATTCCCTCTTTCCATTCTTGAAGAAACCATTATTTATTTCTTAAGAAACGATTCTTTCATTCTGGCAATATCAGTCAGATAATCCTGTAAGTCCTGTTCATGCTCTTCTTCTTCAGCCAGGATATGTTTGGCGATGTCACATGTGGTGTAATCTTTACCGTTTGTAAAGTTGGCAATCTCCTGATAACGGAGAATGGCGCAACGCTCTGTAGAAACGTTTTGGTTCTGTAGGCTGACAGAGTCGAATGCTGTTGGAGAATCGTATTTGCAG
>ERZ1023687.224-NODE-224-length-16744-cov-6.579004_pt1 | contig 16744 bp, 11 predicted proteins | sample MGYA00380346_ERZ1023687 | MGnify/ENA primary metagenome ERZ1023687 (study PRJEB33179, sample SAMN07449028) | human gut metagenome | biome: Human-gut; feature: Human associated habitat; material: Faeces | host: Homo sapiens | place: India:Kasaragod | collected...
GCCTGAGCGCCGAGCACCAATTTGACCTTCACGGGAGCCGCACTCTTATACTTCTTAATAGCCTCTTCACACACGTTCGGGCTTGTTATATCATATTTATCAATTGCTTCACCCAATGTCATCCCATCGATACGGGCCACAGATGTATCTATCAATCCTGCTTTGGCAAGTTGTCCCATAATCCCCATAATACCCCCGGCACGATTCACATCCTGAATGTGATACTTCTGAGTGTTCGGCGCTACCTTGCACAGGCACGGGCTTTTGCGCGAAAGCATATCGATATCATCCATTTTAAAGTCCGCTCCTGCTTCATGAGCTACCGCCCGCAGAAGGAGTACCGTATTGGTAGATCCTCCCATCGCGATGTCCAGCGTCATGGCATTCAAGAAAGCTTCACGGGTGGCAATGCTCCGGGGAAGCACACTCTCATCACCGTCCCGATAATATTTATAGGTATTTTCCACAATCAGTTTCGCAGCATCTTTGAACAATTGGGTACGGTTGGCATGAGTTGCCACAATCGTTCCGTTTCCGGGGAGTGCCAGACCGATCGCTTCGTTGAGGCAGTTCATCGAGTTGGCAGTAAACCTCCCCGAACAGCACCCGCTAGTGGGACAGGCCCGATTCTCAATTTTGGAAACTTCTTCATCGCTCACACTTACGGCGGCCGTCGTAATCATCGCGTCAATCAGGTCCAAATGCTGCCCGCCCAATTCACCGGCTTCCATCGGCCCTCCGGATACAAACACAGTCGGTATATTCAGCCTCATAGCCGCCATCAACATTCCCGGAGTGATTTTGTCACAATTGCTGATACACACCATGGCATCCGCTTTATGGGCATTCACCATATATTCTACGCTATCGGCAATGATATCCCGGGAGGGAAGGGAATAGAGCATTCCGTCGTGCCCCATAGCAATGCCATCATCAATGGCAATCGTATTGAACTCTGCAGCAAAGCATCCCAGCTTCTCAATTTCTTTTTTCACCAACTGGCCTATTTCATGTAGATGTACATGTCCCGGAACAAACTGAGTGAACGAATTGACGATGGCAATGATAGGTTTGCCTAATTGCTCTTTTTTCATACCGTTGGCTGCCCAAAGTGCCCGGGCACCCGCCATGCGACGGCCTTGTGTGCTGAACGAACTGCGTAACTGCTTTTTCATTTCAATATTCCTTTTAAGTAAAGAGCCTTTCCCACCGTAGTGAGAAAGGCTCTAAATCATATCTTCTATCTGTACGAATACATACATAACCTTTCTCACGCTCTTGATGGAATCACCACGACGCGAATAATATGCAGGACTGCCAGGTTAATTGATGTATGATTATTCATAACTTCTGTTTTTCTTTCTTTATGTGCTGCAAAGGTAAGTGCTTTTTTATAAACTCCAAACAAATTGAAGAAAAAAATCACTCAAAACAAAATAATTGTAAGCAAAGCCCATCATTAAATACGCATTTATCATTCAGAATACTATATTCCGAACTATTCCTTATAAAAATCCGCTTTCAGAATATATACAAATTGAATATAAACAGCACAAACATACCAATTATGCGACAACTCTTCAAGGAAGAAAACAAAGAAACATCAATAGAAATCAAGGAAAAAGAAAAGAGCGGAAAGATTAGATTAAAGTCAAACCAATAAAACATGGGGATGTTTCACGATACAACATCCCCATGTTATAGTACAAAACATCCGGATGTTTCATACAACAACACCCGGATGTTTTCGCAACAAGAGTTTAAAGTTTCAAAGTAAACAATGGCATATTACTGACGAATAAAACGTATACTAAATCCGAAGCCACGACTATATGTATTCGTACATTGTGGTACGGCTACATTCGAAGGATTGACGGAGAGTGCCCAGCAATCATTCCCATCAACACTGTCAAACCACCAATACCCAACTTCATCTTTTTCCTGAAAAGCAAAAGGCTCATCAGCATTGCGCCGTCCACCGGGTTTCCCGACAAATCCGGCAATCTTCAATGCCTCGGCTACTTTAGGATCCCCACCTAAGAAATCCCGCAATGTATCCCAGTCTCTCAAATGATTCGGTATTTTCCAGCCTTTAGGGACCAAGGACGTGCCACTGGAAAACACACCTGCATTATACAACAGTCCATATTGATTGCGAATGGTCCGGCTATCTTCCGTAATGCCAGCGGGGAAACCATATACAGCATATCGCGGGATACCATCCTTTCTCCATTCTGAGGAAATGACTCCTGCACTGTTTGTTATCGTCCGCAAATTATCCGCCATCCAATACTGTGTACCGATTTTCATCACCCGATACGAGTTACCTTCATTGTCGGTAGCCTGATAAGGACGGAGTCCGCTTGCCTGATTGCCCGAGTAACCGATATAATCACCGGTAATAAAATTCACTCCGTCTTCGGTAAACAAAGAGGTGAATGGCTCTGTATTAGTACCCGGCGTATAAACGGTAGTCAGATAATCCACTTTCCCTCCGTTGTCCAGAACCACTCCTTCACCAAACGCCTTGTTATAAACATTATAAGGATAAAAGACCGAGGCACTTTTACCCGATCCAAATGAATAATCGGGAATAAACTCATGACATAGTTCTCCTACTTTCACTCCCTCAACATAAAGTTCATAAACAAACGAACGGGAAGAATCGGGCACTTTAAATTCAAGTAATAAGGTAGTTTCAAGCGTTGCCGGCAATTTCTTACCATCCTTAGCAGTCAGTTCGAGGACAGCAGTACCGGACAATGCTCCATCAGCCGAACCTTTACCAGGGGCAATCACTGTTATTTCGCCATCGGTGGCCGATGTATACCTTGCCGTAACTGTCCAACCGCGCGGAGCCGTACATACCGGAGCAATATCTTTATTCACGCCACTGCAAGTAAATGCAAAGGTCCGGGATTCGCTCCGATGGAAATATGCCACTTCCGAAGTCTCCAGTCCGACCTGTGATCCTTGCCATTCCGGCACTTTAAGAGTTTTTCCATCACTCAGATAAAATACAATATAACCGTCTTCACTGACCACCTTCCGGAACATAGGATCGCCGGATGCACCTTTCGCTTTCATCGGATTACCCGCAGCATCTTCCAATTCAACAGGACCACTCCCATAGTCAAGCGTCCAGTATCCTGTCGCATTGACCCCAATGACCGGAACAATGCCATCGGTTCCCGAAGCTCTGACCTTTTGCCCGTTATTATCCAAAAGAAAAGAAGAAGTTCCATCCGGAGCCTTGTTAGCCCAATACAGATGCCCGTCCGTATCCATTTTCATGGTGATGACGGGAGCTATACCATTTTTTCCCTTATCTCCTTCCGCACCGTCTTTACCATCCGTACCGTCAACTCCGTCTTTACCATCGGTACCATCCTGACCATCTTTGCCATCGGTGCCGTCCTGACCATTCTGACCATCTTTACCGTCTTCCCCTTTCTTACCGTCATCTCCTTTCTCACCATTCTTGATGACAATGGTGCCACTCTTAAAGAAACTGATCGTATAGCCGCTTCCATCGGCAAGTGCGTTTATTCCGGAAATGTAATCACAGGATTCAGACGAGTCTATGATCAGCTTTAAGGCAACAATATCCCTATTCATATTTTTACATAACTCTTCGATAGAGTTTGCCTGTTCCTCCATTTCCGCGTGATTCTTCAGCACTTCGTTTATCTCTTCCTGACTACAGGAAGCAACGAGGAACAAACAGAGAAACAATAGTTTGATTATATGATTCATATTTATTAGAGTTAAATTAATAATTTGCATCCCGGACACAACGGATACTGTTACCTTCGCCCAACCCGGCAACACCGGGAGTCAGTTGCTCTACAGAATTGGACCTAAAACTCATCCGGATGCGGTAATCCGCTTCCGTCGACCACCATTGCCCTGTTGTTTCCGAAGCTCCGGTACTGCCATTACTACCCTCGACCGTATTAGCAGGTAAAGCAGTAAAACCGGTCAGATTGTCTCCCTCTATTCCGGCACTCTCCATCCAACTTCCGATCCCTTTCCCAATAGCTGTCGATTTCAGTTTACGTGCATCTGCCCCCACAAAGTCTACCAATGCTTGCAGTTCTGCTTTAGAAGGAACATGCCATCCTTGAGGAGCTATATTCCCTTTCATCGCAAACAGATTGTAAAGCACACCGTACTGGTTGCGATATTGCATAGCACCCGGAGCATCGGCATTAGCCGCCCGGTCAACCTGACATGCAGGAAGATCTGACCCGCACTGAATCATCCAAGCTTCTGAAGTGGCAAAACCGGTAGGAATAGGAGTACCATCATTAAATTGGGTTGTCTTCAGATTTTCTCCCATCCAGTAGAGACTGCCTATTTTCACAACCCGGTAAGCATATCCCTGCACATCGACAGCCAAGGAAGCTTTCAGCCCGCAAACAGTCCCGTTCACCAGCCCATCTGTTCCATCTGCCGGCATTACATACTGACTGCCGTCTTCCGTCAGTATGGCAGTAGACGACGGATTGCCCGTAACGGGAGTATACCCTGTTCCGTCATGCTGTATCGACGCTCCGTTCTCCAGAATAATCCCCGAACCAAAAACACGCGAAGCAGCATTATAAGAATAGACTACAGTAGCCCGGTCCGTCGTGGAATAAGCCGGCACATACTCCCGGCATATTTCTCCTACTTTAAACCCCTCCATCAAAATATCATAAACCAGGGAACTATTGAACTTCGGAAGCTCAATACGATAATACAACGTTACCAAGATGTCTGCCCGGACAGTATTTCCCAAGGCATCTGTGCCTTCTATCGTTATTCTTTCCGAAGCCGGCAGAGCCGAACCGGCAGCAGGCGCTTTCACAGTCAGCACCCCTTGCAAAGCTTTCGGCTGATAATTAATCGTAGCATCCCATGTTCCTGCCACCTTTACTATCTGCCGGAAACCACTACAATCAAACGGAATGTCCAGTGCTACTCCACGACGGAAGAAAAGAGGTCCCGTTTCATTGAATATCAGTTTATTATCTGCGAATTTAGCCACCTTATAGACACTTCCGTCAGTCATTGTAAAAATGACATACTCCGGATCTCCCGGATTCACAGACGTAAAGATGGACTGGCTGCCATCTGTCACGGTGGCTACAATTTTCTCTCCGCTTGCTCCTGTCATCCACTTCGTAACAGTTCCGACAGTAACCTGCCAGTAATATTCTCCGTCCGTATCTTTAGCTATACCGACAGATGGAGTAATACCATTTACCGGAGTCATAATCACTTTATTACCCTCTCCGTCCGTCAGCCACTCTACCACTCCGGCACCTATCTGTACAGTCCAGTAATAATTACCATCCGTATCCTGTTTAGCACCCATCAACGGAGTATCTCCGGCCGGACCTTTCACACCATCTTTACCGTCAGTACCGTCAACTCCGTCTTTGCCATCCGTACCATCTGCGCCGTCCTGACCATCATTGCCATTACTGCCATCGGTTCCGTCATTACCGTTTTCTCCTTTATTCCCAACCAGACCATTCTTTACAAGCATGTCTCCCCCTTTATGAAAAACGATCAGTGTACCGCTCCCATCGGGCAACTCGGTCACACTTTCAATGTAATCATGAGTCGGTATCGTATTCACTATCGTGGCAAGCAGCCGTACTTCATTATTGGTATCGGATATCCATTCCCGGAGCTTTCCCATCCGGACATTCAATTCGGCTTCCCGGCGCAAGGCTTCGTTAATGTCCTCCTGAACACATCCTCCTGCCAACAAAACCGACAAAATGATAAATATATATTTTTTATATCTCTTCATGATTTCCTGTTTTAAAGATTAGTCTTCTCTCAAAATCCGTACGCTATACCCCACCGAATTATTATCTCCACTATTAAACCCAAGCTCGGAAGAAGTTGCAGATAACCTAAATACAGCACCGACACTCTCCAGGCTGGCGCTACTCCACCAGATACCGGCTTGCTGAAGATCGTTAAACGAAAGACCGTCAGCAGCCCTATATCCCCCTCCGAAACCGCCAAAACCAGTGAGATCAGTTCCGCCGGCAACATTCCAATGTTCTGTCCCGGCTTCCTTCAATAACGTACCGGCATTGGTGCCCAGAAAAGCCCGCAATATAGATACGATATCAGATTCCGTAGGAAGTTTCCATCCTTCGGGTACTACTTTCTTTGCTGCCACCCAATTGTACAAAACGCCATAAGATATTTTATTGGCAAAAGCTCCTGTAGCGGAGGCGTCCTGATAATCATACACGGCACAAGCACCTGAACCTGTATCTTCAAATCCACTTTCTTTCCAAGCATGCCCCGATAAGTTAGTTTCGACAGGACTTCCATCAGGATAACTAAGCGTCCGTAAATTTTCCATGGTCCAATACTGTTTACCTATTTTCACGATGCGATAGGTGTTACCATCCACATCAGTCAGTTTTTCCGCTTGCAGGCCATCTCCGAAATCCGGTTCCCGTCCTTTCAACGAACTGTCGGTATAGAATTCCGCCCCGTCTTCAGTATAGATATACATGACTGCCGGCCGGTCGGCAGCAGGAGCATGATAGCCCGTACCGTCGTGCTGCACCGTGCCTCCTGTATTCGTGATAAGCCCCGCCCCATAAATTCCTCCTGTCAGATAAGGATAGACAATCGTTGCAGACTGCTTTAACTCCCGCTGATATTCCCGGCAAAGCTCTCCCACCTTTTTACCCCAAAGACGGATGTTGTAGACATAAGAGCCTTTGAAATCCGGAAGCATTATCCTATAAAGCATACTCACGGCGAAAGAGCTCCGTGCTGCTTCTTCTGTAGTATTCGTACTCCTCAGTACTACATCTCCGGATAATGCTACGCCCGCTGCTCCTGCCAAAGGAGCTTCAAGGGCCAGTGTACCTGCATCAAAATCAACCGTTGCCTTCCATCCCTCCGGAACATCTACCGATAGCCGTTCCTTAGAGATACCCTTACAACTGAAAGCAATCACCCGGGACTCGCCACGACTGAAGAAGAGCAGTTTGCGTCCCTCCGGCACCTCAATAGAAGGTTTTCCCACCGGTATTTTAAATTGGGTTGCTCCCCCACTTAAAGTAAACTCTATATAATCCGGATCTTTATATTCCACCTTCTCAAACACAGACACGGCATCTTTTGCGTTGGCAATTATTTTCTTTCCACCCGCCTCAATCCATGTTTCAGGATCGGACCCTATCTTCTGTGTCCAGTAATAATTATCGTCACCGCCATCAGCCACCGTCCACTGTTTCACTCCTAACCGAGGAGTCCGTCCATCATGGACCGCAGAGACTGCCTTTATCCGGTTTCCGTCATTGTCCGCCAGATAATATGGTTCACCGGAGCCGACTTTTACAGTCCAGTAATATTCCGAGTCAGTGGGGTCCTGCATAATGCCGACCACCGGATTCTGTCCGGGATCACCTTGTTCTCCTTTGCTTCCGTCCGTACCATTAGCTCCATCTTTACCGTCTGTTCCATCCACGCCCAACTCGCCCGCGGAGCACTGCGCTCCATCCACTCCATCATTACCATCGGTGCCGGGCTCTCCATCTTTTCCATCCGTACCATCGGCACCGTCTACGCCATCTTTGCCGTCCGTACCATCTACACCATCCTTGCCGTCCGTACCGTCAATACCGTCTTTGCCGGCATCTCCATCGGGACCCGTATTTCCCTTCTTTCCGTTACGAATAGTGATCGGGGCACTTCTGGAAAAGGAGATGGTATATCCCGTACCATCCGCCAACTCCTCAATGTGAGTGATGTTGTCTCCTATCTTGTCAATATTGACAATCACCTGAAGATTATAAATATCTTCATTCAATTTTCTGCATAACTCTGTCAGCTCCTGCAGTTCTTTCTTCTGATCGCCTTGTCTGTCAAGTAAATCGTTGAAATCGGATTCCTTACAACCATACAGCAACGGAATCAATAACAACAACAGATATATTCTCTTTCTAATCATAGTTTTCATTTTTGAATTTCAACAATAACTCGCCTGGCAAGTACACTATAGTTGTTAGGATCGGAAGTAAGCGTATCTATACACTCTCCTTTCACGTTGATACGTTTGCTGTCAATTCCCTTCTTTTCAAGGTAAGCTGCCAACACCTCCGCACGCTGTAAAGAGATTTTTTGATTAATATCCGGATTACCCGTATGATCGGCATAACCCAAAAGAATGACTTTCAGATCAGGATACTTTTTTAGGGTTTCCACAATGCGGGATAATTCATTTTTGTATAAAGCTACATTCAGATAAGCCGATCCCCTCTTAAAGTAGACAGGAGGCAACTCATTGAATCCCAGCACCGGATTGGATTCCACTCTCTCTTTCGCATCCGTTTGCGCTTGCTGCAACTGCATATTTAAGGAAGCTATTTCCTGTTTCATCCGGTTCTTCTCTATCGAATCCTCCGTACAGCAAACAGGTGTGGGTAAGTTCACCGCGCGCTCCTCTATATATCTTACCGCAATATCTGTCACATGCTTTGAGGCATAAAGGACATTATCTTGTTTCTTCTTACCAACTTTCCATATCAAGGAAAGCCCGGCACTCGTCATAAAATGGTCTTTTGACTTGATAAGGGTCGACACACCATCCATCTTATTATTATTGACCCATATAATTCCCGTACGCAACTGTACGTCAAAAGCGCGTGAAATCTTATAACGCAAAGAGAGATCTCCCCCTACTCCAAAGTTCCAGTCATCAGTCTTTTTGCCTGACAACGGGCTCTTATCCGCCTTATTTACTAACTCCGTAGAGAAACGTTGTGCATAGACAGCAGGACTCAGCAATACCGTCCAACGCCGGTTGCCCCGGTTGGGTCCAAAGAAGTTATTTACATTCAGATTCATCTGTAAGCCAAGATTGGTGAAGTGTACTTTCGAAAACACATCCTTATACTTCCAGGTAGTAAAGTCCTGCTTGGTATAATAAGTCATTCCGTCAGCACTCAGGAGGTAATCGGACGCATAAGATTTTGCGCCCATTCTGGTATATCCGGTCCGTGCGGATGCCTCTATACCTATCCACGAATTGATCTGATAGCCTGCAAATCCCCCAAACTGAGACCCGACATAAGTTTTATCTGCCGAAAATGAAGTAAAATCACCGAATAAAAAGGGAGTAGCATACTCTGCCCCGAAGTACCAATGGGAATACGATTTGAGAGGTTCATCGGCCCCAACCGATGTTTTTGTCTGGGCAAAGCCGTTACAAAACAGCAGAGACAAGAAAAGGAAAAGAATGACTCTTTTACATTCTGTTTCCATACAACAACGAATTTTTAACATAAGCTCCAATTTAAGAATTATTGTTTGTTTTCAGTTTCTTGCGAAGTTCGCAAGGTGTAAGTCCATATTGTGACCTACAAAATTTATTAAAGTGTGAAGGAGACGAAAACCCGAAGTCATCGATAATCTGGCTAAACTCATCACCATATACGGTAATGCGATAAATAATTCGTTGTGATTTCCGATTGAGGAGCCAACGATAAACCGATACTCCGAATTGCTCTTTAAATTTAACCCGGAAATTGGTGACCCCGTATCCTAACAGACTGGCCAACTCGCCTACATTTTTTGCACTGAGATAGTTTTCCAGTATCTGTTCTTTGAATTTGGATGACTGTTCCGTCAAAGAGCTGAATAAAATTGCAAGTTCCTGCTCATTATAAACAGAATTCAGAATATAAAACAGTTCCTGCCGTTTCGTTATATACAAGGAGACATCATCTAATTTCATCTCCAGATACAGCACCAGAAGCTGTAGAAAAGAGTTCAATGGCTCCGCGAATCTGAGTCCTGTACCTTTCAGAGCAGACTTGTCCTGAAAGGAAGCATAAGGCCTAAATGTCAGCAAATCATGTACAATTAAATCGCCGAATGCAAACAGAATGACTTGTGTATCTGAAAGCATCTCACAAACATGATCATTTTCTTTATCCCAAAAGAAGATATGCCGCTCGTCAATAATAGCTAATTCTTTCTCACCAGAAAAAACTTTCATAGTGCCACTCATGATAAAAATTAAAACATTGCTATCCATTTTCGGCAAATGGCTTCCTTTCACAATGGTTAAAAATCTAAATCCTGTTTGAAAGACCTGATTTTGCAGTAAATCAGAAGATAAATTGTCCAGTAAGGTTTTCATAGGTTTATGTATGTTGTAAAAAAACAAAAGACACACTAACATCTTATTAATAAATAATACAAAGAAAACCCTTTGACAACTCAATCCGTTTATACATTTTATTTATTTTGTTATATATAATAACGAAATAAAATACTTTTTTTCATTTAAGTAAAATTGAGACATGGCATTCCTTATTTTCATAAAATCACCGCCTATCAGCCAACAGGTATTAATTTCTACTACGAAAGAATAAACTCCATACCAGTCCACAAATCTCTGATGATTAATTCGTATCTTTGTCCCCACGGAAAATCCGAATTTTATTAATAACATTATAAAGAACAGATGGAAACAGCAGAAAACAAGTACATCACTGTAGCTTACAAACTGTATACAACAGAAGATGGCAAAAAAGATTTAGTAGAAGAAGCAACAGCCGAACATCCCTTTCAGTTCATTTCCGGTTTGGGTACTACGCTTGAAGCTTTTGAATCACAGATAGCAAACCTCAATAAAGGAGATAAGTTTGAATTTACCATTCCTTTTGCCGAAGCTTACGGTGAATATGATGAAGAACATGTGATTGATCTTCCGAAAAACATCTTTGAGATTGACGGAAAATTCGATAACGAACATATCTATCCGGGAAATATCATCCCTCTGATGAATTCAGAAGGCCAGCGCCTAAACGGTAGCGTAGTTGAGGTAAAAGCCGACACTGTGGTAATGGATATGAACCATCCGTTGGCAGGTGAAGATTTGACTTTCGCGGGTGAAGTTGTTGAAAGCCGTCCGGCTACAAACGAAGAAAACCAGGAAATGCTCAAAATGACGACCGGGGAAGGCGGCCGCAGCGGCGGAAGTGGTGGCGACGGTTGCGGTGACGACTGCGGAGATAGTTGTGGAGACAGCTGCGGTTGCGGACATTGCCATTAATTGAGCGATTATCTATAAAATAAAAAACGGTGAACATACCATGCATGTGCAGTATGTTCACCGTTTTATTATATCAAAATGTGTATAGCACACCTATTTCATGATCTCTATCAAAAAAGAGTCCTCACTGTACTCCTTACCATTCAAATAAATTTTCTTGTGTATCGTAGGATCCTGTTTCTTCCAGGTGATGTATAAGTCAAATTTCACCACGTCTTTTGTCCCGTCTCCCCAATGGATCGTAAAAGTCTCTCCCTTATATTGATGTTCCGGAGAAAACTCACCAAAAGAAAGAACACGCTTTTTCTCTTTACCCAGTAGCTCTTTTCTTAATCCTAAAGACCGGGGCATATTAAACCGCGTATCCACAGAGTTTTCCAGCGGAAAGGTCTTACCTTCGTATTCCACCGTAATTTCATTAGCCAATAAATTTGATGAAACCTGCGGGTCCAACAGGTTAGCCCCGGCAGCATCCTTCACCGAAAAATAAATATTATAGTTTATGAAATCCCAGATATAATCCCCCGGGCCGTCCTCTTTCTCTTCTTCTCCATAACAACCGGTTGCCAGAAGCGGAAGCAATAGAAGCAACCATACAAAGTAATTTTTCATATATTCAGCATTAATAGTTCGTCATTCCGTCAAAGTTCTTTATATCAAGAAAATGAAAGAATTAGCCTTTTACTGCTTATCTTCTGATTTTTAACACATTGTTTAACATTAGCACCCTTTATGAGTCATAATATCAAGCACCACCTTATCTGTTTCATTCATCCCCTGAGATCCAATCCGCGTCAAATTGCGGATACTTTGATCAACATCTTCATCAATAATTCCTTCTACCGAAGTTACGCAGCGATTCTCCATAGCCATTACAGCGGACAACACAGCTGTTGACACTCCTGTCGTCACCTTCAAGGCACAGCTCGGTTTCGCACCGTCACATATCATTCCGGTCAGGTTGGCTATCATGTTTTGAACAGCAAAAGCCACTTGCTCATAACTGCCTCCCATCAACCAAGTGATTCCACAACTGGAACCGGTAGCAGCTACCACACAACCGCAAAGTGCAGAAAGACGTCCCAGACTTTGCTTAATATATATCACAGTCAAATGACTCATCATCAACGCACGGATCAGTTCCTCTTCCGGTTTTCCGTTTTCTTCGGCATAAACCACTACAGGCAATGTAGCGGAAATACCTTGATTACCACTACCCGAGTTACTCATAACAGGAATCATCGCTCCTGCCATGCGTGCATCACAAGCAGCCGATGTATACGAAAGAATATGTGAAAACACACTGTCGCCCATAATCTTATGTTCATAGGTTCCGCGAAGCATCTTGCCCAATGCGTGACCATAATCTCCCTGAAAAGACTGTTCGGCAGCTTTCTTGTTAAGTCTTGCCGTTTCAAGAATAAAACGGATTTCATCCAACGGAGCAGTCAGTGCAAAGTCATACACTTTCCGCAGAGTGAGTTCCAGTTCCTCTTCTTCCTCTTCTTCACCGGAAACCTGCTGTTTATTTAATAGTATTTCATCTCCTTTGGCTACATAAACAAATGTAGTATGTCCTCCGGAAATAATAGCTGTAGCCTGCTCTCCACCGGCTTCACACATCACCTCTATGTAAAGTTTCTCCGTAATGTTTTCCTTCAGCGAAATACAGATACGCTTTTCATCAATCAACTTCTTCCCTTCTTCCACGGCTTCCGGAGAGCTGTCTTTCAACACTTCAAGTTGATAATCCGACTTTCCGATCAACGCCCCCAGAGCCACTGCAATAGGCAACCCAATCATCCCCGTACCGGGAATTCCCACTCCCATCGCATTCTTCAGGATGTTAGCACTCAACAATACTTTTATTTTTTCCGGTTTAGCTCCTAAGGTTTCTGTAGCGTTTGCCACACACAGCGCAACTGCAATCGGCTCTGTACATCCGATAGCCGGAATCACCTCCCGCTGCACTAAAGCAATTATCTGTTTTCTTTCTGACTCAGTCTTCTATTCAAGGTTTATATTTTGCACAAAAGTAGGAAATATACTCTTATAAACCATTCATTTAACTAAAGAATATCCCACCCGGACAAGTTAAGAGTTTTACAATCGGTTTACTGGTTATTTAAGAATTATCATGTATCTTTGTCTCTCAATTACAAATACTTAATAAAAAAGAGCAATGAATAAAGGATTTACACTAAAAGCCCTCTTTCTGTTATGTTTTCTTTTCTCGCAAACAGCCAAAGGGCAATCCTTCACTCCCGGAAAAATATGGCCGGACAATCATCAGGTCCATATCAACGCACATGGTGGAGGTATTTTGTACGATAACGGAACCTACTATTGGTTTGGCGAACACAAAACAGAAGGTGAAACCGGCAACGTTGCCAATGTAGGAGTGCATTGCTACTCTTCCGATAACCTATATCATTGGAATGATTGTGGAATAGCACTGTCAGTGATCGAAAATGACTCCGAACATATCATTTCTAAAGGATGTATCCTTGAGCGTCCCAAAGTCATATACAATCCTCACACTAAAAAATATGTCATGTGGTTCCATCTCGAGCCCAAAGGAGCCGGATATTCGGGAGCTTTAAGCGGAATCGCCGTAAGTGACCGGGTGACAGGTCCTTACACCTTCTTAAAAGCCGTCCGCCCCAATGCAGGTTCATGGCCTGTCAACGTACTGCCGGTCCATAAAACCGCCCGCAGACCTTCTATCGAAGAAGAACGTCAATGCACAGGTGGTAGTCTTCCTGCACATCCCGACAGCCTCAATATATTGGGACGCGATATGGAACGGGGACAGATGGCACGTGATATGAATCTGTTTGTCGATGATGACGGCAAAGCCTATCACATCTATTCTTCCGAAGAAAACAGCACCTTACATATTGCCGAACTTGATTCATCTTATACCGGCTATACAGGAAAGTACACCCGAATTTTTATCAACCGATTTATGGAGGCTCCCGCCATGTTTAAGAAGGATGGTAACTATTACCTTATCATGTCCGGATGTACCGGGTGGAGTCCTAATGCAGCACGGTCTGCAATAGCTTCCTCCATTTGGGGAGAATGGAAAGAATTAGGGAATCCCTGCGTAGGTCAGGATGCGGACCTGACTTTCCATTCGCAAAGTACTTATATTCTTCCGGTGCGGGGTAAGAAAGACCAATTTATATACATGGGCGACCGTTGGACACCCCAAAATGCAATAGACGGACGTTATATTTGGCTTCCAATTTATTTTGAAGGCGAAAAACCTGTTATCAAATGGAAAGATTCATGGACTTTAGACTAAAAACGCACCATTCTGAACATTATGACCGTTATAAAATGTTGTATTGTAGGGGTTCAAATGTATCTTTTCAAAAAAGAAACTTAACTTTGCAGCCAAGTTTACAAAAAATCAACTAAACTAAAAGGATTATTAATCAAAAACAGAATCGAATGAAATTAAAGAATCTGATAGCCTGTTTCTTTCTGGGCTTTATAATGGTTTCTTGCATACAAGACGAAGCACCTAATGCAGAAGCAGACATCATTGCATGCACTGTACCGGGTGATGTTCTCAATCGTGATCCCATCATCGAAAACAAGAAAGTTACATTAATTGTAAAAACAGGAACAGATATAACCGCATTAGCACCTAAGTTTACTTTGACTCCGGGAGCTTCTATTGTCCCTAATAGTGGAACTATACTTGATTTTACCACACCTCAATATTATGAAGTAACTTCTGAAGATGGAAAATGGAAGAAAAAATATGAAGTAGGAGTAACTTTCTCAGGTATTACTAACACAATGTATCACTTTGAGAATATTAAGTTCGACTCAGAGGGAAAATACCATATTTTCTACGAAACAGATGCACAAGGGAAAGAAACCATGACTTGGGCAAGTGGCAATGCCGGCTTTGCTTTTACCGGTGTAAAAGCAAAAGCAGAAGAATATCCAACAAGTCAAGCAAACAATGGCGTCGAAGGGAAATGCTTAAAACTAACAACTTGCGAAACAGGTTATTGGGGCTCGTTGCTTGGAATGCCAATTGCAGCGGGTAATCTATTCTTAGGTAGTTTTGAAGTAAAGCCTACCGATATTCTCCGTTCAACCAAATTCGGAACTCCTTTTTCAAATATTCCAACTTCAATTACCGGATATTATAAATATAAGGCAGGAAAGTCATTCCAAATAGATGGTAAACCTGTAGATAACAAAAAAGATATCTGTGATATTTATGCCGTATTTTATGAAACAGATGAAAAATTGTCTACACTTGACGGAACTAACGTATTGGCAGAAGATAATACTTATATCGTATCAGTAGCTCGGATTAAAGATGCAAAAGAAACTGATGAATGGATTAAGTTTGACTTACCATTTGAATATCGTACTGGTAAATCAGTAGATATGGAGAAACTCAAAGCTGGAAAATATAATTTAGCTATCGTATTTTCTTCAAGTATACGCGGAGATCATTTCGAAGGTGCTCCAGGAAGTACACTTTACATTGATGAGGTTCTATTAAATTTCACTAACAAGTAAAAATGAAAAAATGAAAAAGTATATACTTATAGGCCTGCTCGCTTTTATCGGCACAATCAACACTTTAAAAGCCCAAGAAGAACGGAATCATGGTATTATTTGGTCTGCACTACATGGGCTTGAATATGAAATAAAAGCAGGTTTCAACGTTGGAGGTGCTTCACCACTCCCATTACCTGCAGAAATACGTGCACTCACAGGGTATAGCCCTACTATATGCTTAGCTATAGAAGGCAATACAACCAAATGGTTTGGTAAAGACTCTAAATGGGGAATGACTTTAGGGTTACGTCTTGAAACTAAAGGTATGGAAGCCAAAGCACGTGTAAAGAATTACAGTATGGAAATTATAGGGGATGGCGGCGAACTTTTAGCAGGCTACTGGACAGGAAAAGTAAAAACTAAATATAGAGGTTCTTATTTCTCAATTCCAGTAACAGCCGCTTATAAACTTAGCCAACGTGTTAGAATTAATGCCGGTCCTTATGTTTCATTTATGACCAGTGGTGACTTCAATGGACATGTGCATGATGGATATCTACGCAAAGACACCCCCACTGGAGAAAAAGCAGAATTCGAAGGAGATAAAATAGCTCCTTATGACTTCTCTAAGGACCTAAGCAATTTTCAATGGGGATTTCAAGCTGGTGCCGAATGGAAAGCATTCAAACATCTAAATGTATATGCAGATTTAGTCTGGGGATTAAATGATATCTTTAAAAAAGACATTAAAACAATTACATTCAATTTGTATCCCATATATCTAAATGTAGGATTTGGATATGCATTTTAATTAAAAAAGACATATTTCATTTTAGTAAGCTCGTATAAATCCTAATACCTTGGACTTTATACGAGTTTTTTATACAATAATATTCTAATACACTTCTTTGAAGACAAACTAACAACATACAGATAATATCACTTTAAAAAAGAAGCATAACAATAGATTCCACTGAATTCCAACAACCTAAACAATTAACAAAAAAGTCCTAAGCATTAATACTACATAATAAAAAGTTTTTGTAACTTTAGGCATAAAGTTTTCGTTATGGCAAAGTTACATTTTCGTCCTTACATTCCCAACCAAACCGTTCT
>ERZ1023687.235-NODE-235-length-16140-cov-7.978551_pt1 | contig 16140 bp, 10 predicted proteins | sample MGYA00380346_ERZ1023687 | MGnify/ENA primary metagenome ERZ1023687 (study PRJEB33179, sample SAMN07449028) | human gut metagenome | biome: Human-gut; feature: Human associated habitat; material: Faeces | host: Homo sapiens | place: India:Kasaragod | collected...
GTACTGGATAAGAAAACGAAAGAGCACCTTCCTTACATCACCATTGCACTGAAAGGAACAACGATAGGAACCGTGACCGACGCTACCGGACATTATTTTTTGAAGAATTTGCCGGAAGGTAACTTTATACTGGAGGTTAGCTCGGTCGGCTACAAGACCGTGACCCGCAACGTGACTCTGAAAAAAGGAAAGACACTGGAAGAGGAATTTGAAATAGAAGAGGACGCGATTGCTTTGGATGGGGTAGTGGTTTCCGCCAACCGCAGTGAAACGACGCGCCGTTTGGCTCCTACTTTGGTAAATGTCGTCGATCTGAAGCTATTTGAAACGACTAACTCTTCCACTTTATCGCAAGGGCTGAACTTTCAGCCCGGTGTACGTGTAGAGACAAACTGCCAGAATTGTGGTTTCCAGCAAGTCCGCATCAATGGACTGGACGGACCGTATACGCAGATTTTGATAGATTCCCGTCCCGTATTCAGTGCCCTTTCCGGAGTGTATGGCCTGGAACAGATTCCCGCCAGCATGATTGAACGCGTAGAAGTGATGCGTGGGGGAGGTTCCGCCTTGTTCGGCTCTTCGGCCATTGCAGGAACCATCAATATAATCACCAAAGAGCCTTTGCGCAATTCCGGCCAGCTGTCGCACACCCTTACTGCTTTAGGGGGCGGCTCCTCATTCGATAACAATACCTCCCTGAATGCTTCATTAGTGACGGACGATCATCGTGCCGGACTGTATATCTTTGGTCAGAACCGTCACCGGTCCGGATATGATTATGACGGAGACGGATTCACCGAACTACCTAAATTGAAGAATCAGACAGTGGGCTTCCGCTCTTATCTGAAAACAAGCACTTACTCCAAACTAACCTTCGAATATCACCACATGCAGGAATTCCGTCGGGGAGGGGATATGTTGGACCGTCCTCCTCACGAAGCCCATATTGCAGAGCAGTTGCAACATTCGATTGATGGTGGAAGTTTGAAGTTCGATTATTTCTCGCCAGATGAAAAGAACCGTCTAAGTATCTTTGCGTCAGCCGCCAATACAGATCGGGACAGTTATTACGGACCGGGTAACGATCCTCTGAAAGCCTATGGAAAAACAACGGATTTAACCGCTATGGGCGGCGCGCAGTATGTACATACGTTTGATAAGTGTTTTTTTATGCCTTCTGACCTCACGGCAGGACTTGAATATAACCGTGATCGTCTGAAAGATAATATGTGGGGATATGACCGCCACACGGATCAGACGGTAAATATTTACAGTGCTTTTCTGCAGAACGAGTGGAAGAACGACCGTTGGGGCATTCTGATCGGTGGTCGTCTGGATAAGCATAACATGGTAGATAATGTCATCTTTAGCCCCCGTGCCAACTTGCGTTTCAACCCGACACAGAATATAAACCTGCGTTTGAGCTATTCATCCGGATTCCGTGCTCCGCAGGCTTTTGATGAAGATATGCATATTGAAAATGTGGGCGGAACAGTGGCAATGATTGAGCGTGCGAAGAACTTGAAAGAAGAGAAATCCCAAAGTTTCAGTGCGTCCGCAGATATGTATCACCGTTTCGGAGTATTCCAGACGAATTTCTTGATCGAGGGCTTTTATACAAGACTGACAGATGTCTTCGTGTTGGGCGAACCTTATGACCGTGGCGATGGGATATTGGTAAAACCACGCAGTAACGGTCCCGGCGCGAAAGTGATGGGGCTAACGCTGGAGGGCAAAGTGGCTTATCTTTCCATCCTGCAAATACAAGCGGGACTCACTTTGCAACGCAGCCGATACGATGAACCTCATAAATGGCATGACGACGCACCGGCAGAAAAGAAAATTTTCCGTACTCCCGATACATATGGTTACTTCACAGCTACTTATACTCCCATCAAACCTTTATCCATTGCCCTGTCAGGAACTTATACCGGGAGAATGTTAGTGCAACGCATGGATATCACCGCCGAGAACGCCGAACTGGGCGCAATGCCCGAACGAAAGGCGGAAGCCATCCGTACACCCCGTTTCTTCGATTTGGGAGTGAAACTGGCTTATGACTTCAAGCTATACAAAACAGTCGATTTGCAACTAAACGGCGGAGTTCAGAACCTCTTTGAGTCTTATCAGAAGGACTTTGATAGAGGAGCTAATCGGGATTCCGGCTATATTTACGGGCCTTCTCTGCCGAGAAGTTTCTTTGCCGGAGTGAAGATTAGCTATTAGGTTGTTTCTATACGATTTTGCAGACTTGTCGAGTTTTACAGGGTGTAACTAGTCGGTTTCTCGTCAAGATTCATTAACTTTGTCGGGAAAATAAATGCTAAGCAATGGATATACCGGCTTTACACACACTAACAAACGGCATTATTATCGGAATATGTCTGTCTATATCTTTCGGTCTTGTCTGCTTCAAGCAGATGGCGCACGCCATTAATCCCAAATACAGGCGTGCATGCCATTTCTTCATCGCTGCTTCTCTCATTATCGCTGCCGGTCATTTGGCGGAGTTGCTGGTTGACGGGTTCGGCGTATACCGGTCGTTGGACTTATTCTCAATATTGGTGTTGGTGCTTGCTTCTTCGCAGGCGTTGATGTTCACGTTTATGTTGATATTGCTGTTCGACAGCAGATACGTCACTTTTGCCAATGTGATGAAGCATGCGGCGCCTTCGCTCGTTTTCATTCTGCTGTATGTGGTGAGTTGCTGCATTGAAGCGGACGTCTGTGTATATTCTTTAGCAGAATGGCGTGCGTGTGTCGTTCACAATCTCCCGTTGGCAGTGCGGACCTTGTTCGGTGTCACCTATACCGTACAACTGTTCGTTTACGTCCGCCTCTTTTTCCGTAAAAAACACCGCTACATCACGCATTTAAAAGAATTGACCGGAGAGTGTATCTCAAAACTGGAACTCCGGTGGACGATGCGCGCTTTCCTTTATGCGTTGAGTATCGGCATTGGCGCATGGGTTTTACTTGTCTGTCCGGGACCGATACCCGAGTTTAGTTTCAGTTTCCTTATCGTGGTTTTCTATCCTGCTTTTGCATGGCTGTACACTAACTATCATTACACTTACGAGATGCTACGCCGTTTTATCGTCGAACAGGATGGAAAACTGTCCCAACCACCGCTCGAAGCCGATATGGGCGACCTCATCTGTTACCTGCAATCCGGCGATAGCAACCACTTGTTTGAAGAGCTCGAAGCCTATCTGCAGAAAGAACAACCGTACCTCGACTACAACTTCAAGCGTGACGACCTGATTAAAGCTCTTGGCACAAACGAGCGTAATCTCTCCGCCGCTGTGGGGCGTGCCACAGGACTGACCTTGCAAAATTATCTTCTCCGCCTGCGCATCCGTCATGCCATGGACTTGCTCCTGCTTCCGGACTACGCGAACCACACAATCGAAGACATTGCCGGAGCGTCGGGCTTCAAGGCAATGCGCACCTTCAACCGCAATTTCCGCGAATTGGTAAAAATGACTCCTACTGAGTTCCGCCAACAAAAGTCTGTACTTTAAAGGAGAAGGCGATACTCTTTTATCATCAAATGCTGTTGTTTCCATCAATGCATAGGTAGAAGTTTCTCCGAACAATGGAATTTCCGGCAATCCTGCAAGATTTGCAGGATTTTGGCTATACAATGCAGGATTTTGGCTATACCTTTTCGTTGTTGCATATTATTTTTGTCCGAAAAGAGAACACGATTTATTCACCCTTTTAGAAAGACAAAAGACGTATGAAACAACTAAGAATCTTTTTCCTCTGCCTTATGGCAGCAACGTTGGCAACCGCCTGTGGCGACGACAACAATGACGACAACTCCGTGCCCGTAGAGAGCATCACCCTCAATCATGAGACTCTGACCCTGAAATCGGGAGCGACCGAAACGCTGGTTCCCACCATTGTCCCCGACCGGGTGACTGCCGAATCCGTAGTATGGAGCAGTGACAAAACTTCCGTAGCCACCGTAAGTAAAGACGGACTGGTGACCGCCGTAGCTGAAGGAACAGCTACCATCACCGCCACCGCACGCGAAAAGTCCGCCACCTGCCTTGTGACGGTCAGCAACAAGACGCTTGTCACTACCGCAGCCGAACTGAAAACCGCTATTGAAACGGCAGACGGCACTGCGGATGCACCAACACAAATCATCCTCGGTGGAAGTTTTGAGGTTGCTGCGGATGCAGAGCATTTTGCCTTTTCAATAGACGGCAAACACATTGCTATTGACGACGGAAATAATCCTATCAGCGGCGATAATTATAGTATTTCCCGTACCGCTAGCGACAAAAGCCTTTTTGAGCTTACAAACGGCGCGTCATTGAAGCTGACCAACCTCAACATTTATGGAAATGCTGATGCCCATTTAGCTGAAGTCGCCTGCATATTTGTTAGGGCGTCTTGCAAACTAACGCTGGGTAACGGCTTCGAACTATATTCCGGCAATGGGAATGATAATGACCAGCTAATTGGTATCTCTGTCGGTGATAATGCCACGCTCATTATGGAAGGCGATGCTGAAATCTCCAAAAGCATAAAGGGGCAGGAAGTGCTTGTTGCCCCTACAGGAATACTGCAACTGAAAGGCGGAAAAATAAAAGCAAGGGAGGAGGGAACGTATGGGAGTGAACGGAGCCTCTGTCTGCAAGCTGCGATTAATGGCAATCAAGTGACCATCCCCACCGTTACGGTTGAAAACGAACTTCCGGCGGATTCTGATTTTAAATTAGATCTATATGATTACTTGTTGAGTCGTTCCACTGTCCGGCCAGGAGCCGAAACCGTTGTTAAGGGAACCGACAGCTACACCTTGACTGACAGTGATCTTATGAAGTTCCATCTGATGACTAATACTACTGGGGGCATGACATATGACAGTTATCTCGAACTTTATCTGGACGGTAATGCTATCAAGATACGTGCGAAATGACAAGCAGCACAGAACGTAACTAATAAATAGATATTCACTTTCCTTAAAACAATCATTATCATGGCAACAAACGAAAAAATCACGCTCAATGTTGACCTTTACGACAACATCATGACCGAGCAAAAAGGCGACTACACCGGACGCGCACGCATCACAGGCAGTCTGCACAACAAAGAAATCGCAGCACGCATCATCAAGGAGCGTACCGAGTACCGGCAGGAAACCATCGAGAACATCCTCGACCTTGCCGACCAGAAGAAGGTGGAAGCCATCGCCGAAGGGAAGAGCGTGGTAGACGGTGTGGGACAGTACATCGTCACCGTACGCGGTTCGTTCCTCGGGGAGAACGCCCAGTTTGACGCCACGAAGCACTCGCTCGGTGTGTCCTACACACCGGGACAACTGCTGCGCGACCAGCTCAAAGCCGTAAAAGTAATCTGCAACGGGCTGGCACAGACGGGGCCGGTCATCAACTCCATCACCGACTCCGTGACGAAGAGTATCAGCCAGGTCATCACTTCCGGCGGTCCTGCCGTTATCAGCGGAAGCAACATTAAAATCCTCGGTGACGACCCTTCGGTCGGCATCTATCTCACCAAAGACGAAGAGGGAGCCGTCCCGTTGAAAGTGTCCGTCATCGTTCACAACGCACCGTCACAACTACCCATAATGCTTCCTGCCATAGAAGCCGGAAAGCTCTATGCGCTAAGCATAACGACACAATATAGCGGAAGCAACAAGGCATTGAAAACGCCACGCTCTTACCGTTTCCCGATTCTGCTGGGTGACGAAAACGCGGGTGGTGGCGGTGGCGGTGGCGAAGCGCCCGACCCTGAAATCCCCGGAGGAGGTGAAGCCCCCGACCCGGCTGCATAAAGAAGCAGGTCACGAATGAGGACGGACAGTCCGGCTGCAGACAGCGCATCCGCCCTCATGGCAAACAAAAAAGCGGCAGCCTTTCATAATTTACCCTTTTAAAGAAAACAGAAAGACGCATGAAACAACTAAGAATCTTTTTCCTCTGCCTTGTGGCAGCAACGTTGGTAACCGCCTGCGGCGGCGACGACAAAGACAACTCTACACCGGTAGAGAAAATCACCCTTGACAAGGACAAACTGACGTTTGTGGCTCAATGGAAGATGCGGCCATCCCATTTTCCCGAAGGTGGATTCACGGTGGTGAAAGGAGACGGATACACCTTAACCCAACTCGATCTTGAGAAAATCACCTCATTGGAAATGGACGTCACCGGTAGTTCTGTAACCTCTGAAAACTGCGAACTGGTACTGGATACAGCCGAAAATGCCATCAAGCTGCGTATCAAAGCAACAGCCTATTGAATACGTAAAACCGGAACGGCGGAAAGGGATGTGTGCCGCAGTAGGCTGGGGAGACGTGCCGCAGCAGGCTAGGGAAGCATGCCACAGCAGGCAAGGGGAGCATGCCACAACAAGTTAGGGAAACGCACCACAGCAAGCTGTGGCAATACACCCTAATTTCCCGGCTACGACAGCACAGAACACGCAAAAAGGCAGCAGTTACTCACAGACGAGAGCAACTGCTGCCTTTTTCATGTGTCACATCATATCCTTGTCTACTTCAAGCAAGTGGCGTACGCTGTTAATCCGTTTCGATTTTCCAGTCTCCAATCGTTCTCGTGGTACTGTCGAAGTTGATGCCGACCTTCACCACTTTCCGGTGGTCTGCCTCATAAGGAATCGCATACCCTTTGCTGTTAATCTGCGCTAAAGCCTCTTCTGCGGTGCCGTTCATTTTAAATTCAAGTATATAAATAGCATCCTGCATTTTGATAACCACGTCCGCCCGTCCGACAGCGCTTTTGACTTCGGTATCCACATATTGTCCCATCAAGCGGAACAGAAGATAGAATATAGTTTGATAATGTTTTTCCTCTTTGTTGTTTAGGTCGTTCGGAATAGAGGCGAAGAAAGACCGGGTGCGTTCAAGGCAAGATTCAAGGTTTCCTTTCATTAAATCACGCACAAAGGACACTACATAAAAGTTGCTTTCGCGCGTAGGTTGGTAAAGATAAGAAGGGATGAGCGACTCGATAAAGCCGATTCTTACTTCCTCGTTCGGGTAGCCTAATGTATAGGTACGAAAGAAAGCATCGTACGACTTGATTGTGAGATAACCGCTTTGGTAGAGCACCGGAATTGGGTCGGTGAGACAATCCGTAGCCTTGTCGAAGTCTTCCGGCTTGGCGTCCATACGGTCGAGCAGACGGATATCAAAGTTCATTTGTTGCAGGAGTTCTATCAGAAAGGTAGGGGTACCGGTAGAAAACCAGTAGTTCTCATAACTCTTTTGGGCAAAAGCATTAATCAGGCTGAAAGGATTGTACACATCCACACAGGATTTACTGAAATGATATCCGTCATATTGCTTCTTCAAGTGGGCACACGCCTCTTCATACGTTTCATCGTTGGCTTGTGCCATCTGTTCGACATCAATTTTCATCTGTGTCAGCAGTTCCTGTTCGGTGATACCGCAGATAGTGCTGTAATTATCGCTCATGCTGACGTTCTGAAGATTGTTAAGTTCGCTGAATATGCTCATCTGGCTGAATTTGCTGATGCCCGTCAGGAAGAGGAAGCGAAGATATTTACCTGACTTTTTTAAGGGGCTGAAGAAGTCGCGCATGATACCACGAATCTCATGCTGCAACTCATGGTTATTGTTACTGTCCAGCATCGGGGCGTCATATTCGTCCACTAATACGACAACCTGCTGCCCGGTTTGCTCATAAGCGCGGCGGATGATACCTTCCAGACGTAAACTAAATGTGTCTTCGCCTTCCTGACGTCCGTAGACGTTTTCCCAAAGTAACAGCTGAACATTGATAGATGCGCGAAGTGACTCTGCTTCCATATATTTACTGCCGCTAAAGTCGATATGTAGCACCGGATACACTGTCCAGTCTTTCTCTAACTGCTCCATGTCCAGTCCGTTGAAAAGTTCTTTCTTTCCCAGAAAATAGGCTTCGAGCGTAGAGACAAGCAGACTTTTCCCGAAACGACGGGGACGACTCAGGAAATAAATCTTATTTGTATTGACGAGTTGATAAATCAGTGCAGTCTTATCAACATATATGTAATCATTATTGCGCAAATCTTCAAAATCCTGTATCCCGATAGGATAGCGCCTGAATGTTCCTTCTTCCATATCAAATTTTTATTAAAATGTGAACGATGAATGCAAAGTTAAGAAAAAGAAGCGGAATAGCTTTCTTTGTTGCCGAAGATTTTCACGTGTCACACCATATCCTTGTCTACCCCGAATTTCTCATCCGTCTGACACTCCCCGGCAGGTTCCACATGCACCAGAATATCATAGACATTATCTATCGAGCTTTCAATACTTTTCTCCACCGCCCCGGCAATCTCATGCGCTTGTGTAATCGTTATCTGCGGATTCACCTCTATATCGAGCGTAATTATATACCGGTTTCCTATCATTCTCGACCTGACCCGGTGCGGATTACTTGCTCCCGGCACTTTCTCGACAGCTTCGAATATCTTATTATACACATTGACATCCTTCACGCCATCCATAAGCTCCACATTCGAGTCGAGAAAAATACCAATGGACGACTTGATGATAAAGAGGCTGATTATCAATCCCGTTATCGAATCGAGTATCGGCAATTTGAATATAAAAGTAAAAATCAACCCTAATAAAACTCCGGCCGAGATGACAACATCATTACGCATATTTATCGCATTCGCCGTCAGCATGGAACTGTCTATTTTCTTTCCCTGTTTGTACTGGTACGAAGCCAGCATCAGTTTGCCGACAATAGAGAATATAGTCACATAGATAGCGATAGCCGATGGTATCTCTTTCACTTCATCTGAAAAGATGCTTTGAATGGAAGATATCAGCATTTGCATACCGGCATAAAATATCACCAGTGACAGAATCTTTGTCGCGATGCCTTCCGCTTTCTCATAACCGAATACATATTTCTTTGAAGGAGGACGGTTGATGAGGCGTGCCGTAAAAATCATAACGATAGAGATAACGACGTCGGTTGCCGAGTCGATACCGTCGCCCACTACCGCCAAACTACCGGCCCATAAACCGATGATGATTTTTGATGCGGACAGGATTGCATTGCCAATGGTGCTAATCCATGAGGTTTTGATTAAGATGTTCTCTCTTGACATTGAAGTGACTCTTTATAATTAATTGTTTGATTGCGATTGGCTAGCAAAGATAAACATTTATAGGAGTCTGTGACGTCAAGTCGCAAAAAAACTTTTTCCGGGTTTTTAGTAGTTTCTATGTTTTAGTTGTATTATATATAGATGGTCAATTAAAGACAGGACAAATCATTTATTAAATAGTTAACCGTATGTTCAAAAAACTAAGTAGCTCTTTACTCATTGTATCAGCTTGTGTTTTTTCTTCTTGTACGCCTACCGTCAAGCAAGAGATTGCAATCCTACCTACCCCTGTTAGTCTGACCGAGCAGTCGGGCTCGTTTGTTTTAAAAGACGGAATGAAGATTGGAGTTTCCGATCAGTCGTTGTTTCCGGCAGTCGGGTATTTGCAGGAGATTCTCCGCAATGTCATATCGTCTTCTGTGGAGGTTACTACTGATAAGAATCAGGTAGATATGTATTTTCAGTTGAAAGATACCGGTGGCAAGTCCGGTTCTTATAAACTTCAGTCTACGCCGGAATATATCCGGGTAGAGGCTAATGACTATTCGGGTATCATTTCTGCGATTACTACTATTCGCCAGCTGCTTCCTGCAGCGATAGAAGTGCAGGGAGAGAAACAAACTTATTCAATCCCTGTCGTGCAAATAGAAGACGTACCCCGTTTTGAATGGCGTGGATTTATGCTGGATGCTTCCCGTCATTTTTGGAGTAAAGATGAGGTAAAGCATGTATTGGATCTGATGTCTTTATATAAACTCAATAAATTCCACTGGCATTTGTCTGACGATCAGGGCTGGCGTATAGAAATTGAGAAATACCCGCTACTTACCGAAAAAGGAGCCTGGCGTAAGTTTAATGAGCAGGATCGGATCTGCATGGCACGTGCGAAAGAGGAAGATAATACCGATTTCCTGATTCCGGAAGATAAGATACGCATTGTGGAAGGAGATACGCTGTATGGAGGTTATTATACTCATGATGATATCAAAGAAATAGTAGCCTATGCTACGCAAAGAGGAATCGATGTCATTCCCGAGATCGATATGCCGGGACATTTTCTCGCGGCTATCAGTCAATATCCGGAGTTGGCATGCGACGGACTAATCGGATGGGGAGAAACCTTCTCTTCTCCTGTCTGCCCGGGTAAAGACGCGACGCTGGAATTCTGCCAGAATGTATTCAAAGAAGTTTTCGAGCTTTTCCCTTATGAATATGTGCACATGGGTGGTGATGAAGTGGAAAAAGCCAACTGGAAGAAATGCCCTCTCTGTCAGAAACGTATCCGTACGGAGAAGCTGGGTTCGGTAGAAGAACTTCAGGCATGGTTTGTGCGTGACATGGAGAAATTTTTCCTCGCCAACGGAAAGAAACTCATCGGCTGGGATGAAGTGGTAGCCGACGGATTATCTTCCGATGCTGCTATTACATGGTGGAGAAGTTGGGCGAAAGACGCGTTGCCTACGGCGACCGCACAAAAGCAGAAAGTGATTGCTTGTCCGAATGAATATTTCTATTTCGATTATGCGCAGGATCAGAATTCAGTGAAGAAAATACTGGCGTACGATCCGTGTGCGGATGAACGCTTATCACCGGAACAGAAGAAATATATCTGGGGTGTACAGGCTAATCTCTGGGCTGAATGGATTCCGACTATGAAACGCATTGAATACCTAATTGTTCCCCGCATGATTGCATTGAGCGAAATAGCCTGGGTAGAACCGGCTGCTAAACCAAGCCTCGAAGAGTTTTATCGTCAGCTTGTTCCGCAGTTTAAACGGATGGATGTGATGAGGATAAATTATCGGGTGCCCGATTTGCAGGGATTCTATAAAGTGAATGCATTTATTGATGAAACAACGGTTGACTTAACTTGCCCGTTGCCCGGTACTGAAATACGCTATACGACAGACGGCAGTATGCCTACCAAGGAATCAGCTCTTTATGACGGTGCTTTGGATGTGGAGGAAACTACCGAATTTGCTTTCCGCACTTTCCGTCCGGATGGTTCTCCTTCGGATGTAGTGCGTACTAAATATGTAAAGGCTCCTTATGCGGAGGCGGTGACTGCTCCGGCTGCCTTGCAGCCCGGCTTGAAAGCCGTATGGCATGACTTCCGCGGTAATCTTTGTGCAGACATTGATGCGGCTCCGGTAAAAGGGGAATATGTGGTAGAATCGGTATCTATCCCCGAAGAGGTGAAAGGAAATATCGGCTTGGTGATGACCGGTTATCTGGAAGTTCCCGCTGATGGTATTTATACCTTTGCCCTTCTATCGGATGACGTTAGTACATTGACGCTTGACGGTGAATTGTTGGGAGATAATGACGGTGCACACTCATCTGTAGAGATTATTGTGCAGAAGGCATTGAAAGCCGGATTGCATCCGATAGAGGTTCGTTACTTCGATTGTAACGGAGGTGTATTGCAGATGGAACTGGTGAATGAAAAAGGAGAAAAAGAAGTGCTGCCGGGTGCGTGGTTGAAACATGAGGTGCACGCACGTGTGTGAAACTGGATGGGTAAAAGAGGGTACCCTTTTGTGAAGTGCACCCTCTTTACCTCTTTTAGAATACATCATCTATTCATATTCCAAAATGAATACATTAATGGTTTTTCAACTTAACAACCAAATAAAAGAAATGCGGGTGAATCACTTCGGCCGATTCTTATGTATGGTGGTTCAGGAGTTTGCATAACTATGCATCCCGCCAAGAACATAATTCACTCCGAAATAAGTCATTAAGACTGTAAGGAAAGCAAGAATCATATAAATATGGAAAAATAAAGGCTTGCGGAAAATGCGCAGGCTTTGTGAATGGAAGGCTGCTCCATATACAAGGAAGGTAATCAGCGCCCATACTTCTTTCGGGTCCCACGCCCAGTATCTTCCCCAGGAAACGTTTGCCCAGACTGCTCCCAAAAAGATGCCTGCCCCTAAAAAGAACGTCGCAGGATAGAGTAGCAAACGGCTGACTAGCGTCAACTGTTCTATCCGGTTATCTTGTCTGTCGTCATTTTCAGAGACATTGTTTTCCGGCTCTTTTTTTCGGAGACATAATGCCAGTATTCCGTTTAGCATGATAAATGCCAATAGGGCATAAGACATCATAATCAATGAAACATGAATGCTTAACCACGGAGAGACGAGCACCGGCATTAATGGCGTTATCTGCGGATTCATTTGTCCCAGGTAAGAGACTAACAACGCAAAGCCGGAGAGCAAGAATCCGAATGGAAGTACGAATGAGAATCTTCGATGGAGCAGGCAGGCTACCAAGAGGATGCAGAGTGCCATAAACTGCATGGTTTCGTAACCGTTGCTAAGTGGAATGCGTCCGCCAATATACCAACGCAGGCAATATCCTGCTAAATGGAATATGAAAGCAAGATAGAGCGCAACAGAAAAGAACGCTCCTGCTGTGCGGGTAATCGCTTTGGCTTTCGGTGAGAGTACCCTTCTTCGCAGGCTGTACTGAAGCAGAAGCAGGAAAGACAATACTCCCAATGATAGATTAATCATAAAAAGAATCTTGCTGAACGGAATCCGGTTGTAGAGTAGTTCGGCTTTTATTTCCAGTTCGGAGAGTGGTTGCACGCTGCCATCAGTGGGTAATGGCCGAATGAATGTTCCTTTTTCCAGCATCAGGATCAATCCCACTTTTTCGTCCGTTTCTTGGATGGCTTTGGCGAGTTTGCTACCTTTTCCCTGTTCTTGTTGCCAGGTTTTCTGAAGACGGTAGACCGGACCGTCAAATAAATCGGTTAATCGGGCGTAAGGTGTCTGTAAGTTTAGCAAATGCTGCAACTCTGTATTTTTGATGTATATCAATGGTTCATTTCTCCATACTTCCGGATAGAGTAGCCAGCCACCAATTACCTGTTCAGGCGTCAAACCTTTATATGAAGCTTTGCCTGTCAATTTCTGAATGAAATCGCGCGCCAATGTATTGAATGGTACTACTCGGTCGTGATAAATGACCTGTTCTTGTGCCAAACTGTCTGCTTGTACCCGTTTCAGGGCCGGGAGAAGTTTTTTTTGTGCTTGCATACTACCTGCAAGACAGAAGAGGAACAATAGAAATACACCTCCTTTTTTCAGTAGCGGGTGACTTAGCAGGCGTCGGAAATCGCCATAGCGGGAAAATAATAACCAGATCATGGAGATACCGAGCAGAACATATCCTGCATACGTAACTCCCGTACCCCACGGGTCATAATTGACAGTCAGCCAACTCCCTTTTCCATCATCATCGAAAGATGACTGATAGAAACGGAAACCTTGTAATGTAAATATACGGTTCATTGAAATCAGTTCGTGTGACAGAACATCTTTTTGTCCGGGAAGAGAGTAGGTGATATAACTGATGTAGTCTGCCGGAGCTTCAGTTCCGGGATAGTATGCTATACGAAAACTATCCAGCTGTATTGTGAATGGCAGGTCTGCTTCTCTTCCGCTTTCCGACTCCTGAAAACTACCTGCCGTCACTCCCGGCAGTAAATGTACGTATCCTTTTTTACTGCCGGTAAACGTAATCATGGCCCCCACCAGGATAACGAGGAGGGAGCCATGAAACAACAATATGGGGAACCGTCGCCATAAAGCACGTCGGATGAGAGCAACAAGTGCAATTGCGGCAATAACTCCCCACAAACAACAAAACCAGCATGTATGATATATATTTCTCTCTACAAAATCTGTCCCATACGCTTGCTCTACAAAAGTAGCTGCAGCGAGTAGTCCCACCAGACAGATATATAAGATAATAAGTAACCTTTTCAACGGTATAATCTTTTATGATTTAAAATGGAGCGTACCCCTTGTTCTTACATTCTTTCACTCCCATACATTCCATCTCAATCAACCATCCGGGGCGACATACCGGAGCATGAACAAATACTTTGGGAGTGTGTGGGAAACGTTGGTCATACATTGCTTTAACGACTGCATAGTCGGCTATATCACGCAAATATACAATCATTTGTCCCAAATTATCAAAAGTGCATTCTGCTTCTTTTAGCAGGGCTTCCACATTTTCCCACATCCGTTCTGTCTGTTTGCGAATGTTGCCGGGATATACCACTTCGCCTTTGTTGTTGATGCTTGCCGTACCCGAAATAAATATCTGGCGGCGGTCGCCATAATCTACATACGTGCCACGTTCAAAACTTACTCCATATTCATAAGTCGGATTCAGGTGGGTAGGTGCATAGAGAAAATGAATCTGTTCCGGTTGTAATCCTGCTACGGCATAAGTATCCATTTGTACCAGTACTTTCGGATCGGCATGGCGACCGCCGATACCGGTGCTGGAAATGTAATGTGTTTTTTCTGTCAGGTTTTGGGTAACGAAAACTTCATTACGCGCTTTCACTACTCCGGCATAATTCACGTCTACATTTTGTACAAAGAACCATGTGCGGATACAATTGTCCGCCAGTCTGCAACCTTGCTCCATGAGTTGCATCACATAGTCGTTCAATAGCAGGCGGGTCTGGTATTCCGAATTGGCGGCACGATTGAATGCGCTACCACCCCAAAAGTGGCGGTAGGCACTGTGCTTCACCTCGAAAAGCCCGTTATGCAGGACTTGCGTCTGTACGTCAGTCAACAGATAGACCCATAAGGCAATCTTGGTTCCGTCCAGCGGGGGCTGTTCCACAATGGAAAGCGTGCAGTCCGAACCTTCAGTTGTCAATGCCAATAGTGTATCTGCCTGATTGGCGGCGTCACTTAAGAAATAGCGTTTGAGGATGGCGACTGCTCCTTTCAGTTCTTGGGTAAGTAAATAGTCGTAAGTGTTTAATACTGCATTCAGTTGTTCTTCGTATGTATCTTCCGGTTTAGTAGAATGAATGATGATGTGATACTCTGAAGCTTCTCCTCCTGCATTGTATTTAAAAATCTCTGTTAGTGTCTTTTCAGACTGAATATTCTGTTGTTTTTTGTTGTTCATATCAATTGTATAATAACTATTTATTCTTGTGCGCCGTTATTGATCCAATCGTCAATAAGGGTCAAAATAGGGGATGACAGTATTTCTTTAGAGTGATCGTATCCCCAAGTTGAACTAATAGTGGTATTCAATAATGTATGCAATACACTTTCTTGTGCACTGCCTAGCTTGACAAGTAACATACCGTCTACTTTCTTTGACGGATGGTTGACGAGTGCTTCATAGCTTTTGCCCTCTGTCAGATACAGGTTGCCTGCTGCCGAACTACCTCCACCATGACAGTGGGCACATGTAGTATTAAATACTTTTTCCTGAATGCCATGATACATACCTGCATCCACAGTTCCCACATCCATAAGAATAGTGTCGTCAACTGCCGTAAGATCGTCCATTGACCGAAAGCTGATTACTCGTTTTCTTAATCTATTAATAACGCATAACTCAATAGTGGTTACTTTGTCACTGACTCCTGTCATGGTTACCTGAATCTCATCATTTTCGACCGCCGGAATTGTTTTTGTGACAACGGCATACTCGCTCTCATCACTGAAGCCTGCCACTACAACACTATAACCATCGGGCCATTTATTGATACCACTGATTCTTCCGCTCATTTTCAATGTGCGTCCTTCTTCTGACAGGGTCTCTGTTTTTTCATAAATACGTCCGTCATCACATGACGTGATATATGCCAATAACAGTAGACAGCCACCGAAAAGAATGTATTTTTTCATAAACAAATCCTTTTTTGTGCTATTTAGAATGTATATTGAAGTAGAATACTGGCCGAATGTACTGCCAAACCTAAATCGTCGTTATCCCGATCAAGTTGGGTATCATGACCTTTACGGGCAATATACTGGTACATCGCTTGTAACTTCAGATTACAGTTCTTGAAAAAATAGTTCATACCCACGGCGGGCATATTTAGAAAACCATTGGTGTCCATTCCGTTACGGTTGAAGAAATCATAGCGTGCAGCTGCTTGCAGACGGGGTGCATCGAAATAACCACCTTGTACATAACCGCCCAGGTAATTATATGACTCGGAAATCTTTT
>ERZ1023687.239-NODE-239-length-16105-cov-8.036947_pt1 | contig 16105 bp, 13 predicted proteins | sample MGYA00380346_ERZ1023687 | MGnify/ENA primary metagenome ERZ1023687 (study PRJEB33179, sample SAMN07449028) | human gut metagenome | biome: Human-gut; feature: Human associated habitat; material: Faeces | host: Homo sapiens | place: India:Kasaragod | collected...
ATGATTATGACAACCGCTACATGGGACAAGTGTCTTATCGTATGGACGAATCGTCTTGTTTCGGTAAAAACAACCGCATGGGGCACTTCTTCACAGTCAGTGGTGGCTGGAATATCCAGAACGAGGTTTTCTTCGAGTCTCTCCGTGAATCCATCGACCAACTGAAAGTGAGAGTGAGTTACGGTTCTTTGGGAAACACTCCCGGAGCATACTATGGTCATTATCCGCTCTATTCTTCAATGATGTACAATGATGAAGTTGCCTATTTCCCCTCACAAATGGGAAATGCCGACCTGTCATGGGAAAAGTGTTACACTACCAACATCGGTATTGACGCACGGTTCTTCAACCGTTTCGGGGTTACCATCGACCTGTACAACAAAAATACCTCGGACTTATTGTACTACGCCCCGCTGCCCAATATATCGGGTTATACGGGACAATACAAAAATGTAGGTGCCATCAATAACAAGGGTATCGAGATCAGCCTCAACGCAGATGTCATCCGTACGTCCAAATTCCAATGGACCAGCGATTTCAACATCGGATTCAACCGGAACCGGGTAACCGAACTTTATGGAGGTAAACCGGAACTGAAGGGTCTGAAACGTCTGGAAGAGGGACGGGATATGGACGAATGGTACCTGAGAGAATGGGCCGGCGTAGATCCTGCCAACGGTTCTCCGCTGTGGTATACCACCGACGAAAACGGCAACCGTGTCACCACCGACTCTTATAATAAAGCCGACCGCGTATACTGTGGTTCTGCCGCACCGAAGTTCACCGGCGGATGGATGAACTCGTTCACTTACAAAGGCTTTACGCTGACTGCCAACTTCGACTTTGTATATGGCAACCTGCTCTACAACCAATCCCGTGAATTGCTTGACTCCGACGGTGCCTATGCCGACTACAACTCTATGAAGTTGAAAAGCGGATGGAAACGCTGGGAAAAGGAAGGAGACATCGCCACGCATCCGAAAGCCATCAACGGCGGTAACAAGAACTCCAACAAATCGTCTTCACGCTATCTGGAGAAAGGCAACTACTTCAGCCTGCGCAACCTGTCACTGGGATATTCCATACCGGAAAAGCTATGCGGAAAACTGGGATTGCAACGGGTCAACGTCTCTTGCAGTGCCGACAACCTGTTCACGTTTACTCCGTTCTCGGGTGTATCTCCGCAACTGTCGGACAGCAGCACGGACGGCTATGCAGGTACCATCTATCCGTTGAGCAGAAGAATCGTGTTCGGTCTTAATGTTTCATTCTAAAAAATCACGTCATATTATGAAAATCAAACATATCGTATCTTGCTTATTCGTTTCTCTGATCGGGTTCTCGGCCTGCTCCATAGAGGAACTCCCCTATAACCAGCTGACGGAAGACGAACTGGACGGCAGCTATGAATCGTTGTTGTCTGCCACCCGCGGCAACTATGCCGTATTCAAAAAAACCGCTTTCCACCAGGGATGGCACTATGCAGGCGAACTGGCCAGTGACAACGTGTCATTGAGCGGTGTATCGTCGGATGCCTTAATGTACATCTACAACTATCAGCGCATCACGGACAACTACCACATGTCCAACATGTGGGGATGGGCCTACCGCTCCATCATCAATTCGAACAAGATACTTGAGAAGGCACAAGAGGGGGAAAGCAAAGAGATGGATCAGCTGATCGGTGAAAACTACTTCCTCAGAGGATGGCTGCAATTTGTACTGGTCAACGTCTTCGGACGCCCTTACAACCAATCGCCGGAAACCAACCTGGGGATTCCCCTGAAACTGACGGCGGACGTAAACGACTATCCGATGCGCTCTACCGTGAAGGAATCTTACGAACAGATCCTGAAAGACCTGAAGAAAGCGGAAGCCCTGTTGAACTCGGAATCGAATATCTACGCCGGTCCCAGTGCCGCCAAAGCGCTACTGTCACGTGTCTACCTGTATATGGGTAACAATAAACTGGCTGCCGAATATGCAACGGAGGTGATAGAAAGCTCGGGACGCACACTATTGGAAGGAGAAACGTATGCCACAGCCAATGTACTGGTGCCCGAGGACAATCCGGAAATCATCTTCGCCATCCGTTGCACCAAAGATAAAGACGACTACGGCTGGAACTCCATCGGAGGCTTTTATGCCAACATCGACGGTGTGGGTTGGGGAGAGTTGTACGCTTCCGAACCACTCCGGGATGCGTATGCCGAATATCCGGAAGATCTGCGCTCACGCTACATCGTTCCACAATATCTGAAAGACGATGATACGGGCGAATATCGCAAAGAGTTTATCTACATCGAATCTTCCGAAGAAGACGGAGTGCCCAGAAAGTACTACCGCTGGAATGAAATCGTGGAAGAAAACGGAAACTATCGCATCAAAGACGCTTATCTGTCGAAGTACGAATACAAAGACACACTGGCCATGAAGCAGGATGCCGGAGGCTATTACGTGGAATCGAGACTGAAACAGGGTAAGGATAACCCCAATCCGGGCACGTACGAAAAGCATTACGTAACCATCCAGAACCTGATGGCAAAACGCAACGACTACCCGAAGTACTATGTATACAAATGCTCCAAGCAGGAGAACCAGCCTCAACTGTGGTCGCCAACCGTTCTCCGCCTGGGCGAGATGTACCTGAACCGTGCGGAAGCGTATGCAAAAGAACCGGCACTGGGCGATGCTTTGGCAGACCTGAACGTGATCCGTACCCGTGCACACATCCCGGCACTCACGGCAAAAGAGATGAAACCGGGCAAAACCCTGCTGGAATACGTGTTGGAAGAACGTCGCAAAGAGCTGGCCTTCGAAGGTCATCGCCGTTTCGACATCTTCCGCAACGGACTGACGATGAACCGCAGTTATCCGGGTACTCACGACCGTGGCGCCGCAACTTCGGTTCGCCTGACCATTTCTGCCGATGATCCGGCAGCAATCGAGTTCATCCCGCAACGTGAGATCGACTCGTATCCGGGAGTACTGGAACTGAATCCTTAAAAGGAGAATCTTATGAGGGACCCTCGTCCGGGTATACGAGGGTCCTTCGTCCGAGTATGCGAAGCACCTTCGTCCGAGTATACGAAGCACCCTCGTCCGGGTATACGAAGCACCCTCGTCCGGGTATGCGAGGGTCCCTCGTATGAAATGAAAATACAGCCTGAACAGTTCAATTAACGAAAATAAAAACGACATGAGAAACATCCAACGAACCATTCTCCGGATAGCCGGGCTACTCTTCTGCCTGCCGTCCTTCTGTTCAAATCCGGTAGTTATAGGCAACAGCCGGTTCACGTTCATCACCGACCATCTGGTGCGTATGGAGTACGCACAGCAAGGACAGTTCCTGAATGACTCTACACTCTTCGCTGTCGACCGCACTCCCAGATGTACCGACGTAAAAGTGGAGAGAAAAGAGGGCAACCGCTACGTAATGACCACCCCCGTCCTGCGCATCGAGTACTACAACGACGGATTCCCCTTCGGGCAAACCAACCTGTTTGTCTACTTCAGAAACGGAGACGCACCCAAAGAGACGCGTTGGTACATAGCCAGCCGCCAAAGCCGGAACCTGCTGGGACCGGTGACGACGCTCGACGATGTAGACGGCCCCATCGACCGACAGGAAGGATTATTGAGCCGCGATGGATGGTACCTGATTAACGACACCGGCAAAGAAATCCTGAAAAACGGATGGGTCACCGAACGCGACCGCAGCCATGTACAAGATTTGTATCTGTTTGTTTACGGCAATGACTATAAGGCAGCCCTGAAATCGCTTCAGGCAGTCAGCGGTCCGTCACCGATGACCCGCAAATATGTACACGGTTCCTGGTATTGCCGCTGGTGGAATTATACGGACGAAGACTACCGTCAACTGGTACGTGAATATCGCGAACACGACTTCCCACTCGACATCATGGTGTTCGACATGGGATGGCATACGCAAAACGCCAAAGTGGGAACCGGACATGCCGGCACACGCGGCTGGACGGGTTACAGCTGGAACCGGAAACTGATTCCGGAACCGGAGAAGCTGATAAGCGACTTCAAAGATGACCATATTTACGTGGTACTGAACGAACATCCGCACGACGGTATCCGCCCGCACGAGGACAGCTACAAAGCATTCATACGTGACCTGGGAGCAGATACGCTGAAAACCGGCGTACCCTTGTTTGACGCAGGCGACCGCAATTATATGAATGCCTTCATGAAACATGCCCATCAGGAAAGCGACTCCATGGGTGTAGCATTCTGGTGGCTCGACTGGCAACAAGATTATCTGTATCCGCTGGTACGGGGTACAAACATGAAACACCTTCCCTGGCTGAATCACATTTATTATAACTACTCGGCCGGTAACCGCCTCCGCGGCGCAGGATTCAGCCGTTGGGCAGGTTGGGGAGACCATCGCCATCCGATCCAGTTCTCCGGAGATGCCGTGGGCAACTGGGACTTGCTCCGCTTTGAGGTTGACCTGACGACTACCAGCGGCAATGCGGGCTGTTTCTTCTGGGCACACGATCTCGGTGGATTCTATGACGGAACCGATCCGGAACTCTATACCCGCTGGACACAATTCGGACTGCTGAACTCTTCACTCCGCATCCACTCGGTATATGACAAGAAACTCGACCGCCGCCCCTGGCTTTGGGGGACAGAGGCAGAAAAGGCCATGCACAGGATTTATCACCTGCGCTCGCAGCTGATGCCCTACATTTACTCCTCCGTCCGCCAGTGCCATACGGATATGTTGCCGCTCAACCGGGGCATGTACATCGAATATCCGGAAGAAGAAAAAGCCTATCAATATCCGGGACAATTCCTGTTCGGAGATCTCTTACTGGGTGCCCCCATCACTACAAAGGGCAAAGGAGAGAAGAAAACAGCCACACAAGAGGTCTGGCTGCCTGGCGGAACAAGTTGGTATAACTTCTTCACCGGCGAGAAACAAGAGGGTGGACAAGTCATAAAGACAGAAAGCCCACTGGACGAATTCCCCTTGTTTATCAAAGGAGGCCATCCGCTGCCGATGCAGCCATATACGGAAAGAATGTGCTCCACCCCGCTCACCGAACTGACCGTGCGTAGCTATCCGGGAGAAGAGGGAGCGGACAACACTTACACCCTGTACGAGGATGACGGACTGACGCAGGATTATCTGGCCGGCAAGTATGCCACCACCCGCCTCAACTATCAGAAGACCGGAGAACAAACAATCATCACCGTGTCGCCGGCAGAAGGAACCTATGAAGGGCAGCCCCGGAAACGTGCTTACCGGATTGAACTGCCGGGAGTCACGACACAAGCCCGCATACAGGTGAACGGTAAAAAGGTAAGAGCCACTCCGGATAAGGAATTAAACGGAATTGTAGTGCAAGTCAAGGTTACGGACATCCGTAAACCGGTTGTAATCAAGATACAGTAATAACACGAGGATGTGCCGGGAACCCGTCAGGCTGTGGCAGGCTCCAGGCACACCCTCTATATCCGATTACTGCATTCCGGCAAGTTCTCTCTTCACAATCCAGTATCCGACCCTGGACTCCGAAATACCCGGCTTCACTTTATGGTTACATACCAGTTCGTCATCTGTTATGGCAGATTCCAGGTAATAAAAGCAACAAGAATCGTCTCCATCCAGCCTCCGGGCCAGTTCTATGATATGCGTGGATATCAGGAAACGGCTGTGAACCTTCTCCCTGAGCACTTCGGTCACGGCTACCGATGCTTAAAAAGCATCCCGTGCATTGGTCCCCCTGAAGGATTCGTCGAACAGCACAAACCAATGGTTACCTTCATTAATCTGTTGCAACACCTCTTTCACCCGGAGTACTTCCGCATAAAAATGACTGCGCCCATCCCTTAACGAATCCGGAAGATTGATAGAAGTAAAGATACCATCAAACACCGGACAGACCATAGAAGAAGCAGGCACCGGAAATCCGGCATGAGCCAGCCATACGGCGGACGCTATCGCTTTCAAGGTCGTGGATTTACCGGCCATATTTGATCCTGTAAAGATACAGATATTCCCATTCTCCATATCCCAGTCGTTCTTCACCGCATCTTTCACCTGAGGATGGTAAAAGTCACGAAGCACAAATTTGCCATCGGTCGTAAACGTAGGAAAACACCATCCTTTCGTAACAGCCGTACGGTGCATGGTACGGATGGCATCCAATTGATATACAATAGAAAGAAGATCAGCAATGGTATGGTTGCGCCGATAGCGGAAAATATAATCCAGCCGGTCGGTCCGGTAAAAACCGTCCTCCTGTCCGCAGGATTCTACCATTTTGCCCAACTCCGTAGCCTGATAAGTCTCCAGGACAGTAGCTACCATGCTGCGGATTAACCGGGGAGAAAGTTCGGTCACATGATCCGCAAAAATCTTCAGTTCCAGCAAAACATTTTCAAGCAACTTTGTTCCTCTCTGAATGATATAGCGTTCGGGAGTACTTCTGAACACCCTGAAAGCACGTGATAAAACAGATTCCAGATAAGTAACCCTTGTCGGACGGTCTCCCTGACTAAGATAAAACTCTATAAAATCCAGCTCTTCCCGACAAATACGTATTTCGGGGAAGTCCGGACACCGGATTGCCTCCTGCCTTTCATGCAGCATCTGCCAATCGGATATGGGATGGGTTGCCCAATCTTCCAGACACCTCTTTCCTCCGTCACTTTCCGTCATGTCAAAGAGAGAGAAAAGAGTTTTCTCTCCGTACGTACTCTCCATCACTCCTAAGTCATTGAGAGTCTGTCTATCTGTTCGTAGTTGTTTCACGGTATCTCATATGATCGATTTCTCAAAGATAGAATATTTTTCCGGAAAGAGCATCATCCATCCTCCCGGAATTGTATAACTTTGCAGCCGATAAATCCGTAGTTTACATATCATAATGGGAAAATATCGTACGAAAGGGAGCATCGCTCTCATCATTACAGGAAGTGTCCTGATCCTTGTTCTGACAGGTTTATATTGGGGACGCAACGGAATTCTCTGCCGAATGGTTGGCAAGCGGATACTGCGCACCGAACAAAAATACGGATTATCCATCCGCTACGATGCCTTGCGAATGAAAGGGCTGAACGAAATCGAGCTGAGCAATCTTTCCGTAGTCCCTGACAAGCGGGACACCCTCCTCACCCTGCATGCCCTGAACATGCGCCTCAGCTTCTGGAAACTGCTACGCGGAAAGATCGAAGTACGCAACGTAACCGCCGACCGGCTAAAAGTTTCATTCATCAAAGCAGACAGCACAGCAAATTATGACTTCCTCTTCCTGAAAAAGGAACAGGAGGTACCGGCCGGTTCGGCACAAGCCGACTATGCCCACAGAGTGAACAGGATACTGAACCTGCTCTATGGTCTCTTACCCGAAAACGGAACACTGCGTCAAGTCGACGTCAGCGAACGGAAAGACCGTAACTTCGTAGCTATCCGCATCCCGCAATTAAGCATACGGCAAAACCATTTCAACTCCGATATCGAAGTACAGGAAGATTCGGTAAGCCAACATTGGACCACCTGTGGAGAGGTAAACCGAAGCCACCACACGCTAAAAGCCGAACTTTATGCACAGCATAAGGAAAAAATCGCCCTCCCCTATCTCAAACGCCGTTTCGGTGCGGACATTCGCTTGGATACCCTTACCTATAGCCTGACTGAATCGGAAGGAAACAGCGGTCAGATTATACTGACAGGACAAGCAGCAGTCAACGGACTTGAAGTGTATCACAAAGCTCTTTCCCCTCAAACAGTCAATCTGGACCGCGGACAAATATCCTACCGGGTGCTTGTGGGTAAAGAGTTCGCCGAACTGGACAGCACAACCTTGGTGCAATTCAACCAGATGCAGCTTCATCCTTATCTGAAAGCTGAGAAGAGAGAACACCAATGGCACTTCACAGCAGCTTTAAACAAGTCCTGGTTTCCGGCAAACGAACTTTTCGGCTCACTCCCCAAAGGACTATTCAGCAATCTGGAAGGGATAAAGACGGACGGCGAACTGTCCTATCATTTCTTGCTGGATGTGGACTTTGCCCTACCGGACAGCCTGAAGCTGGAATCGAAACTAAAAGAGAGAAACTTCCGCATCGTGAAATACGGAGCCACAGACCTTGGTAAAATGTCGGAAGAGTTTATCTATACGGCTTACGAAAACGGACAGCCGGTACGCACTTTCCCCATAGGCCCCTCTTGGGAACATTTCACGCCACTGGACAGCATCTCTCCACTATTGCAAATGTCTGTGATGCAAAGTGAAGACGGAGCTTTCTACTATCACCGGGGCTTTCTTCCCGATGCCATGCGTGAAGCATTGATACAAGACCTGAAAGTGAAACGTTTTGCCCGTGGGGGAAGTACCATCACCATGCAGCTGGTAAAAAACGTATTCCTGAACCGGAACAAAAACATCGCCCGGAAACTGGAAGAAGCCCTGATCGTCTGGCTGATAGAAACGGAACGTCTCACTTCCAAAGACAGGATGTACGAAGTATATCTGAACATAGTGGAATGGGGGCCGCTTGTCTACGGAGCACAGGAGGCTGCTGCCTACTACTTTAAAAAACGCCCGTCTCAACTGACAGCCGAGGAGTCCATCTTCCTGGCATCCATCATTCCGAAGCCCAAGCATTTCCGAAATTCGTTCACCGGTGACATGAAACTGAAAGAAAACCTGGAAGGCTATTATCGATTGATAGCCGAACGACTGGCAAAAAAGGGAGTTATCAGCGAAGCGGCGGCGGACAGTATCCGCCCGGAGATAAATGTGACCGGCGAAGCAAGGAAAGACTTGGAGAGAGACAGCATACAGTAATTTATCAGATACCAAAAGCAGAATAGGGGGGAAAGTCACCACAGAGGACACAGAGGACACAGAGTGAATTTTAAGTCATTGATTAGTAAAGTTGTTAATCTGTGATAATCTATGTGTGAAAAGGCTTTTGACACATCCCCATCCTAATTGATTTATCTGCTAAGAGAGCATTTACCGACACAGAACCGTTATTTCTTTGTTAAGTCCCCCTATACAAAGGGTATTCAGCAAACAATTCCACCGCAAAAAGTGTTTCATTGTACATTTTTTAGCCGTTTGCTATGGTAATTCAAAAATTATCACCATCTTTGTGGTGAACTATTATCAATTTTTTGTTGGCGAAACTAAGAGATACATCTCTTTGTTTTAAACTGGCTACGGGCGTATTACATGTATATGTCCGTAGCTTCAGGATAAAGACGGCTCTGCCCCCGTGTCTAATTCCGTAATGGGTTAGCATATGTTATTTCTTTGTTTCGCATCGAAATTGATATAGTTCAGCGGGTCAGCAGGGCCGTTCATTTTTCCCTGCCCGATATACGTTTGAGCTATGGGCAAACAATCTACTATCAAAATCTTGTCTTTCCACCGGCGCAGAACCAACGCAAACGGTTGGTATCGGTTGGATTTTATTTTTCAGCGAGGTAAAAAGATTCTGCATTATACACTCTCTACGCGGGATTATGAATATTCAGAGTGTTTCTGTTCACCTTCCCATATAGAACGTGCAGACATGATTGTCTTTGTAGCCGAACTTCTTTTAGAAATTCATAAAGTGAAATATTCGTGCCTGAAACGTACACCAAGCCAGGCGTATGCCACTTCCAAATATATATCCCGGATCAATCAAATATGCAAAAAGAACCATTATCACAAAACGCCTGTCATTATAGACGGGCTATAGTACTTTGATCTTTCATAATAAATTCTCTTTTATAATTGACTTTAAATCTAAATCCGACTCACCAAACCAGTTAACTCGCCGAACCGCTGTCACTCTACCCCCCGGAGGACAGCGGTTCTTTTTCTTTCATTTAACCAGTTCACATGAATCGTTTCTCTATTCTATTTCATATTTAATCATCTAATTATCAGTATTTAATCATTCATGTCGGTATCTTTATCTCGTCCCGTATACCTGGGCTTATAAGCCCGGGTATACGGACTCATGGGCACGTGTACCCGGGCTCATGGGCACGCCTGCCCGGAACCGGATGCAGATTGCACCATTTCCGGTTAAACAACAAGGGAAAACGAAATGCTTTAAGAGGTGTATTTGCTTAAGCAAGGCGTATCTTTCGGCTGATGACCAGCATTTTACGCCTTACTTTTGCCTTAAAACAGTAGGTGGAAGATGGAAGATACGGGTGGAAGATAAAGGACTGAAAAATGCGATCTTCCACCCGGATATCTCTTTGATTATTAGATTGATAAACGCAAAAAGGTGGAAGATGGAAGATCGAAATGCAGACCAATAAGATTCGTCGAACTGACGTTATTTATCCCGGCTCCCTCTTTCCGACGAGCGGGAAGAAGAACTACGACTACTGCCTGAAGCAGAATTTCCACTGCTGCGCCTGCTTGAAGAAGAACGCTCAGAGACTGAACTTCGGGTGCCATTATTACTCTTCACCCTCTCCTGGCTCCGGCTACTACTGCGTCTGCTATCCGTACGTTCAGGAGTCACCCTATTGGGAGTTGCCGAACTCCTCGGAGGCACCCTGTTTTTATCTCGTGAAGCAGAACTTTCCCTCCGCACATCATTCCTCCGCACATCATCTCTCCGTGCCGAATTAGGACGTATAGTTACCGTACCGAAATCGGAACGACGGTGCGTGTTATAATTCCGGTGATCTCTTATGCTGTGGGAACCGGAATAGAAATCATGCCGGTAACGTCCGCGATAATAGCTGTTATGATAGTGCGTACGATAGTGTCCGCCGCAATAACTGCTATAGTGGTAAGGCTTTCCGAAATAGAAGTGGTTATGGTTTGTATACCGGATATAAACCCGGAAGCTCCAGCCTCCGCCATTGGCGTAAATCGGGCGATAGAAATAATCCACCCCTATAAAACGCCGATACTGTGAAGCAGTCAGCACCCATCGTAAATCATCGTTACGAATATCCAACGTGCGATAGTATTTATCGAGCGCCCACTCTTCTCCCCGCATCACATCGTCCATCAGATAACGGATGGAGTAAACAAAATCATAATTGATTTCGTATACATCATTATATTGTCCCGTACTCAGGTTCAATTCATAAGCCATCTTGTCGGTAAGGAAACGAGTCTCCTTACGAATGCGGCTATTGCTCATGGCAGCCATGCTCACACTACTTACAGCAGTGATTCCGATGGCCAGAAAGAATATCAGTACTCGTTTCTTCATATCTCAAGTCTATTTAGTTCTATTATAATTCTTCACAAAATCCTTCACAGTACTTTGATTCGACAGGAAGTCCAGTTCATCTACTGCTATGGAGAAGTTATCTTTATCCACTACACTCGGGTAAAGTATCTTCAGCACCTTAGTCCGGTCATCATCAAAGCTATAAAGTTTTATCAGTCTACGGCATTGCTCTGAAGTAAACCCGGTAGAACTCGCTGCTTTTTCGATAAAGTCCGTCCTGTCCGAGTCGAATGTTTTACTCTTTGCATCATTCAGGAAGCGGGCAAATTCATCATTTCTCATTGCCCTGTAGCTATAGGAATGCCCCACTTCCGAAGCGGAAACTGTACCGCCAATACCTAAAGAGAAAGATGGAGCGGGAGGAACAGTGGGTGCACCGTCCTTGAACGAATCCAGCCCTACGACACGGTTGTCTATAAAGTTAACGCAAATCACCGAAGGCCCTGCTTTGGAAAGGTACCCGCGATATTCCCACTCTTCCATGCCTCCATCAAAGCGTCTGTAGTTCGGTTCTCCAAGAATGGTTTTCACCTCTTGTTGCGTCATTCCTTTCTGAATTCCCATCAGTTGGCTGTTCCTGAAATCTGCCAACAGGCTGGCACAACTACTCATGACAACGAGCAAAAGTAGTATTGCTGAAACATGTATCTTTTTCATAATTTATATAGGTTTTAGTTACGTTGACTATGGTATTTTCTCACAAATTCGTTCATCTTATTCTTATCGGACTGAAAGGTCAGACTCTCAATAACCAGATAAAAATTCGGTTTATCAACAATCCGCGGATACATGGCCTGCATCAGCTTTATTTTTTCACTGTCGAAACTGAACAACTTAACCAACTGGAGGCATTGATCGGAAGTAAAGCCGGTAGAGACAAGCGTAGTCTCGATCAGTTTATTGCGGTCAGAATCGAAAGACTTATCTTTCACTGTTCTCAGAAAGCGGTCGAACTCTGCACGGTTCATCACCACATCATATCCGTATCCGGGACGCCCCTCTCTACCTAACCGGATATCCCGTATGTTCATACCGGGATTTGACACCCATTCCTGAAACAACAAATCTCCTTTTACACTCTGTCCGGTGCGCGGGATATAGCGCGCGGCATATACCTCTATGCGGTGTCTGCCCGAATAATTGGCTATGAAGCAAGTCTCTGTCGGCGTGCATATCTGTTCGCCATCCATAAAGACAAGAATCGCCTCACCTGCACTCTGGATATTTATTCCGCTGATTCTTCCGGCTTGTGCCATAAATGCAGCGAACAAGAAACAAAGGGTTATGATTACTTTTCGCATATCGTTTAGTTTTTATTGTTTTTAATATCACAAAAATAGGGTGAGGAAACTCCCCACCCTAATGATTCTGTCTATTCATACGTAGGGTTTTCCCTATTCAGTTTAGGGACGAACCAACTCGATTCCGTCTTCGTGGAGCAGGATCAGACGTTTCTTATATAAGTCGCCAACGGCTTTCTTGAATGTCTTCTTACTGACACCGAAAACATCGTAAATCTCTTCGGCAGGGCTCTTGTCATTCAATCCGATCCGTCCGCCGTGGTCTGCAATATAGTGGTAAAGTGTTTTTGAGAAATCATCAACTTTCTCAAAACCCGGTTTCTGGAGAATCAGGTCTATCTTGCCGTCTTCGCGTACCTGCTTAATATATGCTTTCAGCGTATCGCCCGTATGTAAGGTCTGAAAGATCTCACTATCATACAGCAAACCACTGTACATATTCTCAATGATCGCCTTAAACCCAAGGTCCGTCTTCTGCCAGATAAGTATGTTCACCTCTTCGCCCGGCTGATAAGGAGCTTTCTCTTTGGATAAATAGCGGTCTACCTTGGCTGAAGCTACGATGCGGAAACTTTCATCGTCAATGTAGGCATGAATGACGTATTTATTCCCTACCTGCATCTTCATCTTCTGCTCACTGAAAGGGACAAACAGGTCCTTCATCAGTCCCCAATTGAGGAAAGCTCCGAACTGATTGACCCAGGATACCTCCAGACAAGCAAACTCGCCTACTTGTACCAAAGGTGTCAGCGTAGTGGCTATCAACCGTTCTTCATTATCCAGATAGAGGAAGACGTTCAACCAGTCTCCCACCTTACAATCTTCGGGCACATAACGGGTAGGCAGCAGAATTTCGCCTTCTTCTCCGCCATCCAGATACATACCGAAATCTACCTGCTTGACTACCTCAAGCTGGTTGAATTTTCCTAATTCAATACTCATAATCTTCATTCAGTTTGTGACAAAGATAAATAAAAAACAGACGTAAGAATAATAAGCCGTCGAAAAACATATCGCTGCATCTGTTTGTTATCATCCGCAGACGATAACTTTTCATTATAGCGCAAAACTTTTTTCGATAAACAACCTGCGTTTAAACGAGTTATCTTTGCACCGGAAACAAGAAACAAAGCAATTGTCGAATTAAAAAAAGATATAAATTATGGAATTCTTAACCAACGAAAAACTTACGATTGTAGGAGCTGCCGGAATGATTGGCTCTAACATGGCACAGACTGCCCTGATGATGAAACTGACTCCGAACATTTGTCTGTATGATCCTTATGCACCAGCTTTGGAAGGTGTAGCCGAGGAGCTGTACCACTGTGCGTTCGAAGGCGTAAACCTGACTTACACTTCAGATATCAAAGAAGCTTTATCAGGTGCGAAGTACATTGTGTCATCCGGTGGTGCCGCCCGTAAAGCAGGCATGACCCGTGAAGACTTGTTGAAAGGTAACGCAGAAATCGCAGCCCAGTTTGGTAAAGATATCCGCCAGTATTGCCCGGATGTGAAACATGTGGTCGTAGTGTTCAATCCTGCCGATATCACCGGACTGATTGTATTGCTCTATGCCGGCTTGAAACCGTCACAGGTATCCACACTGGCCGCTCTGGACAGCACCCGCCTGCAAAACGAACTGGTGAAGTACCTCCATATCCCCGCATCCGAAATTGTAAACTGCCGTACATATGGCGGCCACGGAGAACAGATGGCCGTATTTGCTTCTACCACTAAAGTACAAGGTGAAGCGCTGACCAAGATCATCGATACTCCACGCATGCCTATGCAGGATTGGGAAGATCTGAAAGTACGCGTTATTCAAGGTGGAAAACACATCATTGATCTGCGCGGACGCTCTTCATTCCAAAGCCCGGCTTATCTGTCTATCGAAATGATCGCGGCAGCCATGGGCGGACAACCTTTCCGCTGGCCGGCAGGCACTTATGTATCTGACAAGAAGTTCGACCACATCCTGATGGCAATGGAAACTTCCATCACCAAAGAAGGCGTTAGCTATAAAGAAGTACAAGGTACTCCTGAAGAACAGAAAGAAATGGAAGAGAGCTACGCTCACTTATGCAAACTGCGTGATGAAGTGATAGCTATGGGTATCCTTCCGGAAATCAATAAATGGCACGAGCTGAACAAGCATATAAATTGATGACATCATACAAAGTTTAATTAGTTGGAATACTGCCTGTCTGCCATATGCGGATGGGCAGTATTTTTAGTTTTATCCGGAAAACATCGACTTGGGCGACCGCCTCAGTAACACTGATAACCAGCAGATTATATTTACCTGAATTTTCCCTTTCTATGTAAAACCATTTACCCCGGCATGTAAAAGCATTTACCTCGGTATGTAAAGCCATTTACCCCGGTATGTAAAAGCATTTACCCCGGTATGTAAACGGAACCGGCATTCGACGTGACAGATGCCCTCCCATAGGGTACGCACTCCAATGACTCATTCTCCGGATAGAGCAATTTCCCTCTCTCTATATCAACTCCCGTCCCTGCGGGACAGAGAGCTGAAAAGCCTTACTTTTGTTTACTGTCATCGGCCGCCTCCAACTGCTTGTAATATTCTTCTTTCTCTTTATTCTTCTTCTGAATCAGACTGGTGACATAAACAGTAAAGATCGGGAACATCATCATACCCAGTGCAGCCAGCAGCACCGAGAGTACACGTCCCGTCACGGTGACGGCAATGATGTTGGAACCAACCGTAGTCACATCCATAAATGCCCACCAGAGCGCATCTCCGTAACCGGTCACCAGCGGGTTGACTTTATGCTCAAGCACAAAGAAAGCCAGACTGGAAAAATAGACAGTGGCAAGCAGCATAGTCAAATAAGAGACAAACAGACCGGAAGCCTTATTATAAGTGAGCCAACCTACCACAATGGCCATCGCATACCCACCCCGTACTAAAGGAACGAAACGAATCATATAAGTCACTTCGGGAGAGAAAGTCCATCCCATATACGATATAATATTCTGGTAGGGTATCGCCACCAGCAGGAAAATGAAGTGTGTACTGAGATAGTGCCATTTGTTTTTCGAAAGAAACAATTCGAGAATAAAGTCGAACAGGAACAAGACACAAATCCACAACTGGACTTTCATATATACCGACTGAGTATAGAAAGGGATGCCCTTGAATGTATCAATCGAAATACTGATGACCAGAAAAAGAGAAAGCAACAGGATGATGACATGCAGAATGCCGTAGATCCCTTTCTTCCGTAAAGAAAAATCAGAAAGAGCCATTTTCATAAGCACTGATATTTTATGGGTTATTTTTAATTATGCAAAAGGAACAAGAGTCATACACGATTTGTTTGATATCGAATCAAGATCAGGAGGAAAACCGGTTTTCTCACTCTTGGCCGATGTTAATTAACCAAGTTTGACGTTAGTAAACTGAAACATCTTACGTTAAACGTTGTTATAGACACTGACTTAAAAATATTTTTCACTTAACACCTTAACTTAAGGCAAATATTAAACAAGCAGTGAAACTGGGGGTATTCACCCTGGCGATCATG
>ERZ1023687.240-NODE-240-length-16073-cov-11.604820_pt1 | contig 16073 bp, 11 predicted proteins | sample MGYA00380346_ERZ1023687 | MGnify/ENA primary metagenome ERZ1023687 (study PRJEB33179, sample SAMN07449028) | human gut metagenome | biome: Human-gut; feature: Human associated habitat; material: Faeces | host: Homo sapiens | place: India:Kasaragod | collected...
TTTCAATGGTGAAACGAACCGTGTTTGGAATCGTTCGACAAATACTTATGGAACAGTTTCCGGTACGGCAAAGATGTATAAGTCCGAAGGTATTCCGTCTATTGTTGTTGCCGAAGAGAATTATGGAGAAGGTTCCAGCCGTGAACATGCAGCCATGGAACCACGCTTCCTCAATGTACGTGTCATTTTGGCTAAGAGTTTTGCCCGTATCCACGAAACAAACCTGAAAAAACAAGGAATGCTTGCTCTTACTTTTGTAGATAAAGCAGACTATGATAAAATTCGGGAACACGATCTTCTGTCCGTATCAGGCTTAGTCCATTTCGCACCGGGGCGCAATCTGACGATTATTCTTCATCACGAAGACGGAACGAAAGAAAGTTTTGAAGTGCAACATACCTATAATGAACAGCAGATAGCCTGGTTTCGTGCCGGTTCTGCCTTAAATGCAAGATAAAAAATGAGCAAAATAACCATGCAAACAGATGGTACGTTGTTGGTACCCGATGTGCCTACCGTACCTTATATTACCGGCGATGGAGTAGGAGCCGAAGTGACTCCTGCCATGCAAGCCGTAGTGGATGCAGCTATCCGGAAAGCATATAGTGGCAAACGTCGGATCGAATGGAAAGAAGTGTTGGCGGGAGAACGTTCCTTCAACGCGACTGGTTCCTGGTTGCCGGATGAAACAATGGAAACTTTTCAGGAATACCTGGTAGGAATCAAAGGTCCGTTGACAACTCCTGTCGGAGGTGGAATCCGTTCGTTGAACGTAGCACTGCGTCAGACACTTGATTTATACGTCTGTCTTCGTCCGGTTCGTTGGTATCAGGGAGTACAGTCGCCTGTCAAATCACCGGAGAAAGTGAACATGTGTGTGTTCCGTGAAAATACGGAAGATATTTATGCAGGTATCGAATGGGAAGCCGGAACTCCGGAAGCTGAAAAGTTCTATCAATTCCTGAAAGACGAAATGGGCGTGACAAAAGTCCGTTTCCCGGAAACCTCTTCTTTCGGTGTGAAACCTGTATCACGTGAGGGCACGGAGCGTCTTGTGCGTGCTGCCTGCCAGTATGCGCTCGACCATCATTTGCCTTCCGTAACGCTGGTGCATAAAGGGAATATCATGAAGTTTACCGAAGGTGGTTTCAAAAAATGGGGCTACGAACTGGCGCAACGTGAATTTGGCGATGCTTTGGCAGATGGCAGACTGGTGATAAAAGATTGCATTGCGGATGCTTTCTTACAAAATACACTCCTGATTCCCGAAGAATATTCCGTGATAGCCACCTTAAACCTCAACGGAGACTACGTTTCCGACCAACTGGCGGCCATGGTAGGCGGTATCGGCATCGCTCCGGGAGCAAATATCAACTACCAGACAGGTCATGCCATCTTTGAAGCGACTCATGGATCAGCTCCCAATATTGCGGGAAAAGATGTGGTGAACCCTTGTTCTATTATCCTTTCGGCAGTAATGATGCTCGAATATTTTGACTGGAAAGAAGCGGCTGCTCTGATAGAGAAAGCCTTGGAACAAAGCTTCCTGGACGCTCGCGCTACACACGATTTAGCCCGTTTTATGCCGAATGGAACCTCCCTCTCTACTTCCGCTTTCACTCGTGAGATCGTGGAAAGAATTGAAAAACAAAAGTAACGAATAAAAAACGAAGAAAGATGAAAAAAGAGTACTTGATTTACAAGCTTTCCGAGGAAATGAAGGAAGCTACCCGGATTGATACAGAATTGTTCTCCAAGTTTGATGTGAAGCGCGGATTGCGTAATGAAGACGGCACAGGTGTATTGGTAGGTTTAACCAGAATCGGTAATGTAGTAGGATATGAACGTGTTCCGGGGGGTGGGTTGAAACCCATACCGGGAAAACTGTTCTATCGCGGTTATGATGTAGAAGATATTTCTCACGCTATAATCAAAGAGAAACGCTTTGGCTTCGAAGAAGTGGCTTACCTATTGCTTTCCGGACGTCTGCCGGATAAAGAAGAATTGCTTTCTTTCCGTGAGTTGATTAACGACAATATGCCGTTGGAACAGAAAACGAAAATGAACATCATCGAGTTGGAAGGAAACAACATCATGAATATTCTTTCTCGCAGTGTATTGGAAATGTATCGTTTTGACGCAAATGCGGATGATACCTCCCGGGATAACCTGATGCGTCAGAGTATTGAACTGATTTCAAAGTTCCCCACTATCATCGCTTATGCTTATAATATGCTTCGTCATGCTACTTTCGGACGTTCTCTGCATATCCGCCATCCGCAGGAAAAGCTCTCTATTGCCGAGAATTTCCTGTATATGCTGAAAAAAGACTATACCGAACTGGATGCACGCACCCTCGACCTATTGCTGATTCTTCAGGCAGAGCACGGTGGTGGTAATAACTCTACTTTCACCGTTCGCGTTACTTCTTCTACCGGAACAGATACTTATTCGGCCATCGCCGCTGGTATCGGTTCGCTGAAAGGTCCGCTTCACGGAGGTGCCAATATTCAGGTTGCCGACATGTTCCAGCACCTGAAGGAAAATATCAAAGACTGGACAAGTGTAGATGAGATAGATACTTACTACACCCGAATGTTGAACAAAGAAGTGTATAACAAAACCGGACTGATCTATGGTATCGGACATGCCGTTTATACCATCTCCGACCCTCGTGCTCTTCTATTGAAAGAACTGGCTCGCGACCTTGCCCGTGAAAAAGGCAGAGAAAGCGAATTTGCTTTCCTCGAACTGTTGGAAGAACGTGCCATCGCTACTTTCGGACGGGTTAAAAACAACGGAAAGACAGTGTCCAGCAATATCGATTTCTATTCGGGCTTCGTGTATGAAATGATCGGTTTGCCGCAGGAAATCTTCACTCCACTGTTTGCCATGGCACGTATCGTAGGCTGGTGTGCACACCGCAATGAAGAATTAACCTTCGACGGTAAACGGATTATCCGCCCGGCTTATAAAAATGTACTTGATGATTTGGCTTATATCCCAATTAAGAAACGCTGATAAGAACAAATCCTTTTATTAAATAGATAAGTAATCCCGGATGTGTGCCCGATCATTTCAGACGCGCATCCGGGAAATTTTATATTTTCTCCTTTTTTATGTTCGTAAAAGAATGTACTTCAGATTCTTTCTATTTTTTGTATCGTCGTTTATCTCATTTTTGTTATTTTTGCGTGTTACAAAATAGATCGGTATGAGTATAGATACTTTTAATCTGTTTCTGGGGGTGATGAGCCTGATTGCTTTGTTTGTTTTTATCGCCCTTTACTTTGTGAAAGCCGGATATGGTATTTTCCGCACAGCATCGTGGGGAGTAGCTATCTCCAATAAACTAGCCTGGATATTGATGGAAGCTCCGGTTTTTGTGGTGATGTGCGTGATGTGGATCTATTCCGAACGTCGGTTTGAACCGGTGATTTTCACTTTCTTCCTCTTCTTTCAGATTCACTATTTTCAGCGTGCTTTCATCTTCCCTTTGCTATTGAAAGGAAAAAGTAAGATGCCGCTGGCAATCATGTCGATGGGAGTTCTTTTTAATCTGCTGAATGGTTATATGCAAGGAAAATGGATTTTCTATCTTGCTCCCGAAACGATGTATCAAGCCGGTTGGTTCACTTCACCGTGGTTTATTATCGGCGCACTGCTCTTTTTCGCAGGTATGCTGTTGAACTGGCAGTCGGATTATATCATTCGTCATTTGCGCAAACCGGGAGACACCCGGCATTATCTGCCTCAAAAAGGAATGTACCGTTATGTCACTTCCGCCAACTATTTCGGCGAGATAGTAGAATGGGCAGGTTGGGCGATACTCACTTGTTCACTTTCCGGTCTGGTCTTCCTTTGGTGGACGATTGCTAACCTTGTTCCCCGTGCCAACGCCATTTGGTGCCGTTACCGCGAAGAATTCGGAGACGCAGTGGGAGAACGGAAACGAGTGTTCCCTTTCCTTTATTAGGGGCGTTTTTTATCATGACTTACGTATGACTTAAATAAAATATCAACTACTATGGAATCTAAACTTTTTAGCCCGGTCACCTTTGGCCCTTTGACGCTGCGGAATCGAACGATCCGTTCGGCAGCTTTTGAGAGCATGTGTCCGGAGAATACTCCCACGCAGATGTTGCTGGATTACCATCGGTCGGTAGCTGCGGGGGGAGTGGGTATGACAACAGTGGCTTATGCTGCCGTGACACAAAGCGGACTTTCTTTCGACCGTCAATTGTGGTTGCGTCCGTCCATTATTCCCCGTTTACATGAACTGACAAAAGCCGTGCACGATGAAGGTGCCGCAGTAGGTATACAAATCGGGCATTGTGGAAATATGTCCCATAAAAATATATGTGGTGTCACTCCTATATCCGCATCTTCAGGCTTCAACCTCTATTCTCCTACGTTTGTGCGTGGAATGGAAAAAGAGGAGCTTCCGGAAATGGCGAAAGCGTATGGAAATGCAGTCAATCTGGCGAGGAAAGCCGGGTTTGACGCCGTTGAAGTACATGCGGGGCACGGCTATTTGATTAGTCAATTCCTGTCTCCCTACACCAATCATCGGAAAGATGAATATGGCGGTTCGCTCGAAAACCGGATGCGTTTTATGGATATGGTGATGGAAGAAGTGATGAAAGCGGCAGGCAGTGATATGGCAGTTTTCGTAAAAATGAATATGCGCGACGGCTTCAAAGGAGGAATGGAGATAGACGAATCCATACAAGTGGCCAAACGTCTGTTGGAACTTGGCGCTCATGGATTGGTGTTGAGTGGTGGTTTTGTCAGCAAAGCGCCGATGTATGTGATGAGAGGTGCCATGCCGATTCGTTCGATGTCTTACTATATGAATTGTTGGTGGCTGAAATACGGAGTCCGTATGTTTGGCAAATGGATGATCCCCTCTGTACCCTTCAAAGAGGCTTATTTCCTTGAAGATGCACTGAAATTCCGTGCGGCTCTTCCGGATGCGCCGTTGATTTATGTCGGTGGTCTTGTTTCCCGTCAGAAAATAGATGAAGTGCTCGATTCCGGTTTTGATGCCGTGCAGATGGCGAGAGCTTTGCTCAACGAACCGGGGTTCGTGAACCGGATGAAACAGGAAGAACAAGCACGCTGCAACTGTGGACACAGTAATTATTGCATAGGACGTATGTATACGATAGAAATGGCTTGTCATCAACATTTGAAAGAACAATTACCTTCCTCTTTACAAAAGGAAATTGATAAACTGGAGAAAAAATGAGTGAAATGAAATGGGCAATCATCACCGGTGCGGACGGAGGAATGGGAACAGAAATAACACGTGCCGTAGCCAAAGCCGGTTATCGAATCATTATGGCTTGTTATCATCCGAAGAAAGCGGAGGTTGTTCGTGAATGTTTGAGCAAGGAAACCGGAAACCCGGATTTGGAGGTTATGGCTATTGACTTATCTTCCATGCAATCCGTAGTTGCTTTTGCCAGTCAGATCTTAGAAAGGAATCTTCCCATCTCTTTGTTAATGAATAATGCCGGAACGATGGAGACAGGTTTTCATACTACTTCCGAAGGATTCGAACGAACGGTAAGTGTGAACTACATGGGACCTTATCTGCTTACCCGGAAATTAATTCCGCTGATGGTGCGTGGAGCGCGTATCGTAAATATGGTTTCCTGTACATACGCAATCGGCAAGCTCGACTTCCCGGATTTCTTTCATAGAGGGAAAACGGGAACGTTTTGGAGGATTCCTGTTTACAGTAACACGAAGCTGGCTTTATTATTGTTTACTTTCGAACTTTCCGAGCAACTTCGAGAGAAAGGGATTAGCGTCAATGCTGCGGATCCGGGAATTGTTTCTACTGATATCATCACTATGCACAAGTGGTTCGATCCGTTGACGGATATTTTTTTCCGTCCTTTTATCCGTAAACCCAAGAAAGGGGCTTCTACGGCAATCGGTTTACTGTTGGACGAAAAGGAAGCTGGTGTGACAGGACAACTGTATGTCAATAACCACCGGAAAAACTTGTCTGATAAATACACGAATCATGTGCAGAAAGAGCAGTTGTGGGAGATAACGGAACGTGCGTTGGCGAGTTGGCTGAAGTAGGTTTTCTTTTCTTTTTTTATTTAAATTATCTAGTATTTACTTATATATAGGTATTGTACATATCTATATACCTCATTTTTGTTGTCTTATTTTTACCAATAGATAGGGATTGTTTGGCATCCCTCTTTCTGCTTACCTTTGCATCGCTTTTAGAACAATGAAAAGGTTATAAAGTAAAAAGGTAAAAAGGAGATGAGCAATAAATGTTTTTTGGTTTTTCTGGCATTCTTGTTTTCCGTATCCGTATATTCACAACAGGGGCGTCACCGTAGTAGTTTAATTTCGGGCAGAGTGATGTCCACAGAGAAAGAAGTGGTGGATTTTGCGACAGTTTATCTGAAAGGAACCAACCAAGGATGCTATACAGATGAAAAAGGTATATATCATTTGAAAACGACAGCAGGTGAATAATATACACTCGTCGTTTCGGCTATCGGTTATCAAACGGTAGAAAAGAAAGTTAAATTAGCCAAGGGAGAAAGAATAAAAGTAAACGTCACTATCGCGCCGGCGGTAAAAGAACTGGGAGAGGTGCTGGTCACGACATCCGGAGTCGGCCGTGTGAATCAGTCTGCTTTTAATGCGGTAGCCATTGATGCGAAGAAATTGCATAACAGTACGCAGACTTTGGCAGGTGCACTGACTAAAGTGCCCGGTGTAAAACTCCGCGAATCAGGTGGAGTGGGGTCGGATATGCAATTGTATATCGATGGCTTTAGCGGAAAACATGTGAAAATCTTCATTGACGGCATACCACAGGAAGGAGCCGGTGCTGCATTCGATTTGAACAATGTTCCTATTAATTTTGCTGACCGTATAGAAGTCTATAAAGGAGTAGTTCCCGTAGGATTCGGAACCGATGCTATTGGGGGAGTGGTTAATATTGTCACCAACAAACAACCCGGAAAGTGGTTTATGGATGCTTCCTATTCTTACGGATCGTTTAATACTCATAAATCATACGTGCGCTTCGGACAAACGTTCAAAAATGGTTTCATGTATGAGGTCAATGCTTTTCAAAATTTCTCGGATAATGATTATTATGTGGACACTTATGTACGCGAATTTGAGATTAAAGAAGATGGAAGCGTACGTTTTCCGCCACTTGACAAAAATAAGATTTATCATCTGAAACGTTTTAATGACCAGTATCATAATGAAGCCGTGATTGGAAAAATCGGCTTGGTAGGAAAGAAATGGGCAGACCGTTTGGCGTTGAGTTTCAATTATTCCCATTTCTATAAAGAGATACAAACAGGCGTTTATCAAGATGTCGTGTTCGGTGAAAAATTCCGCAAAGGACATTCGTTGGTCCCTTCTTTAGAATATTACAAAAAGAACTTACTGGTGAAAAACCTGGATCTGCTGTTGACTGCCAATTATAATCATAATATCACCAATAATGTCGATACCGCTTCGCGGGCTTACAACTGGCGTGGAGATTTTTATGAAAAAGGCAGCCGGGGAGAACAGTCTTACCAGAACAGTGAATCTAAAAATAGAAACTGGAATGGGACGCTGAAGATGAATTATCATATCGGACAGGCACATACGTTTACTTTCAGTCATGTAATCAGTGATTTTGAACGTACGAGCCGCTCTACCATCGGTGCTTCTTCCAAATTCACGGACTTTTCTATTCCTAAAATCACCCGTAAAAACGTCAGCGGGCTTTCTTACCGTCTGATGCCGTCGGACAGATGGAATGTGTCGGCATTTGCCAAATATTATCGGCAATACAACAAGGGACCGGTATCGCAGAATACGGATGGAATAGGCAATTATATCAATCTGTCCAATACGGCAAGCGCTCTTGGATATGGAGCGGCAGGTACCTATTTTATATGGAAAGATCTTCAGGTGAAACTTTCGTACGAAAAGGCTTTCCGCCTGCCGACCACGGACGAACTCTTTGGAGATGAAGACCTTGAAGCTGGCAAAATGAATCTGAAACCGGAGAAAAGTGATAATGTCAATTTGAGTTTCAGCTATAATCATCAGTTTGGCAAGCATGAATTGTATGCCGAGGCCGGTTTGATATATCGGGATACGAAAGATTACATAAAAAGAGGACTGGACGTATTGGGAGGAACAAGCTACGGATATTATGAGAACCACGGTCACGTAAGGACCAAAGGGTATAATTTGTCATTGCTTTATAGCTTCTCGCGTTGGTTTGATATAGGAGGAACATTCAATAGCATCGATACTCGTGATTACGAAAAGTTTCTGGCGGGTTCCTCTTTGCAGGAAAGCATGCACTATAAAGTGCGTATGCCGAATCTGCCCTATCGTTATGCTAATATCAATGCAAATTTTTATTGGAATGACCTGTTTGTCAAAGGAAATGTGTTGAGCATCGGCTATGATAGCTACTGGCAGCACGATTTTCCTCTTTATTGGGAAAATCTCGGAGATAAAGATTCAAAGAATATGGTGCCGGAACAGTTTTCTCATAATCTGTCTTTGTCCTACACCATGAAGAATGGACGTTATAATGTATCATTTGAATGTCGGAATTTCACCGATGCCCAACTGTTTGACAATTTTAGCCTGCAAAAAGCGGGGCGCGCATTCTATGGAAAGTTCAGAGTGTTTTTCGGTAAATAATAAGAGTAAGTTTTTAGTATCAATCAATAATAAAGAATATATGAAGAAGTTTTTATTACAGGCTTTTGCTGTAGCTTTTTGTTTGAGTAGCGGTGTGTTTGTGGCATCTTGCGACGATGATAATAATTCGGTGGATAACCCTCCGATTGATGGAGAAACGGCTTATGTGGTGGCTGCCACAACTGGTGAAGCAAGTTATTTGGTAGTAGCCAATTCTTTGGATGAAGGAACAGTGTCGACCCAAGGGAATGGAACTGAAGTGATTGGCGGTACTTATTGGGTATATAAAGGATTGGATTATGTGTTTGCTTTAGTTTATAATAAAGGTGGCGCAGGTACAGGAGCTTCCTATTATCTGGGTGCAGATGGTAAAATGAAAGAAAAGTACACATACACTTATAATCGTATCACGTCATACGGTACTTGGGGGGATAAAGTAGTGACTGTTTCCACCGGGGACTCGAAAATAACGGATGAGGATCAGAATGTGGCTCAAGCATTGTTGTTCAACTATCTGGATGCGACCGATGGCAGCCAGGAAGAGGGTACCTTGCTTGCCGAAAATTACTTGGGTAATGGTGAAAAAGTTTCATGGGCAGGTCTGGTTGAAGCTAACAATAAGATTTATACATCTGTCATCCCAATGGGAATGAGTAAGTACGGTATTAAAAAATGGCCGGAAGCTGTGACAGATCAGGAACTTGTGACTAAGACTGACGGTGGTAGCGGCAGCGGTGCATATACAGCCGGTGTTATTCCTTCTACACAATACCCGGATAATGCTTACGTGGCAATTTATAATGGCACGAACTTTAATGAGACTCCGGTGATTGCCAAGACTGATAAAATAGGCTATGCATGCGGTCGTATGCGTTCACAATATTATCAGACCATTTGGGCCGCTGATAATGGTGACGTCTATGTGTTCTCTCCCGGATATGGACGTACGGCAGTTTCATCTTCAGATTTGAAGAAGGTAACAGGACAGAAGCCTTCGGGCGCAATGCGTATCAAAGCAGGTGCAACAGATTTCGATCCGGATTACTATGTGAACTTTGAAGAGATAGGCACTAAACATCCTATTTTCCGTTGCTGGCACATCTCTGAAGATTACTTCCTGCTTCAATTGTATAAAAAGGGAGCGGAAGATATGATTAATGGCGGTACAAGTGCAGATGTCAGCGAATTAGCTGTTTTCAAGGCGGAAGATCAGACGATTATGCCTGTTACAGGTCTGCCGGCTGACGGAAAGTTTGGTGGCGAGCCTTATGGAGAAAAAGGGTATGCTTATATGGCTGTCACTGTGACTACGGGCGAGAAACCGGCCTTCTATAAAATAGACGCAAAAACAGGCAAGGCAGTCAAAGGTTTGACGGTAGAAGCTGACGCTATCACTACGGTAGGTAAGATGGAATATCTTTCAAAATAATACAGTCGGTTAAATAGAGAATCTTTTGTATATAAAAGCCTGCCGAGCGGAAAGCTTTGCAGGCTTTTTCAAGAAATAGGATTGAAAACATGAAAAAAATATTCAGAAAGATACATTTGTGGCTTTCCGTCCCTTTCGGACTGATAATAACTCTTGTCTGCTTCTCCGGTGCCATGCTGGTATTTGAAAATGAGGTGAATGAGTGGTTTCGACACGATCTTTACTACGTAGAAACGGTAAAGGAGTCTCCTCTTCCTATGGATAAGCTGCTTGAAAAAGTGGCGACGACATTGCCTGACAGTGTATCGGTGACCGGTGTCAGCATATCTTCTGATCCCGGACGTGCGTATCAGGTTAGTCTTTCCAAACCACGTCGTGCATCTTTGTATGTAGACCAGTATACGGGCGAAGTAAAAGGAAAAAGCGAGCGTAGCGGCTTTTTTATGTTTATGTTCCGAATGCATCGCTGGCTGCTGGATAGTATGAATCCGGGAAATGAAGGGATCTTTTGGGGCAAAATGATTGTAGGTGTCAGTACGCTTTTACTTGTTTTTGTACTGATTTCGGGAATTGTCATTTGGTGGCCGCGTACACGTAAAGCATTGAAGAATAGCCTGAAAATAACAGCAACAAAAGGTTGGAGAAGGTTTTGGTATGACTTGCATGTGGCAGGTGGAATGTATGCTCTGATCTTTCTACTGGCTATGGCACTGACGGGATTGACCTGGTCTTTTCCGTGGTATCGGACGGCTTTCTATAAGGTCTTCGGGGTGGAAGTACAGCAACGTGCCGCCCAAGGACATGAACAGAAAAGTGATGCTCAAAAGAGGGATACCAAACTGGCAGCCCATCGGGAAAAGAAAAGAGAAGGAAATGAGGTTCGAAAGGGTGAAAGAGGCGGACGTCCGGAAAACAATCACAGTGATATGTACTCGGTAACTTCACCATTCGTTTATTGGCAAGAGATTTATGATAAACTAAGACGTCAGAATCCGGAGTATAAGCAAATCAGTATTTCTTCTGGTACGGCAAGCGTGTCTTTCAACCGTTTCGGTAATCAGCGGGCATCTGACCGTTATTCTTTCAATACGGATAATGGTGAATTTACAGAAACAAGTCTTTATCAACATCAAGACAAGTCGGGAAAGATTCGTGGTTGGATTTATTCTGTGCATGTTGGTAACTGGGGAGGAATGTTTACTCGCATACTTACCTTTATTGCTGCCTTATTGGGGGCTGCACTACCACTGACTGGATATTATTTATGGATAAAAAGACTCATAAAGGTACGGAAATGAATGAAATTTTTTCCTACTATAAAGTTGAAAAACATAAAAACATCTGCCACCTGCAACGAAACGCGTGTAATACACTAGTTAATAGATAGTTGTAACGTTGCAGATACCTGTGGCAGATAGGTTGCAGATAAAGTATCTGCAACACGTTATATAATCAAAGAAAAAGCCTTGATTCCTTTATGCAAAGCTATGGGATAATTGGGGTGACTCTATGGAGAAATGGTGGTGTCTCTACGGGGAAACGACAGTATCCTTACGTAGAAACTGTAGTGTCCCGCCTTAGAAACTCTCGTTTCCTGCCGTGGAAACTGTAATTTCTAATGCCGGAAACGACAGTTCCCCGCCTGGAAACGGGAAGTTAATGTATACAATAAACTTTTGCACCCATGGAGAATTGGCTTTGCAAGGCTTATACTGTGTGGCAGATACTTTGATCTGCAACCTATCTGCAACAGTATCTGCAACGTTACAACTATCTATTAACTAGTGAATTACACGCGTTTGGTTGCAGGTGGCAGATGTTTTTATGTTTTTCAACTTTATAGTAGGAGGATTACGCATCAAAATTAGGGTCGCAATCGTAAGTCATAAAACAAATTCACCTCTGTGTCCGTGTCCTCTGTGGTGAAAAGAAGCATTGAATAAATGAAAGAAGAGCGGTGAATGATAAGGAAATCTCCCGTTCATCCACCGCTCTTTATCTTATCTTATATACTGATATAAGCTGAACTCCTAAAAATAGAAAGATTAGATTGAAAGCTCTTTCAATACAGTGACAAGATCTCTCTTGATTGGTTTGTCATTCTTAATAGCCTTACTGAACGGTACGTAAACGATTTCATCATGTTCGATTCCGATCATTACGTTACGTTGATCTTCCATAATAGCATCGATAGCAGCAGCACCGAGGCGGCTTGCCAGGATACGGTCGTGGGCAGTCGGGCTACCACCACGTTGCAAGTGACCTAAGATCGTCACACGTACATCGTATTGCGGGTATTCGTTTTTCACACGTTCGGCATAATGCATGGCTCCTCCGGTCAGTTCGCTTTCGGCTACCAATACAATACTACTGTTTTTTGATTTACGGAATCCGTTCTTGATAAACTCTTCCAGTTGGTCGACTTCCGTACTGAATTCCGGAATAATAGCAGCTTCCGCTCCCGAAGCGATGGCTCCGTTCAGTGCAAGGAAACCGGCATCACGTCCCATCACTTCAACAAAAAACAAACGTTCGTGTGAAGTGGCCGTGTCGCGGATCTTATCCACAGCGTCCAATATCGTATTTAATGCAGTGTCATATCCGATGGTAGTATCTGTACCGTAAAGGTCATTATCAATAGTTCCCGGCAGTCCGATACATGGAACATCAAATTCCTGTGCAAAGATACGTGCACCTGTCAGTGAACCGTCTCCACCAATGATAACCAAGGCATCAATGCCTTCTTTTTTCATATTATCATAAGCCAACTGGCGACCTTCCGGAGTCGTGAACTCTTTACAACGGGCTGTTTTCAGGATAGTACCACCCAACTGGATGATATTACTCACATTCTGACTCTTAAATTCTTTGATTTCACCCGTGACCAGACCTTTATAGCCTCTGTATATACCTTTGACTTGCAATCCATTGTAGATAGCTGCACGTGTCACTGCACGTATAGCAGCGTTCATTCCCGGAGCATCACCTCCGGAGGTCAAAATTCCGATACACTTAACTGTTCCCATATAACAATCTCTCATTAATTAGTTTGACGCGGCAAATGTACAATAAAAAGTTGAAAGCAGTGGTTATGAAGTTTTTTTTCGTATGAAGAAAACATTAAAAATGTTCAAATAGCCCTTTCTTGCTTTCTTTTTATTCATTCGTGTTACTTTGCCGTTTTTTCTTATGTTGCTTTGCTATTATTCTTTATATGAATAAAGCAATTATTCTTTGATAAGCGTCCGAATGTGATTGTAAATCTTCTCCATCAACCATTTCGGAGTAGAAGTCGCCCCACATACACCAATCGATTTTACGTTTTGAAGAAGAGAAGGATCGAATTCTTTCTCGTAAACTATCAAATGCGAATTAGCGTTCACCTTCAAACATTCTTCAAACAGCATCTTTCCGTTCGAACTCTTTTTGCCGCTGACGAAGAAGATCAAATCGTGTGTAGCCGCAAACTCCCGGAGCTTAGGCATACGGTTGGCAACCTGACGGCAGATCGTATCATAATATTCGAAAGTCGCCTCCGGTGAAATATGTTGTTTGAAGTATTCTACGATTTCCTGAAATTCGTCCAGTGACTTGGTTGTCTGTGAGAAAAGGCGGATACTTTTATTTAAATCCAGCTTTTTGGCTTCCTCTGCCTTTTCAATCACAATTGCTTTTCCGTCTGTCTGTCCTACCAGTCCCAGCACTTCAGCGTGTCCGCTCTTGCCGTAGATGACAATTTGCTTTTCTTCGTCACTGTCTGCCAGATAGCCTTGCCGGATGCGTTTCTGCAAACGTAATACAACCGGACAGGTCGCATCGATAATCTCGATATTATTTTCACGGGCAATCATATAAGTTTCCGGTGGCTCTCCATGCGCCCGGAGCAATACTTTTGCATTTTTCAATTGCTTGAATTCTTCCCGATTGATGGTGATTAATCCCATCGTTTTCAGCCTGTCCACTTCCCGGCTATTATGCACAATGTCTCCGAGGCAATAGAGTGTTTCTCCCTTTGCCAACTCTTCTTCTGCCTTATGAATGGCTGTCACCACACCAAAGCAGAAGCCGGAACCTTCGTCTATCTCTACCTTGATCATAAAACAAACTATTTACTTACCTTATTAAATTGTTCGAAAAGCCATTTTTTCTGTTCTTCAATCGATAAGTCGGTATTATCCAGGAGCAGCGCATCTTCTGCTTTGCGCAACGGACTTACTTCACGGTTCTGATCGATATAATCCCGTTGTTTCACATTTTCCAGAATCTCGTCGAAGCTGGCTTCCTGTCCCTTTGCTTTCAGCTCGTCATAACGGCGTTGAGCACGGATTTCGGGAGTGGCGGTTACAAATATTTTTAGTTCAGCATCCGGGAAAACAGTGGTACCTATGTCCCGGCCATCCATGACAATCCCCTTCTCATTTCCCATTGCTTGTTGTTGAGCTACCATTGCTTCACGTACGAAGTCGAGCGTACTGATAGGACTCACTTTGGAAGAAACCTCCATCGAACGGATTTTATTCTCTACATTCACACCGTTGAGATAAGTGTCGGGACGTCCGGTTTCCTTATTCAGCCGGAACGATATATGAATGTCCTTAATTTCTTTTTTCAGCCTCTCCGTATCGATAACGTCTCCGTCGAAAATTCCGTTTTCTATACTATATAAAGTGACCGCACGATACATGGCTCCGCTGTCAATGTAAATGTAGCCCACTTCACGGGCCAGATCTTTAGCCATTGTGCTTTTTCCGCAAGAGGAAAAACCATCGATTGCAATTGTTATCTTTTTCATATTCAGTTCATCTGATTTGTCCGCCAAAGATACGGTAAATTTGAAAATCAACCATAAGTTTGCCGTTAAAAGGAGCAAGACAAGTACGAAAGAATTAAAAAAGTTAAAAAGCCGGATAAAAAGAGGCAAAGAGGGGAACGAATACATGAAAATGTACTATATTTGCCCGGAGACACATGAAAGGACACTTTTTTTTAATCATTATATTAATAAATTTATGGAAGTTAAAAAATCACCCAAAGCAGACCTGGAAGGCAAGAAGTCTACATGGTTGCTCGTTGGTTACGTGGTAGTTCTAGCTTTCATGTTCGTGGCGTTCGAATGGACCCAGCGTGACGTGAAGATTGATACAAGCCAGGCAGTAGCTGATGTCGTGTTTGAAGAGGAAATTATTCCTATTACCGAAACCCCTGAACAAGCAGCTCCACCACCACCTGAAGCTCCAAAAGTAGCAGAATTGCTGGAGATTGTGGATGATAAAGCTGATATTGAGGAAACAACAACTATTATCAATGAAGATAACCAAGCTCGTGTAGAAGTAAAATATGTGCCTGTACAAGTGGTTGAAGAAGAACCGGAAGAACAGACTATTTTCGAGGTTGTAGAAAATATGCCGGACTTCCCGGGCGGACAAGCAGCTTTGATGCAGTATCTGGCAAAAAATATTAAATATCCGACTATCGCACAGGAAAACGGAACTCAAGGACGTGTTATCGTACAGTTCGTTGTTAACAGAGACGGTAGTATCGTAGATGCGAAGGTTGTACGTAGCGTCGACCCGTATCTGGATAAAGAAGCCCTCCGTGTGATTAATACCATGCCGAAGTGGAAACCAGGTATGCAGCGCGGAAAACCGGTACGTGTTAAATTTACGGTTCCTGTGATGTTTAGATTGCAGTAATTTGTAATAATATAAATTAGGAGGCTGCTTTCGGCAGCCTCTTTTTATTCATTAATTTTTTTATTCATCATGTTTACAGCTTCTCAATTACTTGATAAGATAAATAATCATATTTCTGAAATTCAGTTTACCCGGACGCCGAAAGGACTTTATGAACCGATTGAATATATCCTTTCTCTGGGTGGGAAGCGGATACGTCCTGTATTAATGTTGATGGGATATAACTTGTATCGGGAGGATGT
>ERZ1023687.257-NODE-257-length-15433-cov-6.756145_pt1 | contig 15433 bp, 11 predicted proteins | sample MGYA00380346_ERZ1023687 | MGnify/ENA primary metagenome ERZ1023687 (study PRJEB33179, sample SAMN07449028) | human gut metagenome | biome: Human-gut; feature: Human associated habitat; material: Faeces | host: Homo sapiens | place: India:Kasaragod | collected...
TGGAGGGAGATCCGGTGGATGTGCCTGGAGTAGAAGGAACACAGTTTATAGAGGTTGTTTCAGGGAAAGAGCAGATTGAAACAGAGCCTATAGAGGCAGCAAAGCAGATAGAAACAGCAGAATCGGAGGGTATGCCAGAGCAAAACGCAGAGAATGCTGAGACTACTACAGGGGATATTGAGGAGCATACGAAAAAAACGGAAAATATAGAAATTGGAGGTCGAATGGTTGATGTGCCTGAAGAAGTTGAAAAGGAAACCTGCAAGGATACGGGCACAAAGACTATCATAGAAATAGAAGGATTATCTGTTGGTGAAGTATCGGAAGACATTAAACCAGATAAGACTGACGAGGGATTCGAGGAAGAACAAGAGCCGGCGGAAAAAGAAATAGAAGAAGGTGAGGCTCCTAAACTGACTGCAGAAGAATTAATTGCTCGGGAGATTCAGAAAACAGAAGTTCCGATTGTTCCTATGAGAAAGGAGAGGCACCCCCAAAAAGAAATTAAATTCAAAAAAGAGAAATCTCCTGTCCCTTATTTGGTAACTATCATAGCGGTTGTTATGCTGCTTTGTGGTGCGGTTCTGGTTTTTGTTTATTATCCGGATTTGTTTTCTAAAAAAGAAATGCAATCAACCGTAATTGAAGCGGTGGAGAAAAAAGAGCCTATAAAGGAAGTCCCGTTAGATACTGTTATGAAAACAGATACTATAGCCGAAGTGGTGGTAAAAATGCAGGATAAACAACAGGTAGTGAATCCTAAACCTGTGTCGGTGAAAACGGATAAAGTATCGGAGAGTAAATCGGTTTCTCAGGAAAAGGTTACTAAGAAGGTGGTGTCAATACCTGTTAAGCCGGATTCTGTAAACTACATAATTACCGGTACTAAGACTACCTATACGATGAAAGAGGGGGAGACTTTAACCAAGGTCTCTTTACGCTTCTATGGTACAAAAGATTTGTGGCCTTATATTGTTAAGCATAATCAGGGAGTGATTAAGAATCCGAATAGTGTGCCATATGGTACTGTACTTAAAATACCGGAACTTGTTAAAAAGTAACGGCTTTGTATGGCACCCGGGTGTATAAACTTGTATACATCCGGGTGCCGTGTTTATGTTATACAAATACAAAAGCGTATGAAAGTACCTTAATCTAAAGACTTCGCATTGTTTTTTAATAAAAATTAGTTGGAATGGTTAAAGATATAGTGTACTTTTGGAATCGAAATTAAAAAGCCTTACAACATAGGTTTCATTTATATTATAAGTAAGAAATTAAACAATAAAATAATTAGTATTTATGGCTGAATCAATTGACATCCGCGAATTGAACGAGCGGATTGAAAGACAGAGTGCTTTCGTTACCAATCTTACAACAGGCATGGACCTGATCATTGTGGGTCAGAAACATTTGGTAGAGGCAGTGTTAATCGGGCTACTTTCTGACGGGCATGTATTGGTTGAGGGTGTACCAGGATTGGCAAAAACTTTGGCAATCAAGACATTGGCTTCGTTGATCGATGCAATATACAGCCGCATACAGTTTACGCCTGATTTGTTGCCTGCCGATGTTGTAGGTACTATGGTTTACAGTCAGAAAGATGAAACCTTTCAAGTGAAAAAAGGTCCGATTTTTGCTAATTTTGTATTGGCCGATGAAATAAACCGTGCGCCTGCCAAAGTGCAGAGTGCCCTGCTTGAAGCAATGCAGGAACGTCAGGTGACCATTGGTAAAGAGACATTCTTGTTGCCTGAGCCATTCCTTGTGTTAGCTACACAGAACCCGATTGAGCAGGAAGGTACATATCCGCTTCCGGAAGCTCAGGTAGACCGTTTTATGCTTAAGGTGATTATTGATTATCCGAAGCAGGAAGAGGAGAAATTAATTATTCGCCAAAACATTAATGGAGAGAAATTCAATGTGAAACCTATTTTGAAGGCAGAAGAAATAATTGAAGCCCGTAAAGTAGTACGCCAGGTTTATCTGGATGAAAAGATTGAACGCTATATTGTAGACATCGTATTTGCTACACGTTATCCCGAAAAATATGATTTGAAAGAGCTGAAAGATATGATTGGATTCGGTGGTTCACCTCGTGCTTCCATTAATCTGGCTTTGGCTGCACGTACTTATGCATTTATTAAACGTCGTGGCTATGTGATTCCGGAAGATGTACGTGCTGTTGCACATGATGTCCTCCGGCATCGTATCGGATTGACATATGAAGCGGAAGCCAGCAATGTAACTTCTGATGAAATTGTAAGTAAAATATTGAATAAGATAGAAGTGCCTTAATTTTAATTGAGAATGAATAATCCTCAATTACCAACTTTCAATTCTCAATTAAATAGATGGAAACAAGTGAAATTCTAAAAAAAGTTCGTCGGATTGAAATAAAGACGCGTGGATTGTCGAACAATATTTTTGCAGGACAGTACCATTCGGCCTTCAAAGGTAGAGGTATGGCTTTTTCCGAGGTGCGTGAATATCAGTTTGGTGATGATATACGTGACATTGACTGGAATGTGACAGCGCGTTTTAACAAACCTTTTGTGAAGGTGTTTGAGGAAGAGCGTGAACTGACGGTGATGTTGATGGTGGATGTTTCCGGTAGTTTGGAATTTGGCACCGTAAAACAGCTGAAGAAGGATATGGTAACAGAAATTGCAGCTACTATCGCATTTTCTGCTATTCAGAATAACGATAAGATCGGAGTTATTTTTTTTTCAGACAGAATAGAAAAATTTATTCCTCCCAAGAAAGGGCGTAAACACATTCTGTACATTATTCGTGAACTGATTGATTTTAAGCCCGAAAGTCGTCGTACAAATGTTCGCCTTGCTCTGGAATATCTGACGAATGTCATGAAAAGACGTTGTACAGCTTTCATTTTATCCGATTTTATAGATCAGGAAAGCTTTAAGAATGCAATGACCATAGCCAATAGGAAACATGATGTTGTCGCTATTCAAGTATATGACAGGAGAGTAGCTGAGTTACCGGCAGTAGGTTTGATGCGGATTAAAGATGCGGAAACCGGACATGAACAGTGGATAGACACATCTTCGGCCGGAGTGCGTAAGGCGCATCATGAATGGTGGGTAAATAAACAAACTGAGTTAGACGAGACGTTTACCAAAAGTAATGTTGATTCTGTTTCGGTACGTACTGATCAGGATTACGTGAAAGCGTTACTGAATTTATTTGCTAAACGAAATTAACAGGAAAGATGAATAAAAATATATTTCTGATAGTATTGTTATTTCTGGTTTCTGGCAGAATTGCTGCACAGTCTGTGACTGTCGATGCTAAAATAGACTCTTTGCAAATTCTAATAGGAGAACAGGCAAAAGTGCAGTTACAAGTAGCGATGGATGTGAAGCAGAAAGCTGTTTTTCCGGTATTTACAGATACGCTGGTACGTGGGGTGGAAATTGTGGAAACTGCTAAACCTGATACACAATATTTAAATGATCGCCAGAGAATGTTAATTACCCAGGAGTATACGGTAACTTCTTTTGATTCAGCTTTATATTATATTCCTCCTATGGGTGTGAAGATTGATAATAAAGAGTATAAATCGAAAGCATTGGCATTGAAAGTGTACTCAATGCCTGTGGATACTTTGCATCCTGATCAGTTTTTTGGTCAGAAGACCGTTATGAAGGCTCCTTTTGCATGGGAAGATTGGTATGGCTTGATTGGTTGCTCTTTTTTGGCATTACCACTGTTAGGATTGCTCATTTATTTGATTGTTCGCATCCGTGATAATAAGCCTATTATTCGTAAAATAAAGGTTGAGCCTAAGTTGCCTCCACATCAACTGGCAATGAAAGAGATAGAGCGTATTAAGACAGAGAAGATATGGCAAAAGGGACAACCGAAGGAGTATTATACGGAATTGACAGATACCCTTCGCACATATATTAAGAATCGATTTGGTTTTAATGCATTGGAAATGACTTCATCTGAAATTATAGATAAATTGCTTGAATTTAATGATAAAGAAGCTATATCAGATTTAAAATATTTATTCCAGACAGCCGATTTGGTTAAATTCGCTAAGCATGATCCGCAAATGAACGAAAATGATGCGAATTTAATTAATGCAATTGATTTTATTAATGAAACCAAACAACCGGAAGAAGAGAACTTGAAGCCACAGCCTACTGAAATCACCATTATAGAGAAAAGGTCTTTGCGTACAAAGATATTACTGATATGTGGTATTGTATTTTTGTCGGCTGCTCTTATTGGAACCTTTGTATATATAGGGTTACAACTCTATAATCTGTTTGCGTAATAAGTTTTTACTTTTATCATATAAAATAAGAAATAGTAAATTGTAAATAGAATGGTTTTTGCCAATATTGAATATTTGTTTTTGCTGCTGTTGCTTATACCATATATTGTGTGGTATATAATGAAGCGGAAGAAGACGGAGCCGACTCTTCAGATTTCTGATGCACGTGTATATGCACATGCACCGAAAAGTTATAGGAACTATTTGCTGCATGTACCTTTTGGTTTGCGCATCATTGCTCTAATATTGATCATCCTGGTTTTGGCACGCCCTCAAACAACCAATAGCTGGCAAAACAGCGAAATCGAAGGTATTGATATTATGTTAGCTATCGATGTATCTACCAGTATGTTGGCAGAGGACTTGAAGCCTAATAGATTGGAGGCTGCAAAAGATGTAGCTGCGGAATTTATTAATGGCCGTCCGAATGATAATATAGGTATTACGCTTTTTGCCGGTGAAAGTTTTACTCAGTGTCCTTTAACGGTAGATCATGCTGTATTACTGAATCTATTTCAAGGTATTAAGTGCGATATTATAGAGGATGGGACAGCAGTGGGAATGGGAATTGCTAATGCAGTAACTAGGCTGAAAGATAGTAAAGCAAAATCAAAAGTGATTATTTTGCTGACAGATGGTACAAATAATAAAGGAGATATTTCTCCATTGACAGCTGCTGAAATAGCAAAAAGTTTTGGTATACGTGTTTATACTATTGGTGTGGGAACAAATGGTATGGCTCCTTATCCGGTACCGGTCGGGGGAACAGTACAGTATATTAATACGCCGGTTGAAATTGATGAAAAAACCCTTACTCAAATAGCAGGTATTACGGATGGAAACTATTTTCGTGCTACCAGCAATTCGAAACTGAAAGAGGTTTATGAAGAGATTGATAAATTGGAGAAAACGAAATTGAACGTGAAAGAGTATAGTAAGCGTCAGGAAGAATATCGTTGGTTTGCGCTGGCTGCTTTCTTATGTGTACTGCTTGAACTATTGTTACGTAACTCAATATTGAAGAAGATACCATAAAATAGATAGAAAGATGTTTCGATTTGAAGAACCTGCATATTTATATTTGTTGTTGTTGCTACCATTGTTGGTAGCCTTCTATCTTTTTTCTAACTATAGAAGGAGGAAAGCTATTCGTAAATTCGGGGATCCGGTATTGATGGCACAACTGATGCCTGATGTATCTAAATATCGTCCCGATGTAAAGTTCTGGTTGGTATTTACCGCCATAGGTCTGTTTGCGGTATTGTTAGCCCGTCCACAATTCGGCTCTAAACTTGAAACTGTAAAGCGTAAAGGAGTAGAGGTTATGATTGCATTGGACATTTCTAACTCTATGCTTGCACAAGATGTTCAGCCAAGTCGTTTGGAAAAAGCTAAGAGGCTTATATCTAAATTAGTAGATGGTATGGAGAATGACAAAGTGGGTATGATTGTATTTGCGGGAGATGCTTTTACTCAGTTGCCAATAACGAGTGATTATATTTCCGCTAAAATGTTCCTGGAATCTATTAATCCTTCGTTAATATCTAAACAAGGTACAGCTATTGGTGCAGCGATCAGTCTGGCAGCTCGCAGCTTTACTCCACAAGAAGGAGTAGGACGTGCTATTGTAGTGATTACCGATGGTGAGAACCATGAAGGCGGGGCTGTTGAAGCTGCTAAAGAAGCTGCCAAAAAAGGTATTCAAGTGAACGTTTTGGGAGTTGGTTTGCCCGATGGTGCTCCTATTCCAATTGAAGGTAGTAACGATTTTCGCCGTGATCGTGAAGGCAATGTAATTGTGACCCGTTTGAATGAGGCTATGTGTCAGGAAATTGCAAAGGTAGGGAATGGGATTTATGTTCGTGTAGATAACTCGAATTCTGCGCAAAAGGCTATTAATCAAGAAATTAATAAGATGGCTAAATCAGATGTTGAGTCTAAAGTGTATACAGAATATAATGAACAATTCCAAGTAATTGCTTGGATGATATTGCTTTTATTATTGGTAGAGATGTTGATTTTAGATCGTAAAAATCCATTGTTTAAAAACATTCGGTTGTTTTCTAATAAGTAATAATGTGTATGTCAAGAAGTAAATATATATTATTCGCTCTGTTGCTATCCCTCTCTCTGGGTACTTTTGCACAAAAGGCTGAGCGTGATTATATCCGTAAAGGCAATCGTCTTTTTAAGGACAGTGTTTTTGTGGATGCTGAGGTTAATTACCGAAAAGCATTAGAGGTGAATCCCAAATCAACTGTTTCTATGTATAATTTGGGTAATACGTTGTCGCAACAGCAAAAGTTTAAAGATGCGATGGAGCAATATGTAGCTGCAACTCAAATAGAAAAAGATAAGGCCAAGTTGGGACAGATTTATCATAATATGGGAGTATTATTCCAGTCTGGTAAAGATTATCAGAAAGCGGTTGAAGCATATAAGATGTCTTTGAGAAATAATCCGAAAGATGATGAAACCCGTTATAACTTGGCATTGGCTCAAAAGTTGTTGAAAGATCAACAGCAAAATCAACAGAACCAAGACCAAAATCAAGATCAGAATAAAGATGATCAGCAAAAGCAACAAGATAATAAAGATCAGAATAAGCAAAATGATCAAAATAAGGATAAACAGCAGCAGCAGCAACCTCCTAAGTCTGAGAAGAACGACAATGAAATGTCTAAGGAAAATGCAGAGCAGTTGCTTAATTCTGTAATGCAAGATGAAAAAGGTGTTCAAGATAAAGTGAAGAAGCAACAGACTCTTCAGGGAAGACGTTTAGAGAAGGATTGGTAATAATAAAATAATTGATGATAAAAACTTCAGAGGAAATGAGAAAATTGATTTTCTTATTGATTACACTGGTAGCGGTGACTACACAGGCGTGGGCTGATGGGAAGGTAGTATTTACTGCATCTGCACCTGATGCTGTAGTAGTGGGTGACCAGTTTAGGTTATCGTATACAGTAAATACGATAAAGGTAAGGGATTTTCGTGTGCCTTCTATAAAAGGATTTGATGTATTAATGGGACCTAATCGTTCGCAACGTATGCAATCGATTAATGGGGTTACCAATAATAGTATTACTTTTACTTATATTCTGATGGCCACGGCTGAAGGAGAATATTCTATTCCGGGTGCTACGATTACGGCAGATGGAAATCAGATGGTTTCTAATTCGGTAAAAATAAAGGTTCTTCCTCCCGATAAGACTGGAGGAAGTACTGGCAGTAGTAGCGCTTCGTCATCAAGTAGCCCAACTGGGACATCCTCTTCCGTTTCCAATCAGGATTTGCTTATTACTGCTACAGCCAATAAGACTAATGTATATGAACAGGAGGCTTTCCTTTTAACTTTTAAAATTTATACTCGTGAGTCCCAACTTCGATTTGAGAATGTGAAACTACCTGATTTTAAGGGATTCCATTCTCAAGAAATAGAAATGCCGGCTAATGCTAAATGGTCACAGGAACATTATAAGGGAAGGAATTATTTTACGACTGTATATCGTCAATTTGTATTATTTCCTCAACAATCCGGAAAGCTGACGATTGAACCTGCACGTTTTGATGCTACTATCGCGAAAGCTGTACAATCTGATGATCCATTTGATGCTTTTTTTAATGGTGGTAGCAATTATGTAAATGTGAGTAAGGTAATCATGACACCCAAGATCACAATTAATGTAACTCCGTTGCCTGCTGGTAAACCCGCTAACTTTTCTGGAGGAGTAGGGGAGTTTAGCGTCACTTCTTCTATTAATTCTAAAGAAGTGAAGACGAATGATGCTATAACGGTAAAGCTGGTAATTTCAGGAACTGGTAATTTAAAATTAATAGCTAACCCGGAAATAAAATTTCCGGAGGATTTTGATGTATATGAACCGAAGATGGACAGTAAAGTTCGTCTGACTCAAGAAGGACTTTCAGGGAGTAAGGTTATTGAATATCTTGCCATTCCGAGACATGCTGGAGTTTGTAAGATTCCGGGAGTTTCTTTCAGTTATTTTGATATAAAGTCAAAATCTTATAAAACACTGAGTACTGAAGACTATGAAGTCAAAGTGGAAAAAGGGGCAGGAAATGCAGATCAGGTTATTGCAAACTTTACTAATAAAGAGGAACTGAAAATATTAGGTGAAGACATCCGCTTTATAAAATTGAATGATGTTAAACTTCAGCCGAAAGATAGTCTTTTATTCGGTTCTTTACTTTATTGGCTATTCTACATTATTCCTGCTGTTGTATTTATTATATTCTTCATAGTTTACCGTAAGCAAGCTGCAGAAAATGTAAATGTAGCTAAGATGCGTACAAAGAAAGCTAATAAAGTAGCTGCAAGACGAATGAAGTTGGCTGGAAAATTACTTGCAGAGAATAAGAAAGAAGCATTTTATGATGAAGTACTCAAAGCTTTGTGGGGGTATATTAGTGATAAACTCAATATTCCGGTTTCTCGTTTGTCAAAAGATAATGTGGAAGATAAACTTAGAAATCATGGAGTCAGTGACGAGTTGATAAAAGATTTCTTGGCTGCTCTGAATGAGTGTGAGTTTGCACGTTTTGCACCGGGAGATGAAAGCCAAGCCATGGATAAGGTTTATTCATCATCGTTGGAAGTGGTTAGTAAGATGGAGAATTCAATAAAACGCTAAATTAGAGAAGATAAAGTCATGAAAAAAATATTGTTTTTTACTTTGGGCTTGTTAGTGGCAGTGACTTCTTTCGGGCAGGATTCATTAGTAACAGATTCTATTCAGAGGATGGAAGGAGATTCTGTCAATATTCGTAATACAGAGTTTTCCAGTTCTAAATTAGAGGATGCTACGAAATCTGAAGGCGACAGTGCTTATATAAGAAATGATTTTGCATCTGCAATTCAAATTTATGAATCACTATTACGTAAAGGAGATGCAGCTGATGTATATTATAATCTTGGAAATAGCTATTATAAAGTCAATGAGATAGCAAAGGCTATCTTAAATTATGAAAGAGCATTATTACTTCAACCTGGTAACGGAGATATTCGTGCTAATTTAGAGATAGCTCGTGGTAAGACTGTTGACAAGGTGGAAGCTGTGCCCGAGGTGTTCTTTGTGACGTGGACCAAAGCATTGATTAATAGTATGAGCGTAGATGCATGGGCTGTATGGGGTGTTGTGAGCTTCCTGTTGCTAATCGTATCTCTCTATTTCTTTATATTCTCAAAACAAGTGGTGTTGAAGAAAGTGGGATTTATTACAGGTATAGTCTTTCTAATAGTTGTTGTAATGGCCAATGTTTTTGCTTCTAAGCAAAAAGAAGAATTATTGCATCGGGATAGTGCAATCATAATGAATCCAAGTGTTACGGTTAGGAGTACACCCAGTGAGAGTGGTACTAGTTTGTTTATTCTTCATGAAGGGCATAAAGTTGATATTAAAGATAGCTCTATGAAAGACTGGAAAGAAATTCGTCTTGAAGATGGAAAGGTAGGATGGGTACCGGTTAGTTCGATTGAAATTATTTGAGAATAGAATCTATAAATATTTTATCAAAGTCCCTCTTTAATAGTATTGGATCTATTGAAGAAGGACTTTATTGTATTATAAGAAGTTACTATTGATTTAGATTGTTTTAGCGAAAAAAGAAGCACTTTTTTTTTGTTTTATCTTTTTTTTTCCTTAAGTTTATAGCGTGATAATATAGTCACGTAGTATTAACCATTAAATTTATGAGACATGAGAACAATAACATTTAATGAACTTCGTAAAATTAAAGATTCATTGCCTAGCGGTAGCATGCATAGAATAGCCGACGAACTAAATTTAAACGTCGACACGGTGAGAAATTTTTTTGGTGGTCATAACTTTAAGGAGGGGAAAAGTGTCGGAATACATCTTGAGCCTGGTCCGGATGGTGGATTGGTTATGATTGATGATACCACTGTGCTTGATCGGGCATTAAGGATATTGGATGAATTGAATATGAGAAAAGAAGAAGCTACCGAAGCTATGCAGGCTTAAATAAAAGATAAAGTCAGAATCCCAATTGGCAAAAACAATTGGGATTTCTTATTTGTTAAATTCAATAAAACAAACGAATTATGGAAGACAAATTAGTAACTTTAGCTATTCTGACTTATACAAAAGCTCAGATATTGAAGAATGTTCTTGAAAATGAGGGTATAGAGACGTATATTCACAATGTTAACCAAATACAACCGGTTGTGTCATCTGGTGTGCGTTTGCGTATTAAAGAAAGCGACTTGCCTCGTGCTTTAAAAATCACAGAAAGTTCAGCTTGGCTTGCTGAAAGTATAGTGGGAGAGAAGGTGCCTAAAGTAGAACACCGTACTAAAAAGGTACTTATTCCAGTCGATTTCTCTAATTATTCGATGAAGGCTTGTGAATTTGGCTTTAATTTCGCGAAATCTTATGATGCGGAGGTAATATTATTACATGTTTACTTTACACCAATTTATGCTTCATCACTGCCATATGGTGATGTATTTAATTATCAGATTAGCGATGAAGAGACCGTAAAGAATGTGTTGCATAAAGTTCATGATGATTTGAATGCTTTATCAGAGAAAATAAAACAAAAGGTAGCGTCAGGCGAATTCCCTGATGTGAAATATACCTGTGTGTTACGAGAAGGCATTCCTGAGGAAGAAATATTACGGTATAATAAAGAACATCGTCCTAGAATCATTATAATGGGTACACGTGGTAAAAATCAAAAAGATATTGATCTTATTGGTAGTGTAACCGCTGAAGTGATAGAACGTAGTCATACTACAGTATTGGCTATCCCTGAGAATACTCCATTTAATAGTTTTAATGAAGTGAAACGGATAGCTTTTATGACAAACTTTGATCAGCGTGATTTGATTGCTTTTGATTCATTTATCAATGGACTTGATCCATTTCATTTTTCTGTTTCTCTTATTCACTTATCAGATGTAAAAGATACATGGAATGAGATAAAACTGGCAGGCATTAAAGACTATTTCCAGAAGCAATACCCGGATCTTGAAATTCATTATGATGTGGTAATGAGTAATGATTTTCTGAATAGTTTAGAAAATTACATTAAAACAAATCAGATTGATATTATTACATTAACTTCTTATAAGCGGAATATATTTTCTCGTTTATTTAATCCAGGCATAGCTCGTAAGATGATCTTTCATTCTGATACACCGCTCTTAGTTATTAATGGATGATCAAGCTCTCAAAATGCACGATTTAAAATAATGGAATAATCTACATTATGTTTAATAGAAAAAGGCAACTTACTATACTTAAGTAAGTTGCCTTTTTGATAATGATAAATACACTATTTCTTATATTTTTCTGGAAAAATAAAGAGGTATCACTTTAGCTTGTGATACCTCTTTTTAAAGACAAGTTTTGTAATTTATATCTCTGATTAATCCATCAGTGAGATTAATTCATCAGTTTCTCTATAGCTTCAAATTCCGGTCCCATATTTAAGTTATAATAAACTCTATAAAGACCTTGCAGCCACAAATCTTTCTGATCAGGTTTTAGTTCTCTTGCTTTTTCGTAATACGGTTTAGCTTCCTCGTAGAACTTTTTGATGTTGGCTTGTGCTGTAGCATAATTCGGATCATTAATATCTGTTGGTGCTTTATCAGCATAGTCTTGTGCCTGTAGCAGATAGACTAATCCCAAGTTTGAGCATGCTTCTGCATATGTAGGGTCTACATCAAGAGTCTTCTTATAGAATTCAATTGCTTTCTCATAATCTTTCATATTATGATACAAATACGCTTTTACATACAAATATAATTTGTTGTTAGGATCTTTAGCTAACATGTCATTAGCAAATTGCATTGCTTTGTCATTCTGGTTAGAGCTACTATAATAATCAACCAGATTAGCAAAGAAATATTGATTTTCTGGGAATTTAACAATACCTTCCTGCAACTTCTCTACCCATTTGGCAGTATCGCCTTTAGCTTTATAAGCGTCTGTTAACAACTGCATTGCGAATTGGCCATTTTCTTTATCTTTCAAGGCATATTGAGCATATTTCATGACAGCATCCTTATCGCCTACTCTATCGGCAGCCAAAGTTGCATAATATGCTACTTGCGGTAAGATAGTGTCTTTTTCCAGTAGATTTTCTTTTTCTAACATAGGCAGTGTAGCTGCATCTACGTAAGCAGCAAAGAATTTTAATGCTTCTTCGTTTTGGTTTAGGTTAAAATACTGAATACCACCATTAATTAAATTGGGGCGTTCTGCCAGAATCGTTTTTGAGTTGGCACTTCTATATTTGTTTTTAATCTTACCCTTTTCATTGGGAATCTGTGCCAATTCGTCACATTTAACAAAATAATTATACATGTTCAGTACACTGTTGTATACCTTCAATGTATCATAGGGTTTTCTCAGATAAGCATTTTCCATCTCCTTTTCATTGATTCTTTTTTGGATATAACCAGCTACATCCCAAGTAGCTGCATTATCCTTTGTTTCAGGATTGGTTAGTGCTTCATTAATCAGCTGTTCAGCTTTTGCGAAGTCTGGTTTTACTTCACCGGCAATACTTTTCGCTTCTTTCACATTCTTTTCTTGAGCGAAAGCAAAACTTACAGCCATCAGTAAGACCATTGAAAATAATACTCTTTTCATGATTGTTGTTTGATTAATTATTAATATTATGTCTATTCTTCTGTTTCATTTACCAACGTGTCAGTTTCTGGATTACTTGGAATATTTCCCTCTCCCTCTTCTGCAGGAATTTCATCTTCCAAACTCTCTGATGTTACTTTACATACCGAGCCAATCTGGTCATTACGTTTCTCAAGATTTATCAGACGAACTCCTTGAGTTGCACGTCCCATAATACGAACATCAGCTACTTTCAGACGAATCGTGATACCTGACTTATTGATAATCATCAAGTCATTGTCATCTGTTACAGACTTAATTGTAACCAATTTGCCTGTTTTTTCGGTGATATTCATTGTTTTTACACCTTTACCACCGCGATTCGTTTTGCGATAGTCTTCAATATCGGAACGTTTACCATATCCTTGTTCTGAAACAACCATTACAGATTCTGTTTCAAGATCCTTGATGCAAATCATACCTATCACTTCGTCCTGTCCGTCATCATCCAATGTGATTCCTCGAACTCCAGTTGCTGTACGTCCCATAACGCGTACTGCTGCTTCATGGAAGCGTATTGCACGTCCATTACGATTAGCGATAATGATTTCATTGTTTCCGTTTGTCATACGTACTTCAATTACACGGTCGTCTTCACGAATAGTTATGGCATTTACACCATTCTGACGTGGACGCGAATATTGTTCTAATGATGTTTTCTTTATAACACCATTCTTGGTACAGAACAGTACGTAATGACTATTAATATATTTCTGATCATTCAAGCTCTTTACACGCAGGTATGCATTAACAGCATCGTCTGAATCTATGTTCAGTAAATTCTGTATTGCACGTCCTTTTGAGTTTTTGGTACCTTCGGGAATTTCGTATACTTTCAACCAATAGCACTTACCTTTTTGAGTGAAGAACATCATAGTGTTGTGCATTGTTGCCGGATAAATATGCTCAATAAAGTCTTCGTCACGGGTTTCAGTGCCTTTGGAGCCTACTCCGCCACGGTTCTGGGCACGGAACTCAGTTAATGGTGTACGTTTGATATATCCCATATGCGAAATGGTGATGATCATTTGGTCGTCTGCATAGAAGTCTTCCGGATTAAATTCTTCTGAAGAATATACGATTTCGGAACGTCGTTCGTCACCGTATTTAGCTCTTACTTCCAATAGTTCATCTTTAATCACCTTACGGCATACTTCATCATCAGCCAAGATACTTTCCAAATAAGCTATTTGCTTCATAACCTCGTCGTATTCAGCATGAAGCTGATCCTGCATCAAGCCGGTTAATTGGCGCAGACGCATTTCAACAATAGCACGTGCTTGAATTTCGCTCAGTTTGAAACGTTCCATCAGCCCGGAGATTGCGTCGTTAGGTGTTTTTGCTGCACGAATAATGCGGATTACTTCATCAATATTATCCGAAGCAATAATTAACCCCTCTAATATGTGTGCACGTTCTTTAGCTTTACGTAGATCAAACTGGGTACGGCGAATGACCACATCGTGTCTATGCTCTACAAAATATACGATTAAGTCACGTAAATTCAGCATCTTAGGACGTCCGTTGACTAATGCTACGTTGTTTACACCAAACGAAGTCTGCAATGCTGTCATTTTATAAAGTTTGTTCAGCACTACACTTGCGTTAGCATCACGCTTGATATCGATAACAATACGCATACCTTCACGGTCGGACTCGTCATTAGCATTGGAGATGCCTTCTATCCTCTTTTCATTAACAAGGTCAGCGATTGCTTTGATCAATTCTGCCTTATTAACGTTGTACGGAATCTCTGTAACAACGATCTTGTCATGTGTTTGTCCAGACTCTATTTCGGCTTTTGCACGCATGACAACACGCCCACGTCCTGTAAGGTAGGCTTCACGTACACCACTTATACCATATATATATCCTCCTGTCGGAAAATCGGGTGCCTTTACGTATTCCATCAATTCCTCTACAGTAACATCTTTATTGTCAAGATAAGCTTCACAGGCATCGATGACTTCAGACAGATTATGAGGTGGCATGTTCGTGGCCATACCTACAGCGATACCCGAAGCCCCGTTGACCAGTAAGTTAGGAATGCGTGTTGGCATCACTTTGGGTTCCATCAGTGTGTTGTCAAAATTAGGCTCAAAGTCTACAGTTTCTTTGTAGAGGTCCTGCATCATTTCTTCACCTAATTTATTCAAGCGTGCTTCAGTATAACGCATGGCAGCAGGACTGTCACCGTCTACAGAACCGAAGTTTCCTTGTCCGTCTACCAACGGATAACGCATTGCCCATTCTTGAGCCATACGTACCTTAGCAAAATATACGGAAGAATCTCCATGCGGGTGATATTTACCAAGTACTTCACCTACGATTCTAGCTGATTTTTTATAAGGTTTATCTGACGTATTTCCCAGTTCCATCATTCCGTAAAGAATTCTACGGTGAACGGGCTTAAATCCATCTCTAACATCCGGAAGGGCACGTG
>ERZ1023687.277-NODE-277-length-14487-cov-7.978728_pt1 | contig 14487 bp, 14 predicted proteins | sample MGYA00380346_ERZ1023687 | MGnify/ENA primary metagenome ERZ1023687 (study PRJEB33179, sample SAMN07449028) | human gut metagenome | biome: Human-gut; feature: Human associated habitat; material: Faeces | host: Homo sapiens | place: India:Kasaragod | collected...
ATAGAACTGAAATAGACTTTTCTACCGTTTTTTATTTTTATATATTAGTTGGTGCATTATTTTATTTTTTAATTTTTGTTAGTGCTCCTCTTATAAGTACTTTTTATAACATACCTGATTTAACAAACATAGCGAGGGCAGTTGGATTAAATCTTATTATATCTGCTTTTTCGGCTATTCATCGAGTGAAACTAACGATTGAGGTTGATTTTAAAACTCTATCGAAAATTTCATTAATAGCGGCTGTTCTTTCTGGAATAATAGGTGTTGGTTTAGCTTATTATGGAATAGGTGTATGGGCACTTGTTTTCCAATCATTGTTGAATAGTTTGTTGTTAACTTTATTGTCGTATTACTTTTGCAGTTGGAAGCCTTTGTTGATTTTCTCAATACATTCTTTTAAAAAGCTTTTCTCCTTTGGGTCTAAATTGCTTATTTCTAATTTAATGCATGCTGTTTATTCTAATTTGTATACAATCGTTATCGGACGTCGTTTTTCGGCTATTGATTTAGGTTACTACACCAGGGCAGAGCAGTTTGCAATATTTCCATCAGCAAATTTGAATGCGGTAATTTCTCGAGTGACCTTTCCTATATTAAGCAGTATACAAGATGATGATGAACGTTTAACGGCTGCATATAGAAAATATATCCGTCTCTCTTCTTATTTGATATTTCCATTAATGGTAGGACTTGCAGTTTTAGCTGAACCTATAATAGTACTTCTGTTAACGGAAAAGTGGATTGGAGTAGTAGTTTTACTTCAAATATTATGTTTTGACTGGATATTCGATCATTTAAGTGGAATAAATTTGAATTTATTATATGTAAAAGGACGTTCAGATTTTGCATTGAAGCTTGAAATTGTCAAAAAGACAATTGCGACAATTATTTTATTTATTTCTATTCCATTTGGTTTGATTGGAATGTGCTATGGTCGTGTTTTATATTCTTTAATCGCAACTTATTTAAATACTTATTATACGAATAAATTGATAGGGCTGAGCTTTATGAAACAAATGAAAGATATTATTCCTTATTTTGTTTTATCATTAATTATGGGAGGTCTGTGTCTGTTGTTTATATCTTTTGTTAATAACCTTATTTTGAAAGTTGTGCTGGGGGTGCTTGTTGGGTTTGTTTTATATCTTTCTCTTTCTATCATTTTTAAGATTAAGTCTTTATATGAATTGATAAATTTAGTCAAAAATGGAAAATAGTGTCATAATGATTGATGAAATTCCTTTTTATTATGAAGAGGTAAATATTACGTATGAAAATGCAGTTGTAATTGATAAGCAATTAGCAAAAGAAATTCTATTATCGTTTAAGAGAGTTCTTGATAATGCTTCTTTACCCTTTTTATTAATGCATGGAACTTTGTTAGGTGCTGTGAGAGAACATGATTTTATTGAACATGATATTGATATTGATGTGTGTGTGTCAGATGAAAGATCTTTTCGTAGATTAATTCCAATATTGAAAGAAAATAATCTTTATTTGTGTCGCTATCAAGAGGGGATTATATATTCATTTATTAGAGGGGAAGTCTATATTGATGTCTATATTGCCCATAAAGCAAGTTGGTGGCTTGATTTGCTTGGGTATTGTCGCTATTGTGGGGCAATATTTCCTAAAAAGTATATATATAATGTTCGAAAAATGAACTTTTTAAATGATGACTTTCTTGCCCCATCTAAAATAGAAAACTTATTGCGATTTTGGTATGGTAAAACTTGGCGTATCCCTATTAAAGATAAACCTTCGGAAGATTCTATTGGACTACATCGGTTATATCTAAAAATAAAAAGTAAGATATTTAATAAGTACTCAAGTTAGGGCTCGAAACTAAAATCCCTACCTTTGTTAGAACGAGCAACTAAATTTTATGTATAGTTAGCGAAGATCCTATTAATACAGGTAGAGATCATAGTTATACCATTAGTGTAAAAAAGACAAATTTAATCACATTTTTTTGTTGAGCATCTTAGACTGTCTTACAGAAATTATATACTCTGAATAGAGCGTTCATAATAAAATTGCTTATAAATATGTACAAATATAAGTTGTCAATAATAACTGTTAATTATAATAATGTAAAAGGTTTAGTGGATACAATAGAAAGTATTGTTAATCAGACAAATAATGATTTTGAATATATTATCATCGATGGTGGCTCTATGGATGGAAGTGTGGATGTTATAAAAAGATATATAGATAAGATAGATTATTGGGTTTCGGAAAAAGACCATGGAATTTATCACGCAATGAATAAGGGTATTAAGGTGGCAACTTGTGAATATTGTATTTTTATGAATTCTGGAGATACATTTTATAGTAATGATGTTATAGCACAAGTTTATAAAAAAGGTTTGTCGGCAGATATAGTTACTGGAATTACTTCTATTGTACTTAATGGTTTGAATATGTGGTGGATTCCTCCATTAAATGTTGATTTCTCTTTTTTTTATACTGCAACGTTGAGCCATCAGGGATCTTTTATAAAAGCTTCAATTTTGAAAGAAAACTTGTATGATGAGGGATATAAAATAGCTTCAGATTGGAAACTCTTTCTGTATGCTTTGATTGTACTAAAATATTCTTATAAATCAATGAATGTGATAGTATCAAGATCTGATACAGTAGGAGTGAGTTCAAATTTGTCATTGGCAAACTTAGAACGTAAAAATATTTTAGAAAACATGTTTCCAGAAAATCTTTTGATGGAATATAAGAAGAAATGTATGAATAAAATAGGAATAAAACGGTGGATAGGAAATTTTATTTTACGTAATAACTATTTGAATAGATTATATCAGACCTATGTATATTATAATTTAAAAAAGAATATATCTAAGTAAGTATTAGTATGTATTGATTCTTTTTGTTTAAGAAAAATGTTAAAAATGTATTTATAAAATGCTTGTTAACAGAGCTGCTATAAAGTAATAATTGGAAATATATCATAATAAAAATAGGAGCGTCTAAGTTAATTTAGAGGTTACATATAAGTTTTAAAAAAGTTGCTTAAAGTCAGTTCTTATGATACAATATGTATGATAATAAGAGTTTGCTTTACATAATATGAGATAATGAAGCCTATTGTAAGTATAATAGTACCAATTTATAATGTCGCTATTTATATAGAAAGGTGTTTGCTGTCAATTGTGTATCAATCCTATAAAAATATAGAGTTGATACTTGTTGATGATTGCGGAGAGGATTGTAGCGTGGATATTGCGGAAAAACTACTCATTCAAAATAACTTTTCTTATAAGTTGATTAGACATGAAAGAAATATGGGACTTTCTGTTGCCAGAAATACGGGAGTTATAAATGCTGTTGGAGATTATTTATTTTTTTTAGATAGTGATGACGAATTGCCCCTTGATGCTATTTTGAACTTAGTAAGAACAGCTTCAAAAACGGGGTGTGAGGTGGTAATTGGAGGTTTAGATTGGATAGAGAAAGGTAGCCATAGGTTATTCTCAAATGCCCAATCCGTTCCTTTGTATGGAAATGAAACTATATTGGATTACATTACAAGTAATCCTGTACTCCTTATTGGATGTAATAAACTGATTTTGAGATCATTTTTTATATCAGAAAAACTATTTTTCTATCCTAAAATCCTTCATGAGGATTTATTATGGTCATTCATCCTTTTTTCTAAATTAAGATCATTGGCATTTCATCCTTTAAATACTTATAATTATTTTATACGAGCAGAATCTATTTCTACAAAATCATTTTCTGACATGAAAATGCTTAGTTTTATTACAATAATTAATGAGATGAAAAGGAATATTGATTTGTATAATAAATATTTGTGTTCATTGTATAAGTCCAGATGTTACACAATTGCTGAAATTGTGTTGAAAGGTGATCAAAAGCAATTTTCTAAGATAAGGAGAGAAGTTTTAAGTCTAAATGGGATTAAGATAATGTTGACTTTTCCATCTAATATGAGGGATCTTTTTAAAATTTTGCCATTCGTTTTTCCCACTTATATTGCCAAATTATACATTTCTTTTGTTGGAAGAATGTGCATGAACTAATTAAAGGGTATTATTAGATAGATCAAAATCGAAATTTAAACATTTATTGGGAGTTTAGATATTATGTGGTTTGCACATTTCTTAATTGATTATGTTCTATTGCTTTCTGTTTTCTGTTATTCTGTGAAAACGGTGAATAATAAGTTTCGGGATCATTGTTTTCTATTTTTGATTTCTATTGCATTAATAATATTTAGTTCACTGAGATACCCAAAGGATGGTGGGGATACCGATATTTATTTTAGTATGTTCTCTCGTCTTTCGGATGGGGCATCATTTGATAGTTTCCCTTTGTTTGAGCCTGGCTTTTTACTTTTCAGTAAACTAATCTCGCTTGTAACTTCTTCTCCTCAAATATATTTATTAATTATCAATATATTTGTTATGTATATATTCATGAAATTTATCAAAGAATATTCTCTCTCGATTTGGCTTAGTGTATTTCTTTTTATTGGAATGGAAATTTTTGATCAGAGTATGAATATTCTTAGACAAATCTTGGCACTTTCGTTTATTCTTTGCTCTTATAAATGTTTGGTAAGTAAGAAATATATCAAGTGGGCACTGTATATATTATTAGCTTCTACTTTTCATTCTTCGGCATTGGTCTTCTTTTTTTCATTAGTAGCAGATAAAGTACGTATAACACGAAAAATAATTTTTTTGTATGTTGTTGTGTTATGTGTTTCTTTTGTGTTTTCAGGTGCTATATTGCTTTTTGTTATGGGGCAATTGGGACTTTATGGGAAATATCTGGCGAGTGATGTTTTTGGTATTGTAGAGCAGCCTAAGTTGGCTTGTATTTTGCATTTATTGATAGATGTTTTAGTTATATGTGTCTGGTTTATTTGGGGTAAAAATGCTAATATAGAGAAATTTGTAGATAGGAATAATGCATTGATGGTTAAACTGTTAATGGTAGGATCTGTTTTTTGGGCATTGTCCGTTAATTTTGCAGTATTGAGCAGAGTGGCTTTGTATTTTGATTTTTTTGCTATCATTTTAATTCCTAATATATTGTTTAATTTGAGGATAAAGAGTAATAAATTGATTTTAGTAGGAGGTGTTGTTCTTCTTTTTTCAATAAAATATTTTATTATATCTTATCTCCGTCCTGGATGGGCTGGAATTTATCCTTATCAATTCTATTTTCAATAAGACATTATATGTGTGTATTAACAGCATTCTAATCTGTCTTTTAAATTATTTATTTTAATGAATATTTTTTTTTACTCTAGTGTACGTACTAAAAAAATGTTTTCCATTCAGAGTTATTATAGAAATGATATCTGTATCCTAAGAGATTTAGGATATAATGTTCATTTGAGTAATTCTATATGGGATTTTCTATGCTTTTGGAGATATGACATTGCTTTTTTATATTTTTATAGATATAGCTTCTTTGCTGCATTGTTTGCCAAACTGTTTAGAAAAAAGGTGTATTACACTGGAGGTATTGATTATTTAGAAAAAACATTTGCAACAGCGAGACAGAGATCACTTCAGGTTTTATTCTTTAAGCTATGTAATATTCTGTCGAATAGGAGTATAATTGTTTCATCGACTGATTGGGAAAATATCCGAGAGATTTATCATGGTAAAATGCCGGATACATGTAGTTTAAGTTTTCATTCAATTGATTATCCTAAATTTGAGTACACAGAAAGTTTTTATCATAAAAAGAAGATTATATCGACTATAGCATGGATGGTAAATCTTGACAATGTATTTAGAAAAGGAGTTGATAAATCTATATTGATTTTTTCTGATCTCGTAAAGGTGTTCCCTGAGTATCGATTGGTGATAGCCGGCCCTCCAGGGGCTGGGAGCGAATATATTCTAAATATGATAAAGCAACTTGAATTGGAGAATGTGGTTATCTATAAAGGAGCTATTTCAGAGGACGAAAAGATTGAGTTATTAAAAGATAGCCGATGTTACTTGCAATTGTCAAAGTACGAAGGATTCGGTATAGCTGCGATTGAGGCTTTAGCAGCAGGAGATCAAGTGATTCATAGTGGAAATGGAGGGCTTAAAGATGCTCTTGGAGTATATGGGTATAAAGTTGATATTGAAGATAAAGAGCAGGTTTTGAACACATTGTTAAATATATGTGAACATGAGATTGATGTTGAGTTTACAAAAAAAGGAATAAAATACGTTGCCGATAATTTTAGTTATAATAAAAGGCTTTCTGATTTTCGGAAAATTATAGGTGAATACCATGCAAAATCTTAAGATATCTTTAATAACGACTTCTTATAATAGTGAGATTACTATTAGTGATACATTGTCTTCCGTTTTGTTTCAATCATATTCAAATATAGAGTATATAATTGTTGACGGTGGCTCAAGCGATGAAACGATTTCAATAATAAAAGAATACGAACCTCTGTTTAATGGACGATTGAAGTGGATTAGTGAAAAAGATGATGGTATTTATGATGCTATGAATAAGGGAATACAGATGGCTTCAGGAGATATTGTTGGGATATTGAACTCAGATGATTTTTTTACTTCTGATAATGTTTTAGCTGCTATTATTGCTGAATTTGACAGATATTCTCTTGATGCAGTATACGGTGATGTTCATTTTGTGAGATCTAACAATTTGCATAAATCTATTCGTTATTATTCTTCTAAAATATTTAAACCTAAACTAATGAGATTAGGTTTTATGCCGGCTCATCCAAGCTTTTATTGTTGGAAAGATTGTTTTCTGAAATATGGCTTTTATAAGATTGATTATAGTATTTGTGCTGATTTTGAACTCTTGTTACGCTTTATTTATGTTCATAAAATAGTCACTAAATACATCCCTATGGACATGGTGACTATGCGCGTAGGTGGTGTTAGTACTAATGGTCTAAAGAGTCATATTAAAATATTGAGAGAGCATTTACGTGCGTTTAAGGAAAATAGAATAAGGGCTAATCTTTTCTTACTGGCTATTAGATACTTTTATAAAGTAACAGAATTTATTAAATAGGAAAGAACTTTACTCTTTTATGATTTTTGGATTTTTTTCTTTGGTACATACCGATTTTCAGCCTTATTTACTTCCTAATACGGATGCATGGGCTTTACCTGGGGATAAGGCGTTGGAATTGTTGGTTTATCTTGAACAGCAAGGTGTCAGGCAGATCTACTGTGTACCTCCGGTAAAGGTGGAAAATGGAGGGAATGCTTTTTCTTTTCTGAAAGAAGCCTTTCAATATTTACAGCAGCAATACTCCGGTAATATCTCTTTGCGTTTGTCGGCAAGATATCGTTTGGATGAAGGATTTCCGGCTTTGTTGGAGAAGGGAGATTTGTTGGCGATAGGAGGGGGGAAGGAGTTACTGGTAGATGTGTCTCCTTTACAACAGCCGAAAGGACTCAGTGAGATGATTCATGCCATCTGCCGGTCGGGTTATATCCCTGTTCTGATGCAACCGGAACGTTCGCTTTATTGGGGAACGGAAGACTATCTGCACTTGCGGGAATCGGGATGCAGGCTGATGCTGAATCTATATTCCTTGTTCGGTTACAATGGTGACGGAGCGTTGAATTACAGCCGTATGTTGTTGAAAAAGGAGTGGTATACATATCTCTGTTCGGGCAGGGAGGATACAAAGGTGATGCGATACAGTGAATCGTTTTCGATGGAGGATGATGACGATTTGGCGATGAAATTGCAGGAGATAGAAAAAAACAGCAGACTGTTGTGGTCTGTTACGGAAAACGGGTAACGGTGGTTATTCGTGTTTTAGGCGGCAGCCGGGATTACCGTAACAGGTGATTCCGGCTGTTTTTATATAATATCTTTGAATCTGTTGAGAAGTCAATATTACTGATATGTAATGTTCCAAGCATTTATGAAAGTTACTTTAGGACGACTACTTTGGAATATTATTGATGTTTTAATGGCGGTTAGTTTGATAATTCTGATTGTATATCCGTATAAAAATAAAAGATTGTGATAACTTCTGTATTTTTCCCTTAAAAGTATACTGCATATTTGAATATTTGCAGTATATTTGCAAGGAATAGTTATAGGGAATATGTGCATTGAAGACCAACTTAAAAAAAATGGCTTTGTCTCTACACAAGGTTTGACTGACTGGCAGGAACAGCAATTGCAGGCCTCAGTTCGCAAAGGAGAGGCTATGCGCTTAAAAAATGGCGTATACGCTCATATTGACGCATTGGCAGGTACAATGGTGGATATTCGCCTGATTGTTCCTAATGGCATTCTCTGTCTTTGGTCGGCATGGTCGGTTTATAATCTCACTACTCAGATTCCGAATGCTTACTATGTGGCCATTAAGCGTAGTCGAAAAGTAGTTCTGCCTGAATATCCCGAATTTCAACTGATATATCAATCTGACAAATTACTATCTATCGGTGCTACTCGGAAAGAAATACAAGGATACGATGTGCCGATCTTTGATGTGGAACGTTCGGTTTGTGATGTGGTCAAGTATCGAAATAAAGTGGGAATTGATGTGATGGCAGAAGTCCTTCAAGCCTATCTGAAACGTCCCGATAAGAATATATCTCTATTGATGGATTATGCCTCTAAACTAAGAATACGTAATACACTTAATCATTATCTTGAGGCATGGCTATAAAAGAAATATATAACTATGGGGACTCAGTGAAAGCTAGGTTGTTGAATATTTCACGGAGAAATGGACAAAGCTATCAAATGCTTGTAACCCGATACCTCCAAGAGCGTTTGCTCTATCGTTTATCAATCAGCCGTTTTTATGACCATTTCTTTTTGAAAGGTGGAGCATTGCTATATGCTCATGAGCGTTTTTTGGCGAGGCCAACATTGGATATTGACTTCATGGGGTATCACATCGACAATAACAAAGAAAATATAAAAAAGATATTTGCAGAAATTTGCTCCATCTCTTACGAACAAGATGGTGTAATATTTTACATTGATACACTGCGTACTGATGAGATTGCAATTGAGAAGAAATATCCGGGTGTAAGATTGACGTTGACAGCCTCTCTTGATACGATTCGCCAGTATGTTTCTATGGATATAGGATTTGGAGATGTGATAACTCCCAGTCCATCTGAATTGGATTATCCGAACTTACTTGACGGATTCCCCAATACTGACATCATGGCTTATTCTTTGGAGACAGTTGTGGCAGAGAAATTTCAGACTATGATTTCAAGAGCAGAAACAAATAGTCGAATGAAAGATTTTTATGATCTCTATACGATCTTGCAAGGAGGAAAATATAATGCGGAAATATTAGATGAAGCTATAAAGGCAACATTCAAGAATCGCCAAACTAACTACATGGAAAATCACGTTGCATTTAGTCTTGCCTTTGCAAAGAACTCGAATTTGAACATAAGGTGGAATGCATTCATGAAGAAACTTAAGATTCCAACTCAACTTACTTTTTTTGAAGTAATGGATTACCTCCAAGTCAAACTAAAACCTTATTGGGAAAATTTGAAATAATATTGAGAAGTTCTGTACTCACCCTGCCATAATAGTAGGAAGGCTGCAACATCTAAAAGTAATATCTTATTGGCAGGATCAGGAACTGATAGAGAAGGTCGATTTGGATAGTGCCGTTCAGTGATTGTGCTATCCGGCAATTCCGGTCCCATCACGATTGGGACCGGAGAATTAGGAATAACCGAATAATATGTGTATATTTGCCGTTACTAACATTGGGTTTATACTGAAATCTTCTTTGTGCGTGATTGTTTTCCGCTTCATTCTGCGGCTTATGGCATTCCCCAATCGACATCATTATTTGCTGCTTTGTTCAGGATAAAAGCATCGCGCCTATGTGCTGCTGGCATTCGGCGTAGCGTATGATCTGGATATAATGATGAAATCGTTTGTTTATTGGTGTGTGTGACATAAAACTGCCTATCCGGCAATCAACATGTAAAAGAACAGGCAGTATTGATTCAGACATAAAATTATTGAATGGTAAAAAAAATAACAACAAGTAAACGTGACCGGGAGAAGCTAAAGGAGCAGAAACGTAAGGAGAAGCAACAACGTAAAGAGGAACGCCAAAGCAGCGGTCCAAGTTCTTTTGAGGATATGATTGCTTATGTAGACCAGTTCGGTGTTTTGCATTCAGTGCCGCAGGAACGGATTGAGGAAGAAGTAGATGCATCTCATATCGAGGTTTCTGTACCCAAACAAGAGGATGTGGAAGTGACTCCTCACATGGGGCGTATCGAGTATTTTAATGCTGCGAAAGGCTATGGTTTTGTAAAAGATACGGATAATGGCGAAAAGTATTTCTTCCATATCTCTTCTGCCCCAGCAACAATTGCTGAAGGTGATAGAGTGACATTTGAAATAGAGCGCGGTATGCGTGGAATGAACGCTGTACGAATATCAGTAGTGACTGAATAGTAAAGTGGCTTCCGAAATAAGTAATTATCACGGATAATAATAATGGATATGGCCCCAATAATTGATAACTCAATTATTGGGGCCATATTGGTAAGTGATTGTTACTTTTCGTTTTTATTTCAGCTTTTGTATATTTAAGGCCATATTGATCGAATATCTTGAACACATCTTTTTATCTCAGGATAGGTGAAATAAAGATCGGCATTTAGGAGCTTCTTTTTAAATGTATCTTTTCTTTGATAAATAGTTGCTATTTTGTCATATTCGCCCGCTTCTGACAGACGTTTTTTTTCGTTTCTTTTCAATATATTGCATATTTCTTCTCCTAATTTTGTAATCAAATCGTATAGATTATGTCCACGAATATATAAGTAGGTATTTTCTTCTGTAAGTCCCAGGCGTTTGTATTTGGCTTTCTCTACTGCTTCATCATAATTGGGATAAATACTTTTTAAATAGGATATTTGGGGAGTAACTCTTTTATGAAGAGTGGTAATAATATAGTCTCCATTGTCATCTATTCTATTGTTGCTGTAGGGGAATGATAGTAATTTGAAAAAGTCAGTATTGGATAATTTCCTTTCCTTTTGTCTGTGATCATATAAGAAAAGAAGAAATAACGGATAAATCTCTTTTGAGTATGCCAACAAAAACTTATTAAAGTCAAAAATGCTATTTGTAAATCCGCAGGTCAATATAGGTAACGCAGCTAAACGATCTGTGAAACAAAGATGATTTTCGAAAGAATAAGTATAAGTCTGTAGTATGTAATGCTTGGCATCTATATCTGGTTCTTACATTAAATAGTGTAAATCACTGTCTATGGCAATCGCCATCTTACTGTCGAGGAAATCTTTGAAAATAAGACAAGTGGAACTTCCCGTAGCTTTATTTCCAGATTGGGAGCGGCTGTAGGGAATAAAATAAAAATTGTATTGAGGACATGCCTCTTTAAATATTTTATTCCAAAATATAATATCGTTTTTATCTTCCAGATGGATGACAGCTTTACATCCATTCAACAACAGTGAGGCTTTGTAGTTTTGTGCTACAGTTGCATAATAAGCTTTTTTGCTTGGTGTCATTTCTCTTTTTATATCGGTTTGACGATATCCTCCATAAATACTAATTTATCTCCCCATCCATCGGCAAAGATACTCGGTGAATGAGTTGAAAGAATGATCTGGCAATTTTTATTTAGAATTTGTATAGCTTCAATTAATCGTCTTTGCCATTCGATGTGAAGGGATAGTTCCGGTTCGTCCATTAACAGAATGAACGGTTTGTCTTCCTTTAAAAATACCTTGAGCAATATGAGTAACAATTGTTTTTCTCCTGAGGATAGCTGTTCCGGTTCTATCTCCTCTTCTTGGTTTAAAAACGTGAAAACCATTTTATTTTTTGAATTGATACTGATCTGCTTTTGAGTGCTTGCAAAAAAACTATTGATTATTTTAAATAACATCGAGATTCGTTCTTGTATTTCTTCTGACTGTTCAGGGTAGTTAAGGATTTTTGAACGATAGTCGATGAAATTGAAAACGTTTTTATTTAGCGGATAAATAGTCATATCCAATTCTTGCATAAGAGAAGATTGAGTACTTTTCTTAGCTGTCGGTATGTCGAATGTATTGATGTATTCGATGTCTAAAAGCCAGTCTTTTTGAAATTCTATGCTAAAATCTTTTTTGTCTGCATGATATAATATGCTACCTCCTGCATCAAACCGAATAAAGATATCTGTTTTAAGCTTATTGAGCTCTTTGATATCACTTGTAAGTAGCAAGTAGATAAATCGGAGAAAGGTAGATTTGCCACTTCCATTGGGACCGACGAGGATATTGACTTTGGGATCTACGTGATTCCATTCGATGTCCTGTTTTCCCCACATCTTTTTAATTTGTATCTGCGAAATCTTCATTGCTTCTGTTTTATAATTACTTACTGTTTATCAGCTTGATTTTAATAAAGGCTGTCATTGCAAAGATAACCAATCTCTTTTAATATTTGTTCAGTAGAAACTTTTTTTCATAAGTCGCCCCACTGAGCGACTTATGAAAAAAGGAAAATTTATTTTTCCGCAACCTCTTCTTGGGCTTTCTGTTCCATTTTTCTTTTCACAAATTCGATTTTCAGGTTGGCTTCTTCTTTCTCCTGTTGAATTTGACGAATGGCTGAAAGGAGTTTGGACAGTTCGTAAGTGCCGACGAGTGCTTCTCGGTCGGACGGAGTCATGGTTGTTGTGAATTTACGTTCACCGATATATTCTATACGGATATTCTTTTTATCGCGGTTCATGTAGAGGAAACTGAGGACGTTGCCGTCTTCTCCCATTTTGTAGTCGGCCTTCTCGATTTTTTCTCCCAGATCTGTAGTCTCGTAGCTGTCGTTGGACGCAGGGGTTTCAGCGAAACTTCCGTCTGGTGCTATCACTTTGACTGCTACGTGGTGGATATTGCTTGGACCGCAATAGATGGATGTCAGTGTCATTACTCCCTGTTCGTTCACCTGGAAGCGGAGGAAGGAACGATGCAGATTTTTCTCTACGGTTTGGGTAGGCCAAAAGTAGTTACCGATTTTTTGATATTCTTCGTTTTTCTCAAAAGTATATTTATTCTTGATAGCTTCGAACTCTTGCTGTTTGACTTGTAGCATGCTATCCAGATATATAAGGCTTTCTTGCTGTTCTTTCAGTTCTACCTGTTGCATCAGTTTGATACCTTCTTTACGGGTATCGAATGCCTTTGGATACAGAATTTTAATACTGTCGATCTGCAACTTGGCTTCGTTGTAGTCGTTGCGTTCAAAAGCTGCGCGGGCAGCTGCAAGCTTTTCACCCGCTTTCTTCTCGATGTTGTCACCACAAGCAGTCAGCAGTGACAATGTACATGCCAGGACAATCAGTTTTTTCATTTTGTTGTTCTTTACTTAGAAAGGGCAAAAATACAAATTTAGACTGAAGAGTGGAAAGTGAAGAGCGAAAAGTTGTACCTTTGCGGCCTAATTAACTGTAAGGTGTTAGTAACAGACTACCACCTTCAATCACTGTAAAAAAGAAAAATGAAGATGATAGAGTTGACTCAGGAGGAATTGAAGCAGCATTTCAGTGAACCCATTTTCGGACAGATCTCGGAGACGGCCGATATGTTGGGATTGGAATGTTATGTGGTGGGCGGATATGTCCGCGACATTTTTCTGCAGCGTCCCTCTAAAGATATAGATGTTGTTGTGGTTGGGAGTGGCATTGCTATGGCCGAGGCGTTGGGTAAACGGCTGGGACGGGGTGCGCATGTTTGTGTTTTTTAGAATTTCGGCACGGCACAAGTGAAATATCACGGAACGGAGGTGGAATTTGTAGGAGCACGGAAGGAATCGTATCAGCGGGATTCACGCAAGCCGATTGTGGAGGATGGAACGTTGGAAGACGATCAGAACCGCCGGGATTTTACGATCAATGCTCTGGCTGTCTGCCTGAATAAGGAGCGGTTTGGGGAACTGGTCGATCCGTTCGGAGGCATGAATGATTTGAAGGAAAAGGTCATTCGTACTCCTCTCGATCCGGACATAACGTTCAGTGACGACCCCTTGCGCATGATGCGCTGTATCCGTTTTGCTACCCAACTGAATTTTTACATAGATGACGATACATTTGAGTCTCTTTGCCGTAACCGGGAACGGATTGAGATTATTTCACGTGAGCGCATTGCGGACGAGCTGAATAAAATAATGCTTTCACCTATCCCTTCCAAAGGTTTTATCGATTTGGACAGAAGTGGGTTGTTGGCGTTGATTTTTCCGGAATTAGTGGCTTTACAAGGGGTGGAGACCCGGAACGGGCGTGCCCATAAGGATAATTTTTATCATACGCTGGAAGTGCTCGACAATATCAGCAAGGTGACAGATAACCTTTGGTTACGTTGGGCTGCCTTGTTGCATGATATCGCCAAACCGGTGACTAAACGCTGGGAACCGAAGGCGGGATGGACTTTTCATAATCATAATTTCATAGGCGAAAAGATGATTCCGAATATCTTT
>ERZ1023687.282-NODE-282-length-14357-cov-11.232555_pt1 | contig 14357 bp, 7 predicted proteins | sample MGYA00380346_ERZ1023687 | MGnify/ENA primary metagenome ERZ1023687 (study PRJEB33179, sample SAMN07449028) | human gut metagenome | biome: Human-gut; feature: Human associated habitat; material: Faeces | host: Homo sapiens | place: India:Kasaragod | collected...
ATTTTGTAGTCATACGTCATTCCTAATGAAGTACATTTTAGGAGATAGATATATAATATATTTAATTTGTTAATTAAAAAATTAATCTATGAAGGGTAAATTAAAGTTTGAGAAACCAATTGTCGTAAGTGCGGTTTGCTTATCGATGATTCTTTCAGTTGGCTCTTGTGCAGGAGATGGTTTTGATGAAGAAACCTTTTCTGGAGGTGTGACGAATACCCAGTTGGAGTCACCGGACGCTTCCAAAGTGTCTTTTGAAAAACTTGCAGGAAAGCCTAGTGTGAAAGTTGAATGGCCGGTGATAATGGGCGCTGGTGGTTATTTGTTTTCTATGTATATTGTAGATGACCCTACAAATCCTGTAGCGGTAGTGAAAGACTCTATTATAGATGGTTGTTCGGTTGCTTGTACATATTTGGATGATACTAACTATAAGGTAGAAATTAAGACATTAGGCAATGATAAATATAATAATAAGGATGCCGCTTCTGTGTCTGAGGTAACTTGGTCAACATTAGTTCCAGCTACGACTATTCCGGCTGGAACAGATTTAAATACTTATTTTGAGAATAATCCCATTACTTCCGGAAAAGATGTAGAAGTTGCGTACGAGTTAGAAGCTGGTGGCTCATATACTATTTCCGGTGATCTAAACTTGGGAGTTAACAACGTTCAATTGCGTGGAAATAAAGTGAATCATGCGAAAGTGACATTCACAGGCTCTGGTGCTATCGTTTCGAGTGGAGGTGGTATGGCATTGAAATTTATAGATTTCGATTGTGATGTGGTGTCAAAAGGTTCTTTTGTGAAGTTTGGAGATGTGCCGGAAGAAATAAAAGGTATGAATAGTTATGGGATAGTTACGAATCCGATGATTATTCAATCGTCTGAGATTCGAAATTTACGTCATTATATTTTTAAAATTAATTGTAAGAAATATGCTATTCAGAATTTTATAGTTAGAGATTGTCTCATTAAATTTTATCAAGATGCTGAAATTTTTAATTTTAATAGCAATAATTCTTTTGTAAAAGACTTTGAACTTAGTAGTTCGACTCTATATAATCTTTCAGAAGCTAGTAATGGACGTTTTATGCGTGTTGCTGGAGGAAAAGGTGCTGATGTCGGTTGGGCTGATTGCTCAATGAATTTTACGAGTAATACTTTTTATAATATATCTTGCGACCAGGAGGCGTTTAACTCTAATGTCTGGAATAGACAGAAGAATACTGTGAATTTGAGTAAGAATATATTCTACGATTCTTGTAAAGGTGAATTTAACCGTAGAATTGTCGGAGGACGTACTGATAATGCCAAAACATGTGACAATAATTGCTATTGGTATAAAGGTGGAAGTGGTCTTGAAAAAGAAGCTAATGGTAATTATGGTGATAAAAGTACTTCAGCTTATGGCGTAGATCCCGGTTTTAAAGATCCTGCTAACGGAGATTTTACAGTGAGACACTCAGAAGTTATCAGTCATGGCAGCGGTGACCCGCGTTGGTTAAAATAAATTAAGTAAAGAAACATTAATACAATAGAGATGATACATAAGAATACATTTAAACTATGTTTAGGTATACTTCTTTCGTTTATGATGCTATTGCCGACATTGGCACAGAATACCAAATCCTTTAAAGGAGTTGTGGTAGACGAAACCGGAGAACCTATAATCGGTGCTGCTGTAAAAGTGGTAGATACTACTATTGGAACTATTACAGATTTGAATGGAAAATTTGTAATAAATGTTCCTGCTGGCAAATTGGTGGAAATATCATATATCGGATATATTTCGCAAAGAATCTCAGATTTTAAGTTGACTAAAGTAGTATTGAAAGAGGATACACAGCAGTTGGACGAAGTGGTAGTTGTTGGTTACGGAACACAAAAGAAGGCGCATCTGACCGGTGCCATTGCTACTGTTCCGATGGATGATATACAAGATATCTCGAGTGGTAGCTTGGCTAATACGTTAAGTGGTCTTGTAAATGGGGTTTCCGTTAGTGGAGGTAACTCTCGTCCAGGGGAAAATGCTCGAATTACGATTCGTCAGAATGATGTATTAGCAAGTATGGGTAATAATAATTTAGAGCCTTTGTATGTGATTGATGGATATATATATCCAACGGAAGTTAAGGTTGGCTCTTCTATTGAAAATCTGGGAGCTACAGCTTTTAATAACTTAGATCCTTCTATGATTGAAGGCATCTCTGTGTTGAAAGATGCCGCTGCTGCTGTATATGGAGCACGTGCTGCAAATGGTGTTATTTTGGTTACAACCAAAAAAGGTAAGCTTGGTACACCACAAATTTCCTATAGCGGAACTTTCGGTATTGCAGACGAAGTGTCTCGTCCTAAGATGCTGAATGCTTATGAATATGGTAGATTGTGGAATGCAGTACGGGCAGCAGACCCGACGGATACTTCTATTAATTTGCTGGAAGATTTGTTTCAAGCAGACGAATTGAATGCAATGAAGGGGCTGAATTATGACTTGTTGGATAAATATTGGAAATCTGCATTGACACAACAGCATAGTGTGAATTTAAGTGGTGCAACGGAAAAAGCAAATTATTTTGCCGGTATCTCTTATTTCAATCAGGATGGAAATTTAGGCAACTTGGATTATGACAGATGGACTTACCGTGCAGGTGTAAATGTAAAAGTGAGTAAGTGGCTGAATGCAGGTGTGCAAGTATCCGGTGATTATGGAAAGAAAAATACTCCTTTGAATAAAGTGGGAGGTTCTAAAACCGAAGATTACAATACATTGTTGACGCATCCATATTATATTCCGGAAGAAATCAATGGTTTGCCGATTGCAGCTTTTGGTATTAGCAATTCACAAGTGAGCAATGTGCAGAAGTATAACTTTTCAGCGATTCAAAATAATGGAGATTATAGTAGGAATATGACTTCCAATATGAATATCAATGCTAATTTGGAATATGATTTTGGATGGAGCAAGTGGTTGAAGGGACTGAAAGTGAGATTTACTTATTCAAAAAGTATCAATTCCGCTAAAATAAACCAATACGGTTCTTCTTATGATCTTTATTATATGGCTGACCGTGCCGGTAGCGGAAAGCATTTGTACACACCGATACCAGGACAAGAGGATGCTTATGACTTTTTGCTTACTGCTGATAATTTCCTGTATGCCAATAATGGTAAACCTGTTGTGAACGGTGATACTTCTTTCTTGAGCAGAAACATGAATCGTACGGATAACTATCAGATGAACTTTACGGTAACTTACAATAGAACTTTTGGCGATCATACTTTGGGGGGATTGTTCTCTATCGAACGTTCGGAAGCTGAAAGTGAGTATGTTGAGGGTAGTATCACTTATCCTTATGAATTCACTAATGGTCAATCCAATACGATGAGTGCGGAAGGTAAAGGTAATACTTCATTCTCTCGTTCCGAATCTGGTACATTATCTTATATTGGTCGCATTAATTATGCATATGCAGATAAGTATTTGTTAGAGTTTTTGCTTCGTTCGGATGCTTCTACCAAATTTGCGCCGGAAAACTATTGGGGCTTCTTCCCGTCAGTTTCTGCTGGTTGGGTGATTTCTCAAGAAGACTGGTTTAAGAACAATGTAAAAGGGATAGATTATTTGAAACTAAGAGCTTCTTTCGGTTTGACTGGTCGCGACAATACGCTTCCATGGCAGTGGGCACAAAATTATGCGATGGATAAAGATAAAGGTTTTATCTTTGGCACAGGTACAGATCTGAATGCAGGTAGCCATATTACGATTAACAAAAATATATCTGCCGTTAATCGCAATGCACACTGGGATAAATCTTACAAAGCTAATTTTGGATTGGATTTTAATGTCTTGAATAATCGTCTTGTTTTTGCTATCGACGGTTACTATGACTGGAATCGTGAAATGTTACTTCCATATAAATCTTCTATACCCGGTACGGTTGGAACACAATCTGCCTATGTGAATTATGGAGAGATGGATGCTTATGGAGTAGAACTTTCAGTGACATGGAGAGATAAGATTGGAAAAGATTTCAAATATAAAGTACAAGTAAACACAGGTTATACTGATAATAAAGTGCTGGTAACTGATTGGGATAGTCCGATGACATTTAAGAGTTTACATAAGGGAGAACGTTCGGATATCGGCACATGGGGATTGCAATGCATCGGCATGTTCCGCAGTTATCAGGATATTGATGAATATTTTGCTAAATATAACATTACTAAATATATGGATATGACCAAAGATCAGGTTAGACCGGGTATGTTGATTTATAAAGACGTGCGCGGGGAATTGCAACCTGACGGGACGTATGCAGGACCTGACGGAGTGGTAGACAAAGAAAACGATCAAGTAAGAATGGCAAACCGCAGTAATCCGTATGGATTCACTACCAATTTGAGTGCTGAATATAAAGGGTTCTCTATTAGTGCGCAATTGAATGCAAGTTGGGGAGGATATAGCTTTGTGCCGACAAATGCGATTAAGTTAGGAAATAAAGGAGATGCTGCCGGCGGTTATCGCGATTTGGAATATGCTAATATGCCTTCATTCTGGAATGTAGACAATATGTATGTTTATCAAGATGTGTTGGACGCTGCAGGAAATGTGGTAGTAAAAGCCAATCATGATGCTAAGTATCCTAATCTACAATATGCTTCCGTAAATAGTGCGGAATCTACTTTTTGGAGAGTTAGCGGTACGCGTATCCGACTGAACCGTTTGACGTTGGCCTATAAAATTCCATCTAAGTACACCAAAATGATAGGTATTGAGAGTTGCCGTTTTAATGTGACAGGACAAAATCTGTTGAGTTTCAACAATCCTTATCCGGACAATTTCATGGATCCGATGATTTCTTACGGTACATATCCTACATTACGTAAGTTTACGATTGGTGTGAATGTAACATTCTAAAAGAAAAAACAATGAAAAGAAAACATATATTGATAGCAAGTGTTGCTCTCATGGCAACATCCTTTCTTGAATCGTGTAGTGATGAGTTTCTGCAAGATAAGAAAAATTATGATTATGCCAGTCCGCAGGATGCCTATAACAACTATAGCGGGGCTTTGGCTCGTGTGAATGATATTTATAAGTTTATAATGCCGGATGTGAAAGGAGCACCCAGCTTCCAATACAACAGTACGGGTGACTCGGATGCGCAGTCTCAGTCGACGGAAGAATACAGTGGTTTTGGGGCTTTCGTTGATCCTCGTACGCCATTGACTTATCAAACGGGTAATAATCCTGTACCGGATTATTTTCATGGTTCAAGCGGTAATATTCAGACAATGACTTATGGTATTATTCGAAACTGTAATGATGCGATAGAAGGAATTGAAGGAAGTACATTATCACAAGAACAGAAAAATGAATTATTAGGGCAATTGTATTTCCTGCGTGCATGGCGTTATTATAATCTGCTCAAATGGTATGGTGGTGTTCCTATTGTGGATAAAGTACAGGAAGTGACAGCGGAATCAGTAACTCCTCGTTCTACTACAAAAGCGTGTATTGATTTTATATGTAATGATTTGAAAAAGTCATCCGAACTGTTGGCTCCTTTCACGCAGAACGGAGGATGGACCGGTAAGGACCTGGGACGTGTGACTTCCGGTACGGCTGAAGCCTTGCTCGGGCGTGTCCGTCTGCTTTATGCCAGTCCGCTTTTCAATCGTTCTAATGATGTGAACCGCTGGCAGCAGGCTTATGATGATATTAAAGCGTCTATAGCAGTGTTGGAAAAATGTGGAAACGGGTTGCAGAATTTTGAAGCTCCGGGAAATAATGCAGCCGGATGGGCAAAACTTTTCTCAGAAGTAGAAGGTAACAAGGAAGCAGTTATGATAACTCTTTATAATACGACAGCTTCAACGAGTGCCGCGGATTATAGCAAGAACAATCCTTGGGAACGTGGTATTCGTCCGAAAAATACTTTAGGAAACGGTGGGAAGAATCCATCAGGAATGATGGTGGATTTGTTTCCGATGGCTGATGGCAAACGTCCTGCAACTTACGGAAGTTATACAAAACTGGAAACCTCTGAATATACATACGATACTAATCCGGAGTCTCCGACATGTACCCCTGTTTTTATGAATCGTGATCCCCGTTTTTACCGCACTTTCGCCTTCCCCGGTGTACATTGGCATTTTAAGGGCGATCCGAGAAATGATAAGAACAACAATCCGTATGATGGTTCGTCTTATGAGTTGTGGAATTATGTATGGTATACCTCAGAAAAAGACAGGGATGACATTGAAAGTGGAAATACTTATGGAGCAGATAATCTGCTGGATAATGTAAAAGGACTTTATATACGCAAACGTTCGGATGATCTTCAAGTAAGTTCAAATCCGAGATATCAGTATTCACAAGAGAATGGATTTACATATAATGCAAACCCGTATATTGAAATCCGCTATGCGGAAGTATTGCTCAACTATGCGGAAGCGGCATGCGGATTGGCATATGCGAAAGGTGGAGACAATGCTTTGCTGAAAGAAGCGGTAGACCGGTTAAAGTTGATTCGCCAGCGTGTTGGATATACAGGTGATTGTGGTTTGCAGGCCAATCTTGAGAGTGATCCTGCTGCATGTATGTCTGCCATATTATACGAACGTCAGATTGAACTGGCTTATGAAGGAAAGCGTTTTGACGATTGCCGTCGTTGGTTGTTGTATGATGGTGACGGAATGGGCGGAGGACTTTACACAGATGATTTGCCTGCTTCATGGAAACTGACTGGTTGGAATGGGAATACATGCAATTGGTTGGGGGTTGTTCCACTTAACGGACAACGACGTGACAATATCGAATATCGTGTAAGAAACGATTATAATAATGGCTTGGGAGGTAATTCATGGCCGGTGGGAGATGCAAGTAAGAATCCAGATCCATTGAAGGACATAAAACGTCCGAAAGCTTTAGATCTGAACGAGGATATTTCTACATCGCAGGAAACATTGAAAGAGTTTTATGATACATATTTGATTCGTAAGAAAAAGAAAGGTGATTCTTATGATTCCAATAAAGGTGAATATAAAATAACTTTCTACCCTAGATATTATTTTCTTGGTTTGAACCAAGGTGCTCAAGGCGCAAATTCGGCAGTACAGCAAACAATTGGTTGGGGAGATTACAACAATGGTGGTGCAAATGGAACATTTGATCCATTGGCAGAATAACGAAAATATTTGAAACAGTAAATTAAGTGGGTGTGTCGGAAGTTTATTATACTTTCCGGTACACTCACTATTTCTTGTATAGTATATATTTCTATTCCTCTATAGGTGTAGAAGCTAGCATATGATGCGGATATTAAAAAGTATATGTTTACTGATTACAAATCTTTTCTTCTTTCGTCTTATTATTGTATTTTTGAATTAACAACTTCACAAAACCAAATAAAAATGAAGAAGAAACAGGTACTTTTAGCAGTTTTTGCTGCAACAATGTTGACTCCGACCGTTGCATGGGCGCAATACCCACAAATATCTGGCGAAGCCAAAGAAAACTATACAAAAATGATGACTGAAGAGCGGAAACGCTCTGATGAAGCATGGGCAAAAGCGTTGCCGATAGTACAAAAAGAAGCTAGAGAAGGACGTCCATATATTCCTTGGGCTGGTCGTCCGTACGATTTGCCACAGGCTGATATCCCTTCATTCCCAGGTGCTGAAGGTGGTGGTATGTACAGTTTTGGTGGTCGTGGAGGTAAAGTGATAACTGTCACAAATCTGAATGATCGTGGACCGGGTTCTTTCCGTGAAGCATGTGAAACTGGTGGTGCACGTATTATCGTTTTTAATGTTGCTGGTATCATCCGTCTGGAATCTCCGATTATCGTCCGTGCTCCTTACGTAACTATTGCCGGACAAACAGCTCCGGGAGACGGTGTTTGTATTGCTGGAGAATCATTTTGGGTAGATACACATGATGTGGTGGTACGTCACATGCGTTTCCGTCGTGGAGAAACGAAAGTATGGCATCGTGATGACTCTTTCGGAGGTAATCCTGTTGGTAATATAATGATCGACCACTGCTCCTGTACATGGGGATTGGATGAGAACATTTCTTTCTATCGCCACATGTACGACCCGAGTGAAGGACAATATGAAAGCAAAGACTTGAAACTTCCTACTGTAAACGTAACTATTCAAAATACTATCTCGGCAAAAGCGTTGGATACATACAATCATGCGTTTGGTAGCACGTTAGGTGGTGAGAACTGTGCATTTGCCCGTAACCTTTGGGCTAGTAACTCCGGACGTAATCCTTCTATCGGCTGGAATGGTATATTCAATTTCGTTAATAATGTAGTATTCAATTGGGTGCACCGTTCTTCCGATGGTGGTGATTATACCGCGATGTTCAATATGATTAACAACTACTACAAACCGGGACCTGCTACTCCTAAGGATTCCAATGTAGGACATCGTATCTTGAAACCGGAAGCAGGACGTAGTAAGCTGGATCATAAAGAATATGGGCGAGTATATGCCGACGGAAATATAATGGAAGGCTATCCTGAAATAACTAAAGACAACTGGAATGGCGGTATTCAGATTGAAACTCAACCGAACACTGACGGATATACTGAATACATGCGTAGCTACCAGCCGTTCGAAATGCCGTATATCAATATCATGGGAGCTAAAGATGCTTATGACTATGTATTGAAACATGTAGGTGCGAATATTCCTTGTCGTGATATTGTTGACGAACGCGTGATTGAAGAAGTAAGAACAGGTATTCCTTATTATGAAAAGAAACTTCCTAAAGACGCTTATGGTGACTTGACAGGTTTGTCTCCTAAGTCAATGGGAGAAGACGGACAGTTCAAGTATCGTCGTTTGCCGAAAGATTCTTATAAGCAGGGTATTATTACTGATGTTCGCCAGATGGGGGGGTATCCTGAATACAAAGGTACTCCTTATGTTGATACAGACAAAGATGGTATGCCGGACGAATGGGAAATTGCTAACGGATTAAATCCGAACGATCCGAGTGATGCCAATAAAGACTGTACTGGTGACGGATATACGAATATTGAAAAATATATCAACGGTATCAGCACAAAGCATAAAGTAGATTGGAGAGATATGAAGAACAACTACGATACATTGGCTGAAAAAGGAAAATTAATGTAATTATGAAAAAGATACTGATACTATCATTGCTTTTTATTTCCGGTTGGATGTCTGCGCAAGCAGTCGACTTAAATAAAGAGAACCGTGATCCTGAATATGTAAAGTCTATTGTCGGCCGATCACAAAAGATCGTTGATAAACTCGGACTTACAGATGCGAAAATAGCCGAAGATGTTCGCAATGTCATAGCCAATCGTTACTTCGAATTAAATGATATTTATGAGGTACGGGATGCGAAAGTCAAGAAAGTAAAAGAATCCGGGTTGACTGGTGAGGCTAAAAATGAAGCTTTGAAAGCTGCGGAAAATGAAAAAGATGCGGCGCTATATCGTTCACATTTCGCTTTTCCTGCCAATTTATCTCTCTTTCTTGATGAAAAGCAAATAGAAACTGTTAAAGATGGCATGACTTATGGAGTAGTAAAAGTGACTTATGACTCACATCTGGACATGATTCCTACTTTGAAAGAAGAAGAAAAAGCTCAAATCTATGCTTGGTTGATAGAGGCCCGTGAATTTGCGTTGGATGCAGAAAATTCGAATAAGAAACACGCTGCTTTCGGAAAATACAAAGGACGTATCAACAACTATCTGGCTAAACGTGGATATGATCTGAAGAAAGAACGAGAGGAATGGTATAAACGTATAAAAGCCCGTGGAGGTTCTATATAATTAAAAAATAAGATACTATAAAAAGAAGTGAAATTCTTTCCCATTGTAAATGGTTAGTTTGTTTGATGGTGGAAAGGGTGGCTCGGAGAGTCGCCCTTTTATCGTATATAAATTTTGAATCTATTGATTCTTCTAGTATATTTGAGTACAAACGGCGCTTTCCATCGTCTCCTCTGTATAAAAGATACAAATATAGAATATAGAAATGAAAAAGTTAAGAAATACATTAGCCGCAATAAGTCTTCTGTTTCTGGCTTCTTGTGGGGGGAACAAAGACTACTACATGTTCACTTCGTTTCATGAACCGGCTGATGAGGGGTTGAGATACTTATATAGTGAGGACGGAATTCACTGGGACAGTATTCCGGGAGTTTGGCTAAAGCCGGAACTGGGACAGCACCAGCTCATGCGGGATCCCTCGATGGTACGTACTCCGGATGGAACCTACCATTTGGTCTGGACTACAAGTTGGAAAGGTGATTTAGGATTTGGCTACGCACATTCTAAAGATTTGATCCATTGGTCGGAACAACAGATGATTCCTGTAATGGCAGACGAACCGACTACCATTAATGTATGGGCTCCGGAAATTTTCTATGACGACGAGAACGATCAGTTTATGGTAGTATGGGCTTCCTGTGTCCCCGGGCGTTTCGAAAAGGGGATAGAAGAAGAGAATAATAATCATCGTTTATACTATATCACTACAAAAGATTTTAAAACCGTTTCGAAAGCAAAACTTTTGTATGATCCGGGATTCAGTACCATTGATGCCGTTATCGTGAAACGGGCAAAGAATGACTATGTAATGGTACTCAAGGATAACACCCGTCCGGAACGTAATCTGAAAATCGCTTTTTCCGATTCTATGACCGGTCCTTATTCGCCCGCATCCCAACCTTTCACTGAATCCTTTGTAGAAGGACCGTCTGTAGAGAAAGTGGGAGACGATTATCTAATCTATTTTGATGTATATAAGAAAAAAATATATGGCGCTATGCGTACGAAGGATTTCCGGAACTTTACAGATGTAACAGAAGAGGTAAGCATCCCTGTGGGGCATAAGCATGGAACCATATTTACGGCTCCGGAATCAGTCGTAAAAGCATTGCTGGAAGAAAAGAAATAAACCCGGAAACAATTTTAAATCAGAATAAATCATGAACAACTCTGCTAAAATTCTTGTTGTACTGGCTGCCGGTTGGTTGACTACTACAGCCTTTGCACAAGATAGAATTCATTATACAGGAAAAGAATTATCGAATCCTGCTTGTCACGACGGACAACTGTCTCCGGTAGTCGGAGTACATAACATTCAGTTGGTACGTGCCAATCGTGAACATCCCGATGCTTCGAACGGCAATGGATGGACGTATAATCATCAGCCGATGCTGGCTTATTGGAATGGACAGTTTTTCTATCAATACCTGGCAGATCCTTCTGACGAACACGTACCGCCTTCACAGACTTTTCTGATGACATCGAAGGATGGATATCGCTGGACAAATCCGGAAATTGTGTTTCCTCCTTATCAAGTTCCTGATGGATACACCAAAGAGTCTCGTCCGGGTGTGCAGGCCAAAGATCTGATTGCCATTATGCACCAGCGTGTCGGATTCTATGTTTCTAAATCCGGCAAGCTGATTACAATGGGAAATTATGGAGTTGCTTTGGATAAAAAAGATGATCCCAATGATGGAAACGGTATTGGCCGGGTGGTTCGTGAAATAAAGAAAGACGGTTCTTACGGACCGATCTATTTCATTTATTATAATCATGGATTTAATGAAAAGAATACTGATTTTCCGTATTTTAAGAAAAGCAAGGATCGTGAGTTTGTGAAGGCTTGCCAGGAAATTCTCGACAATCCGCTGTATATGATGCAGTGGGTGGAAGAAGCCGACCGTGAAGATCCTATTCTTCCGTTGAAGAAAGGATACAAAGCATTCAATTGTTATACATTGCCGGATGGACGTATTGCCAGTCTTTGGAAACATGCGCTTACCTCTATCAGCGAGGATGGCGGACATACTTGGGCAGAGCCTGTGCTTCGTGCAAAAGGTTTCGTCAATAGCAACGCGAAAATTTGGGGGCAGCGTTTAAGTGATGGTACATACGCTACCGTGTATAATCCGTCGGAATTTCGTTGGCCGCTGGCTATATCTTTGAGTAAAGATGGATTGGAATATACAACATTGAATCTGGTGCATGGTGAAATCACTCCCATGCGTTATGGAGGAAATTATAAATCATACGGTCCTCAATATCCGCGTGGTATTCAGGAAGGCAATGGGGTGCCTGCCGATGGTGATTTGTGGGTTTCTTACAGTGTGAACAAGGAAGATATGTGGATTTCCCGTATTCCTGTTCCGGTGGAAATAAATGCTTCAGCACATGCGGATGATGATTTCTCAAAAAATAAATCAATTGCGGAACTGACTGACTGGAATATTTATTCTCCGGTTTGGCCCCTGTTTCTTTGGAGGATCAATGGTTGAAGTTGCAGGATAAAGATCCGTTTGATTATGCCAAAGTGGAACGTAAAATTCCGGCCTCTAAAGAATTAAAAGTATCATTTGATTTGAAAGCCGGCCAGAATAATAAAGGTACACTCCACATTGAATTTCTGGATGAGAATGGAATAGCCTGTTCCCGTATAGAACTTACTGATGATGGCATTTTTCGATTGAAAGGCGGCTCCCGGTTTGCAAATATGATGAAATATGAAGCAGGAAAGATTTATCATGTAGAAGCAGTCCTTTCTACTGTTGATCGTAATATTCAAGTGTATGTAGATGGCAAGAGAGTAGGGTTGCGTATGTTCTATGCGCCCGTGGCTGCTGTGGAACGAATTGTATTCCGTACTGGCGTACCTCGTACATTCCCAACCGTAGATACTCCTGCCGACCAGACTTATGATCTGCCGAATGCAGGTGCGCAAGATCCATTGGCTGAATATGGCATTGCCAATGTAAAAACATCTTCTACAGATAAGGATGCGTCTTCTGCTTTTTTAAAGTATGCTGACTTCAGTCATTATGCAGACTATTTCAACGGTATGGAAGACGAAAATATTGTTCAGGCAATTCCCAATGAAAAGGCTTCAGAATGGATGGAGGAAAATATTCCTTTGTTCGAGTGTCCGCAACATAACTTTGAAGAAATGTATTATTATCGTTGGTGGTCATTGCGTAAGCATATCAAGGAGACTCCTGTTGGCTATGGCATGACCGAGTTTCTCGTTCAGCGTTCTTATTCAGATAAATATAATTTGATTGCTTGTGCAATTGGACATCATATTTATGAAAGCCGTTGGTTGCGTGATCCGAAATATTTGGATCAGATTATTCATACATGGTATCGTGGCAATGATGGCGGTCCGATGAAGAAAATGGATAAGTTCAGCTCATGGAACGCAGATGCTGTTTTGGCTCGTTACATGGTAGATGGTGATAAGGACTATCTGCTGGATATGAAGAAAGATCTGGAAACCGAATACCAGCGTTGGGAACGTACGAACCGTTTGAAGAACGGATTGTATTGGCAGGGTGACGTACAGGATGGTATGGAAGAATCAATCAGTGGCGGACGGAGGAAGAAATATGCCCGGCCGACAATCAATAGTTATATGTATGGCAATGCTAAAGCACTTTCATGTATAGGAATTCTTTCCGGTGATGAGGGGATGGCTATGAAATATGGCATGAGAGCAGATACTTTGAAAAATCTGGTAGAAAATGAATTGTGGAATACACGTCATCAGTTTTTTGAGACGATGCGTACGGACTCTTCCGCGAATGTGCGTGAAGCAATCGGATATATTCCTTGGTATTTCAACCTGCCGGATACCACCCAAAAGTATGAAATTGCCTGGAAAGAAATTATGGATGAAAAAGGCTTCTCTGCTCCTTATGGATTGACAACTGCAGAACGTCGTCATCCGGAGTTCCGTACACGTGGAGTAGGCAAGTGTGAGTGGGACGGTGCTATCTGGCCGTTTGCTTCCGCACAGACATTGACAGCAATGGCTAACTTTATGAATAATTATCCGCAGACTGTATTGTCTGACAGTGTATATTTCCATCAGATGGAATTGTATGTGGAATCACAGTATCATCGTGGTCGTCCCTATATTGGTGAATATTTGGATGAGGTGACCGGTTATTGGCTGAAAGGAGATCAGGAACGTAGCCGTTATTATAATCATTCCACTTTCAACGACCTGATAATTACAGGATTGATCGGACTTCGTCCACGTTTGGATAATACGATTGAAGTGAACCCCTTAATTCCTGCCGACAAGTGGGATTGGTTCTGCCTGGATAATGTATTATATCATGGTCATAATCTGACGATTCTTTGGGATAAGAATGGTGATCGCTATCATTGCGGAAAAGGATTGCGCATTTTTGTAGATGGTAAGGAAGTAGGGCAGGCGAATACATTGACAAAAATCGTTTGTGAAAATGCACTTAAATGATAATTTTGCGGAGTGCCCTGAAAGGGCTTAATTATATAGCGTAGGGC
>ERZ1023687.300-NODE-300-length-13601-cov-6.337517_pt1 | contig 13601 bp, 11 predicted proteins | sample MGYA00380346_ERZ1023687 | MGnify/ENA primary metagenome ERZ1023687 (study PRJEB33179, sample SAMN07449028) | human gut metagenome | biome: Human-gut; feature: Human associated habitat; material: Faeces | host: Homo sapiens | place: India:Kasaragod | collected...
ACAACATTTTGTGGTACACCATTAGGAAGATCTACCAATAATGCTGATCGATGAGCCCCGATCGGATTAAAGAAGCGCAACAAAATAGCATTTATCGGAGCACCTGAAGTTACAGTATCTCTGACAATCTCTTCGTTAATCTGTTTTGTATTTCCGTAGGGAGAAGTAGCTATCTTAATCGGAGCATTCTCTGTTACAGGTAATTCATCCGGTTCACCATATACAGTACATGAAGAAGAAAATACAATACCTTCTACACCATGTTTTGGCATCAGCTCAAGCAGGTTGATTAAAGAAACCAGATTATTGCGGTAGTACAGCAATGGTTTTTCTACAGATTCACCTACTGCCTTGCTGGCTGCAAAGTGAATAATTGCCTTAATACCTTTATATTTATTGAACACGGCATCCAAACCGTTAAAATCCAAACAGTCCAGTTTCTCAAAAACAGGACGAATACCTGATACTTTCTCGATGTTATCTACTACATCAGCATTTGAATTAGATAAGTTATCAATGATGATTACTTCGTATCCACTGTTTTGCAGCTCTACTACAGTATGAGAGCCGATATATCCGGTTCCGCCTGTTACTAAAATTCTTTCTTTCATAACGTGTATAATGGTTAGTTTTTTCGGTTTTCTTGTAAAGTGTTTGCAAATGTAACAAAATAAATTTAGATAAATGCACAAAAAACGAATATTATTTCATGATGGAAATGTGCATTAAGACAAAATAACAGAAAAAGCGACGGAAGAACTACCTTAACGATAGCCTGTCCGCCGCTCATCCTTCAGTTGTTTGTCGTCAGGATTTATACCACTCCGGAGAATCCCATAAATGCCATAGCCAGCAATCCGGCTGTAATTAAAGCAATCGGAGTTCCTTTCATACCCTCGGGAATTTTCACAAGGCTCATTTGCTCACGGAGTCCGGCAAAAAGCACCAAGGCCAAGCCAAAACCGATAGCAGTAGAGAATGCATAGACAACTCCCGTCAATAAATCATAATCTTTCTGGATAACAAGAATAGCCACACCCAAAATACAACAGTTTGTCGTAATTAAGGGAAGGAATACGCCCAGTGCCTGATAAAGTGCAGGGGAAACCTTTTTTAGAATAATTTCCACCATCTGGACCAGTGCCGCAATGACCAATATAAACGTAATAGTCTGCAAGTACTGCAATCCGAAAGCATCGAGCACAAACTTCTGGATCAGGAACGTTACGATTGTGGCAATGGTAAGCACAAAAGCCACCGCTGCACTCATACCCAACGCTGTATCCACTTTCTTGGAAACACCCAGAAACGGACAGATTCCCAGAAATTGCGACAACACAATGTTATTAACAAAGATTGCCGAGATAAATATCAATATATATTCCATAATCGTTTATTTTAATTTGCTTTCTTAAGGCTGTTAATCAGCGCAATCAGATATCCTAATGCAATAAACGCACCCGGAGCAAGAACAAAGACAAGCATACCATATTCTTCAGGGATGATTGACAAGTTGAATATCTTACCTGTACCCAGAAACTCGCGGACAGCTCCCAACAATGTAAGAGCAATCGTAAAGCCCAGTCCCATACCAATTCCGTCGAACATGGACGAAAGAGCATTATTCTTAGCTGCAAATGCTTCTGCACGTCCCAACACAATACAATTCACAACAATCAACGGAATAAAAAGCCCTAATGTAGCATACAATCCAGGGACATAAGCCTGCATCACCATCTGAAGCAAAGTCACAAAAGACGCGATTACCACAATGAATGACGGAATGCGTACCATGTCCGGAATCAAGTTCTTTATCAACGAGATCACCACATTAGAGCAAATCAAAACAAACATAGTGGCAAGTCCCATACCCATACCGTTAATGGCCGAAGAAGTCGTACCCAATGTAGGACACATACCAAGCAGGAGCACAAATGTCGGATTCTCTTTAACAATCCCATTCATCAATACTTTAAAGTTATTCATATCTTTATACTCCTTTCTTATTTAATAACTACTGAATCGACAATCGCAGTTTCGGACTCCTGTACCGGAGCGGCTTTCTGAGAAGCACCGGTTGTCCCGTTAGTATCGCCATTGCCTTTATAAGCACCATACGCAGCGTTCACGGCATTCAAGAAAGCGCGTGAAGTGATTGTAGAAGCGGTAATAGCATCTACCTGTCCCCCATCCTTACTTACCGTTAACGGTTGCTCACCCGGATTCATTCCTTTAATACTACCTTTATTGCCTTCCTTAAACCAATCGGCCGCTTTTGAACCAAGCCCGGGAGTCTCGGCATGTGACAACAATGAATAGTTATAGATTTTGCCTTCGGCATCAAAACCAACCAGTACTTTCAGTTCTCCGCCAAATCCCATCGATTTAGCTTCAACCGCCGTCCCGACCCATTGATCTCCGTTTTTAGCCGGATAAATAATAAAGTCAACAATCTTCTTACCGTCTTTCTCACTAAACATAGTATCACACTCTGCAACCGGATTATTCGTGAATTCGGGTAAGACTTCTTTTAAAGCCTCATTCAGTGTTTTTGCATTTGCTTCTGCAATAGGCCCTTTGGTCAACTCATTCACATAAGCCAGCAGAGCTACCGAAATAGCTGTTACTCCCGTGAGTACCAGCAACATATTTTTCAATGATGATTCTAACTTTTTCATTTCTTCTTCGCTACCTCCCCAAAGCGTTTTGGTTTACAATAGGTGTTAATCAGCGGAGTGAATGCATTCATAATCAGAATAGCAAATGACATACCTTCCGGATATGCACCGAATAAACGGATAACAACTGTCAGCAAACCGATGCAAACACCATAAATCAGCATACCTTTTTTACTCATCGGAGAAGTCACATAATCAGTCGCCATAAAAATGGCACCCAGCATCAGACCTCCCGAAAGCAACTGGATTACCGGAGAAGCATAAGCTTCCGGATTGGCCAGGTACATAATGCCTGAGAATACAAATACAGTGGCCAGAATAGATACCGGAATATGCCATGTAATGATTCTCTTCCATAACATATAGAGGAGGCCAAAAATCAAAGCTGCTGCACTCACCTCGCCCAAACATCCGCCATTATTGCCAATGAACAAATTCCAGGCATCAGGAAGTTGGCTAAAAGCTGAGGCATCACCATGAACGGCTTGTTTCATCAAGGCTAACGGAGTAGCAGCGGTAGTAGCATCAGTATAGGCAGTCAACTGACCAACCACCGGCCTCGTAGTCATTTGCACAGGGAATGATAACAACAGTAACTCAGGTCCAGCCAATGCCGGGTTAAACGGATTATTTCCCAATCCGCCAAATGACATCTTACCGACACCAATAGCGAATAAAGCACCTAAAATAATGATCCAAATAGGCAGATTCGACGGAAGATTGAATGCCAGCAACACCCCTGTGATGATAGCAGACCCATCACAAATAGTAGTGGTTTCTTTCTTCAGCAAGAACTTACCGATTGCCCATTCAAAAAACAGACAGGCTATCACAGAAGTCGCTGTGACAATCAACGCACCCAGTCCGAAATATACGAGCGAAACGATGAAGGCAGGAATCAGTGCGATCAACACACCGTACATATTTTTCTGTACACTGTCTCCACCATGAACGTGAGGCGATAATGATACGATTAATTTATTTTCCATACTTATTATTTTTTAGCTTGACGTGCACGAATCATGGCACCAACTTTCCCTTTACCCAAACGACAATAGTCGAGTAACGGACGATTGGCAGGACAAGTGAATTGGCAAGAACCGCACTCGATACAATCCATGATTCTTTCTGATTCCATTCTTTCAAATTCTGTGTTCTCGGCCAAAGCGGAAAGCAGATACGGTTCCAGTCCCATCGGACAGGCACTTACACACTTCGCACAACGGATGCAATTTTGTATTTCTCCGCGTTTAGCCTCTTTCCGGTTCATAATCAAAATTCCGGAACTTCCCTTAGCAGTAGGAACATCGGTATTAACCAATGCTTTACCCATCATCGGGCCGCCTCCAATTACCTTTCCGGTGTCTTCGGGCAAACCGCCACAGGCATCAATCAGTTGTTGCATCGGAGTTCCGATACGTGCCAGGAAGTTGGAAGGTTTAGCAACCGATTTACCGGTCACCGTAATCACACGTTCAAACAAAGGCTTATTTTTCTGCACAGCCTGGTATACTGCAAATGCTGTACCTACATTCTGAACAACCGCTCCTGTAGAGATGGGTAGTGCACCACTCGCAACCTGACGTTTGGTTATAGCATCGATCAGCTGCTTCTCACCTCCTTGCGGATATTTCACCTTCAAAGGTACAACCTCGATACCGGCATAACTGGATGCAACTTTTGTCATCAACTCAATAGCATCGGGTTTATTGTTTTCAATACCGATAAATGCCTTATTTACCTTTACGGCTTTCATCAGAATGGAAACTCCTACCATTACCTCTTCGGCATGCTCCAACATCAACTGATGGTCGGCGGTTAAATAAGGCTCACACTCTACAGCGTTTATAATAACACATTCTGCTTTAAATGAAGGAGGCGGACAGAGTTTAACCTGAGTGGGAAAACAAGCTCCTCCCAAACCAACAATACCGGCATCGGCTATCTTCTTCACAATCTCTTCCGAAGTCAATTCGCACTCTTTCACCAGTTCAGGGCTGCGATCGATAGATTCTTCCCATTCGTCCCCGTCTACATCTATAAAAATAGCAGGTTTGGCATAACCACTCGCATCGACGATCGAATCAACCTTAGCGACTTTGCCACTGACAGAAGAGTGAATGGCAGCCGAAACAAAGCCATTGGCTTCGGCTATTTTAGTGCCCACCTTCACCACATCACCTTTTGCCACAATAGGCTTAGCAGGTGCACCGATATGCTGCCCCAAAAGTATTACAGCTTTTGCCGGAACTTCCGCCGTAATAATGGGTTGATGTGCTGACAGTTTATTTTCGTGTGGATGAACACCACCAATTGAAAATGTCTTCAACATACAATTCTGTATTTTATCTGTTTATTACTCGTTTTCTTAAGCTTCAGCTGTTTTAGCAGCTTCGGCAACAGGTGCTTCCTCTTTGGGTTTGCGCGGAGGGAAATTCAACTCGATGATAGTGTTCTGGGGACAAACTTCAACACACTTACGACAAGACTTACATTTGTTGTAGTCAATGTAAGCAAGATTGTTCTCAAGTGTGATTGCTTCAAACGGACAAGTCTTGACACACTTACCACAACCGATGCAACTTACCGTACAAGCTTTACGCGCAACAGCCCCCTTGTCTTTATTGATACAAGATACATATACGCGGCGGGATTTTTTGCCCTTAGCACGAAGTTCGATTATCGCTTTCGGACAAGCTTTGACGCAAGCGCCACAGGCTGTACACTTTTCTTCATCCACTTCAGGAAGTCCTGTTTCGGGATTCATGTGAATAGCATCAAACTGGCAAGCAGCCACACAATCGCCACATCCCAGACACCCATAGCTACAGCCGGTTTCTCCACCATAAAGCGAAGCGGCAATAGCACAACTCTTTGCACCGTCATACATATTTGTACGCGGACGGTTCGTGCAGGTTCCGTTACATCTAACCACTGCCACCATCGGTTCTGCAGTTCCGGCGTCCATCCCGAGGATCGAAGCAACCTGCGACATCACAGGTTGTCCGCCTACCGGACAAAACTTACCTTCCAGCGAACCGGCTTTGACGCAAGCATCAGCAAATCCGCTGCAACCCGGATAACCACATCCACCGCAGATAGCCTGAGGCAACACTTCGGATACCTGTGCAATTCGTGGGTCTTCGTTCACGGCAAATTTCTTGGAAGCAACATACAATATCGCAGCCAGTACAAGCGCAATAGCTCCCAAAGAAATCACTGCAATCAGAATCAAATTCATAATTTTTAGTTATTTATTGGTTTTATAGTAAAAGAAAATTTTTGTTTCAACCGAGTTCTGTTCAGCCATATTATATAATAATAAGGAACAAGCACCGCTAAAGCAGCAAGCGCTCCATATAGTTCACTATGAAGAACTGTCTTGAAAACGAAAAGGCCGAGAATTAAAAGAAAGAGAGGAATAACAAAGGCCAGAAATACAGCCTGCATACCCATGGAAGTAGCACCAATAATTGTCACCTCGTCACCTACCTTCCATACAGATGAAGTGTCGGTAATCTCAATTACCTTCTCTTTGCTATCTGCCGAAGAGCAATGTCCCTTGACACTGCAAGTTGAGCAGGCCGATGTTTGGATGATCCTCACAGAAACCTGAGAACCACTTATGTTTTCCACAATACCTTGATGAGTTATTATATTAGTCATTTTGCAAACTGCACATTACAAATTGCGGCAAATTTAAGCATAAGTTTGAGAACTACGAAGTATTTGAATGTTTTTTATAGCGCAATAAGAGTTCTTTTTGAAGTATTTTTTTACTCCATTAATCAGGAGTAGAAACAGAAAAAGCAGGCTTTCTGCCTGCTTTACTGCTAAATTGTTATCATCCTCCGATATTTTAAAATAAATTAGAAACAGAAACCGATTCTTTTATCACTTTCTGTTCATTTCCTTATTTTACATCTTCAAACATTCATTTATCTCAATCATCCGAATCAAATCTGTCCGTTGAATGGAAAAAGTGCTGCTTTCTTTCTGAACATACTTCAGTAAAGTGAGCCCATCCTGGCGCAGTTTAGACTTTTGCAAAATATTAGACTCCATCTCATCCGAAATCTTCAGCAGGGTCATGGCAGCCAGTTCTATCTTTCCCATCCGGTTAGGATCTCCTTCATAATGGTCAATCAGTTCATCCGGATTCATACTCTGCAACTGCTCCTGAGGAAGTCCTAAAATCTGTCGTGTAAGACAGTCGTACTCTGTCCATTCATCCTTACGAAACTTCTTTTTATTCAAAATCATATTAACAATTAATGAAATGATTTCCTGAATCATTCGTATCAGATAATCTTGTTTAATCATAAGGCGCTTTCTTTAAGTATAACATTTTAATTACAGCGATGAAATTTGCACTACCGGAAACAACAGAGCCGACTGAAAACTCCAGCCGGCCCCATATTTATCTTTGTGTCAACTATTCCTTTACCATTTATAGTTCAGACCAAAACTGAGCAACTCTTTCAACTGGAAATAACTGCTACCGGTGGTCGGCTTTGCACTGTCATCAAAGCGTGCATGCACAAAAAGCTTAGTAGAAAGATAACGGTTCAATACAAAATTGAAAGTATTTTCCCACTCAATGCGTACCCATTTATAGTTAGTCAGATAGTTCAGACGGGAATCGACTACAATGGACGGAATAATGGTCCATGAAATGGTAGGTTGTACCTGTGCACCAAAGTCATTCTTTGAACATTTACCTTTATCCAGTCCGAACTTGGTTTCGTCCACATTTTTGTTACCAATATAACGAAGGTTATAGGTCAATGGAGACATGAATACGGAAAGGTTGAATTTTTTCTTTTTCAGCTTATAATCCATACCGACACTGACAATCACATCGGCAGGAGCAAGGAAAGCAGCAACCAGTTCTTCACTGTTAGCCTTATAACCTTTAACAAACTGAGTCTTAAACTCACCGGTGATAGTATAGTACCAATTATGTGCAGCCTGGATACCTAATTTGGAATACAAGCGCAACTGGTCGGTATTGACCAAATACTTATGATATTCATCCGATGGAGAAGAGTTGAATCCCAATTTAGCCTCCAACAGATTCTCAAACTGTACTTTCTCACGGTCATTGTAATTGGCAAACAACTGTAAATTAGCCATTACAGCATTGTTACTCTCACCACCTTTATACCAGTTGTCCGATATATAGTTCTGAGTAATTTGAAGCGAACCATTACCTCCCGTCACCCACCAGTTAGGTTTCGAAATTACCATTTCTGCTTCACCTACATTCTCTTCTACCTTATCTGCACGGAACAGGCTTTTCACTTCCGTCTTCGGAATTTCAATCTTTTTATTGCCATGATACAATTTACGGCTCATTATATGATCTTCGGTAGTAACAACCAAATTGGGATGGTTCAGGTATAAATCCATCAAAGCAGCATCTACCAGCCGGGCCGATCTCTTGATTTTGGTAAACTGCAAAGTGTCACACGGTGATAACTGCTCATTAAGAGAAGGTGCAGTAAAAGGCTCTTTAAATTTCCAGCGCATAGTAGAATATTCCGCAATAGGCGAATAATAATAAGTTAGCGGAACAAACAGGCGGTAATAATCCGGATCTGTTTTCACATAACGCATAGGTACTGAAGGATCATTGAGGTATTCCAACTCTCCTATATAATTATTATATAAGATGGACACTGTATCCATCTTGGGCTTCGGACCATCCAGATTCAGTTTCAGGAGAAGGTACTGCTGAAGCACCTCGGAAAGTGTATCAGCTTTCACTTCATTTTGCACTGTCTCGGAAACCGGTTTTATCGTCTTCTGCGCCATCACTGACGAAGAAAACAGGATTGCAAATGCTAATGTTGAGATGTGACTAGTCTTCATTTTTATAACAAATTTGAGGGCAAATTTACATTAAATAGTTTAGATTACATAAAATTCGCTCATTTTTAATAGGAATAACCGATCAAACGGATCGATGAAACAACCGATCTGTTTTACCGGAATTTGTATGGCATGCATGAGCTACGCAAATTTATCCTGTAGACAGGTTTATGCTACTTATGCCACCAGACGGATAAAGCCCCATTCATCCGTTAGAGGCATACAACTTTTTGTCGTCCAAACATTTCGGAACCCGGAATTGCATTTTTTAATAAATTTGTTTTGTAGAAAGCATCCGTTCTTCCCCATTTTTTTGTAATTTTGCGGTTTTTAAGATTCAAATCAAACGATTTAGAAACAAATTATTAAAACAGTTATAGCTGTGGGAGAAACAAAGTATATTTTCGTAACCGGTGGTGTTGCCTCTTCTTTAGGAAAAGGTATCATTTCATCTTCCATCGGTAAATTGCTGCAAGCAAGAGGTTATAAAGTAACTATCCAAAAGTTTGACCCGTACATCAACATTGACCCGGGAACATTGAACCCTTATGAACACGGAGAATGCTACGTGACTGTAGACGGCCATGAAGCCGACCTTGACTTAGGACACTACGAACGTTTCCTGGGCATCCAGACTACAAAGGCCAACAATATCACGACAGGCCGTATCTATAAGAGCGTCATTGATAAAGAACGCCGTGGAGACTATCTGGGAAAAACCATTCAAGTCATTCCCCACATCACGGATGAAATCAAGCGTAACGTCAAGTTGCTGGGCAACAAGTATAAGTTCGACTTTGTAATTACAGAAATCGGAGGCACGGTAGGTGACATCGAGTCCTTGCCTTATCTGGAAAGTATCCGTCAGTTGAAATGGGAGTTGGGACAGAATGCGTTGTGCGTGCATTTAACTTATGTACCTTTCCTGTCTGCCGCTCAAGAACTGAAAACCAAACCGACCCAACACTCTGTAAAAGAATTGCAGTCACTCGGAGTGCAACCGGATATTCTGGTGCTTCGTACCGAACATGACCTGAACGCCAACCTGCGTAAGAAAGTGGCATTGTTCTGTAATGTTGCCGAGAATGCGGTCGTTCAGTCAATCGATGCTTCAACTATATATGAAGTACCCCTGTTGATGCAGGAACAAGGCTTGGACGAAACCATACTTCAGAAGATGGGCTTACCTGTGGGCGAACGTCCGCCGTTGGGACCTTGGAAAGACTTCCTGAACCGTCGTGCCAATGCTACCGAAACGGTGACTATTGCAATGGTAGGTAAATACGTTGAACTGCAGGATGCGTATAAGTCTATCTTGGAATCATTGTCACAGGCTGCCACTTACAATGACCGTAAAGTTAAAATAGAATATGTATCATCCGAGCACCTCACTCCGGACAATGTGGACGAACAGCTGGGACATGTAGACGGAGTAGTTATCTGTCCGGGATTCGGTTCACGTGGTATCGAAGGTAAGTTCGTAGCTGCCAAGTATACCCGCGAACACAACATTCCGACTTTTGGTATCTGCCTGGGTATGCAATGCATGGCCATCGAATTTGCCCGCAACGTACTGGGTTATGCCGATGCCAATTCTATTGAAATGGACGAAAAGACCAAACATAACGTTATCGACATCATGGAAGAGCAGAAGGCCATCACCAATATGGGAGGTACAATGCGTCTGGGTGCTTACGAATGCGTCTTGAAAAAAGACTCTAAAGTATACGAAGCTTATAAACAAGAACATATTCAGGAGCGTCATCGCCACCGTTACGAATTCAACAACGACTATCGCAAGCAATTCGAAGAGGCCGGCATGAAATGTGTAGGTATCAATCCGGAATCAGACCTGGTAGAGATTGTAGAGATCCCTACATTGAAATGGTACATCGGAACGCAGTTCCATCCGGAATACAGCAGTACGGTGCTACACCCGCATCCGTTGTTCGTATCGTTCATTAAGGCTGCAATCGATAAGTAAAATCACTATCGTATAGATTATTAATCATTAATCACTAAAACAAGAGAATGGATAAAAACACCATCACAGGCCTCGTTTTAATAGGTATATTACTGGTAGGATTCAGTTTTCTGAGCCGTCCCAGCGAGGAGCAAATAGCCGCCCAGAAGCGGTATTATGACTCTATAGCCGTGGTACAGCAGCAAGAAGAAGCACTGAAAGCCAAAACCGAAGCTGCACTGGCTAATGAAAAAGAGGAAACAGCCGCCGATTCGGCATCTCTCTTCTTCAATGCCACCCAAGGTAAAGAGGCGTTTACTACTATCCAGAACAATTTGGTAGAAATCACTCTGGATAACAAAGGCGGCCGCGTTTACTCTGCCCTGTTGAAAAACTACATGGGACAAGATAAGAAACCGGTTGTGTTGTTCAACGGCAGCGATGCTTCCATGAACTTCAACTTCTACAATAAGAAGGGTGCCCTCCAGACAAAAGACTTCTATTTCGAAGCAGTCAATAAAACAGACAGCAGTGTTACGATGCGTCTGGCCGCCGACAGTGCCAGCTATATCGACTTTATTTATACACTGAAACCGGATAATTATCTGATGAGCTTTGTGATTAAAGCAACAGGTATGGAAGGCAAATTGGCTGCTACTACAAACTATGTGGACATCTCGTGGTCACAACGTGCCCGCCAGATCGAGAAAGGATATACTTACGAGAACCGTTTGGCAGACCTCACCTACAAATATACAGGTGATGATGTGGACAACCTTTCGGCAAGTAAAGACGATGAAAAGTCAGTACCGGAGCGTCTGGACTGGATTGCTTTCAAAAACCAGTTCTTCTCTTCTGTATTCATTGCAGAACAGGATTTCGAAAAGACTACGGTCAGATCGAAAATGGAGAAACAGGGAAGTGGCTACATCAAAGACTACTCGGCTGAAATGAGTACGTTCTTCGATCCTACCGGTAAGCAACCGACCGACATGGTTTTCTACTTCGGCCCAAACCACGTGAAAGCACTGACCGCATTGGACAAGGGACGTGAAGAGAAATGGGAACTCAACAACCTGGTATATCTGGGTTGGCCGTTGATTCGATGGATCAACAAATGGATCACCATCAACGTGTTCGACTGGTTGTCAGGTTGGGGATTAGGCATGGGTGTCGTACTGTTGCTATTGACAATTATGGTGAAAGTTGTGGTTTTTCCGGCAACCTGGAAGACTTATATGTCATCGGCCAAGATGCGTGTACTGAAACCAAAAATTGACGAGATCAATAAGAAATATCCCAAGCAGGAAGATGCGATGAAGAAACAGCAAGAGGTAATGGGACTATACAGTCAATACGGTGTAAGCCCGATGGGCGGCTGTTTGCCGATGCTTGTTCAATTCCCTATCCTGATGGCATTGTTCATGTTTGTGCCGAGCGCTATCGAACTCCGCCAGCAGAGTTTCCTTTGGGCGGACGACTTATCGACCTACGACGCATTCATCACTTTCCCGTTCCATATTCCGTTCTTGGGTAATCACCTCAGCTTGTTCTGCCTGCTGATGACCATTACCAATATCCTGAACACGAAGTACACGATGCAGCAGCAGGATACAGGTGCCCAGCCGCAAATGGCAGCAATGAAGTGGATGATGTATCTGATGCCGATTATGTTCCTCTTCGTTTTGAACGACTATCCTTCGGGATTGAACTATTACTACTTCATTTCGACTTTGATCAGTGTGGTAACCATGATCATACTACGCCGGACAACTGACGAAGACAAGTTGCTCGCCGATCTGGAAGCAAAGAAAAAAGATCCGAAGCAAATGAAGAAGACCGGATTTGCCGCACGTCTGGAAGCCATGCAGAAACAGCAGGAACAGATGGCAAAAGAACGGGCTAATAAGCAGAATAAGCGATAAGAAATAAAAATTAGCTTAAAGACCGAAGAGCCGGGCAAGCAGTATATGTTTGTCCGGCTTTTTTCCCCTTTATAGAATATATAAAAACATGACTACCAAATACACATACAAAGAGATATGGCTCATAGCCTACCCTATCCTGATCAGCCTGATCATGGAACAATTAATAGGTATGACAGACACTGCCTTCCTGGGACGGGTAGGCGAAATAGAACTGGGGGCCTCGGCCATCGCAGGCGTATATTATCTGGCCATTTTCATGATGGCGTTCGGATTCAGCATCGGAGCACAAATCCTGATAGCCCGGCGAAACGGCGAGCAACAATACCGCACCATCGGACCGATATTCTATCAGGGGGTCTATTTTTTGCTGGCATTGGCAATAGTGGCATTTACCCTTTCTTTATGCTTCTCTCCTCATTTGCTGAAACTGGTTATCAGTTCGCAGCACATTTATGACGCGTCCATCAGCTACATCAACTGGAGAGTTTTTGGTTTCTTTTTCTCTTTCGTCGGCGTGATGTTCCGGGCATTTTTTGTAGGTACCACACAGACCAAGACCCTGACATTGAATTCAATCGTAATGGTATTGTCCAACATAGTATTCAACTATATCCTGATATTCGGTAAGTTCGGCTTCCCCGCATTAGGTATTGCCGGAGCTGCTATCGGGTCGTCACTGGCCGAAATGGTATCGGTCATCTTTTTCATCGTCTATACCTGGAAGCGGATAGACTGTAAGAAGTATGCACTGAACCAGCTTCCCAGTTTCCAACCGGAAACATTAAAACGAATATTAAACGTATCTTTTTGGACTATGATCCAAAATTTCTTCTCACTATCCACCTGGTTCATGTTCTTCCTTTTTGTGGAACATCTGGGCGAACGCGCACTGGCCATTACGAACATTATCCGCAACGTATCGGGTATTCCATTTATGGTTGCGATGGCATTTGCCACCACATGCGGCTCCCTGGTGAGCAACCTGATAGGCGCAGGAGAGATTAAAAGCGTACCCGGAACTATCCGGCAGCATGTACGCATCGGCTATGTTTTTGTATTACCTCTGGTACTGTTCTTCGCCCTCTTCCCTGATCTGGTGTTAAGTATCTATACAGATATACCGGATCTGAAAGAGGCTTCCATCCCCTCGTTATGGGT
>ERZ1023687.313-NODE-313-length-13074-cov-8.845303_pt1 | contig 13074 bp, 14 predicted proteins | sample MGYA00380346_ERZ1023687 | MGnify/ENA primary metagenome ERZ1023687 (study PRJEB33179, sample SAMN07449028) | human gut metagenome | biome: Human-gut; feature: Human associated habitat; material: Faeces | host: Homo sapiens | place: India:Kasaragod | collected...
GATTCGTGCCTCCCGCGCCTCGAAAGTAGCGGGTGCTTTTCTGGTTCTCTTTTGGTGCGCAAAAGAGAACTTAGCCCTGCGTAAAATTGATTTTTATTTCCCCACGCAGAATCTCTCAAACACCTCATTGATGACCGCCTCCGAGGCGTTCTCCCCTGTCAGCTCGCAAAGTGCATCCAGCGCGTCGTCCACGCAGACCGACACAGCGTCCAGCCCGAGCCCCTGCGCGGCGTCCAGTGCTCCGGCCACGGCATCCCGGGCGCGGGTGGCGGCGGAAAGCTGCCGCTGTCCCGAGAGGCTGGCGGCGTGGGGGTCGATTTGGTTGGTCCCCAGCAGGCGGGCTACCGCCGCCGCGATGACCTTCCGCGCTCCCTCTTCCTGACAGCAGACCGGCAGCACCATCGCAAAATAGGGTGCGATGAGCTCGGCGTCGAACCGGGTGGGCTTGTCCTCTTTATTGACCAGCGCGATGGCCGGACGACCCGCGCAGCGCTGAGCCAGCTCCAGGTCCTCCCGGGTCGGGCGCTCCGAGCCGTCGAAGACGGCGAGGATAAGCCCCGCCTCGTCCAGCTTCTTCCAGCTGCGGCGGATGCCTTCGGCTTCGATCTCGTCTTCCGTCTGACGCAGACCGGCGGTATCGAAGAGATTCAGCCGGACGTCGCCCAGCTGGACAGCCTGCTCCACCACGTCACGGGTGGTTCCGGCCACCGGTGTGACGATGGCCCGGTCGAATCCGGCCAGCAGGTTGAGCAGGGTGGATTTGCCCGCATTGGGCTTGCCCACGATGGCACAGTCCACGCCCTCGCGGAGGACGGCACCCGCATCGTAGCTCTGGATGAGGGCGTCCAGCTCCTGCTCTACCCCGCCTAAGACCTCGCACAAGTGGCTCTGGCTCAGTTCCGGGACATCTTCCTCAGGGAAGTCCACCCAGGCGGCCAGATGGGCCTGCAAGGCCGTCAGGGCATCTTTCTGGGCCGCTGTCTTCCGGGCCAGCGCACCGTTCAGGGAGGCGTTTGCCAGCGCGGCCCCCTGTCGGCCATCGGCAGAGATGATGTCCATGACGGCTTCGGCCTGGGTCAGGCTGAGCTTGCCGTTCAGGAACGCACGGCGGGTGTACTCGCCGGGAGCGGCAGGCGACGCCCCCGCCGCAATGCAGGCTTCCACCAGCCGCCGGGCGACTGCACTGCCGCCGTGGCAGGAAAGCTCCACCACATCCTCGCCGGTATAGCTGTGGGGCGCGCGGAAAAACAGCGCCACGCCCTCGTCGAAAGCCTCTTCCCCCTCCACGAACGCACCGAACATGGCCGTATAGCCTTTGGCGTCCGCGACCTTTTTGGCTGGGTTGGCCGGACGGAACACCTTCGCCGCCACTTCATAGCTTTCCGGGCCGGACAGCCGCACGATGGCGATGCCGCCCGCACCCGGAGCGGTAGCAATGGCCGCAATGGTCGAATGCTGCATCTTCTCCCCTCCTTATGCGCAGATGAATACAGTATATTCTACCACGAACCGCCAAAAAAAGAAATATGCTGCGCAAAAAAGCGGCACACCGCCGGAGAGTCCGCATTGATCCTTCACTTTATTGCGCAAAAAAAGGGTGTGCAGCCCCAGAAAGACTGCACACCCCGCTGCGTGTGAGAGAAAGATCAGAATGCGGCAATATCGGCCGTAGTGATGGCCTTGCCGGGCAGAGTGCGGCTGTCGGCGTTCTCCGACAGAGCCAGCTTGCCCTCGCGCAGCAGCTTGACGGCCTTCTCGTGGTCAGCCGCGTTCCAGTTGTTGCCCACGAGCTTCCAGTTGTTGTCCACGTGCGGCTCGATGGTGCCGCCCTTGACAGTGCGGATGTACTCGCCCAGCAGTTCGCGGATGCCGCCCACATCGCCGCGCACGTCGATCTCCAGCAGCTTGGGCAGCTCGTCGCCCTCCTTGAAGATGTCGGCATAAGCCAGCAGCTGGGTGGTGGCACGGTAGTTGTTGACGGCCACCACGAAGCTGTCATCGTCCTCCACCGGACGGCCATCCATCCAGGTCAGGTTCTGGATGCGGTTGCCGGGCTGCTTGGAGATGTCGAGGTCATACTTGACGCCCGCAAAGGCATCGTACAGGTAGTAGCGGACGGAAGAGTCGAATGCGATGGTCACATCGCCCGGCTCCCAGGTCTTGAAGAAGGCAGCAGACCACTCCATGAACTGGCGCAGCTGCCAGCCGTTCATCTGCAGCTTGTACAGGGTGTTCTGGTAGGTGTAGATGCTTGCCATGTCGCACTTGCGGATGGTACCCTCGCGCATCTGGGAGGTCATGGAGGTCAGAGCCGTTGCGGACACCCGAGCGTCGGTGTAGTACATCTGTACCTCGTTGATGAAGTCCAGCAGAGCAGTATCCTGCACCATGGCTGGGGCAGGCAGTCGATCTCGTTTTCGGGGGCCAGATCACCGCCGACCAGCTGGCCGATGGGGGTCACGGCGTCGTCCTTAGCGCGCTGGTCGTACTCTGCCAGCAGAGCGGTCAGCTCGGGGTCGGGAGCGTAGTCCTTGATGATCAGGTTCTCAGAGGTGCGGTCCTTCACCTTCCACTTGCCGTTCAGGCCGCGCTCGAGATAGACGTGGATGTCGGAGACGGTGGCACCGGCATTCTTGTTCTCGACCACCAGCACACCGTTGATCATCTTGTTGGGGATGCTCTTGTGGCCGTGAGCGGCGACGATGACGTCGAACTCGGGGCAGGCATTTGCCAGGTCGGTGACGCCGGAGCCATAGACGCCGTACTCATTGTCAATATCCATATGCATAACGCCGATGATGACATCCACATCGTTCTTGATCTTATCAATGATCTTGCGGCTCTCGTCCACCGGGTTGGTGACAGTCCAGCCCTCGAGGTTCTTGGCGTCCCAGCGGGTGATGTTGGGAGTGACCATACCGATGACGCCGATCTTGACGCCGCCCTTTTTGATGATGGTGTAGCCGTCCGCCAGAGGCTTGCCTTCGGGGCTGTAGACGTTGCCGGTCAGCACCTTGGCCTTCTGCTGGGAGAGCACCTTTTCCAGCGTGGCCATGCCATAGTTGTACTCATGGTTGCCGGTGACGTAGACATCGTAGCCGATGGCGTTCTGAGCAGCGATCATGGGGTGGACATCGTCTTTCAGGAACAGCTCAGCGGAGTTTGCCTGAATCGTGTCGCCCGCATCCACGACCAGCGTGGTCTTGGTGCGGTTCTCCTTGATGGCAGTTGCCTGCTGGGCCACGCTGCCGGAGGCGTCGGCCTTGTTGGCGGCGTAGTCCCAGGGGTCAAACTTACCGTGGGTATCGCTGGTGGCAAGGATCTGCAGGTCCATGCTCCACAGGTCTTTGATGCCGGCAGCGGAAGCAGCCGGGACCAGACCGCCCATTGCGGCGGCGGTAGCCGATGCACCGGCCACGCGCAGGAAATTACGGCGGGAGATCTTATTCTGTTCCATAATAATTCCTCTCTTTTTTGCTTGGTATACACTCCGAAGCATTTGTAGCTCTAGTATAAGGCTTGCCGATATTGTTTTACAATGTGCAAATAGGAGAAAAACTTCTTCCGGAATTGGACATATTCTCCAATTTTCCGATAAGAACGACTTTTCTTCCTAAATTATTCTTTCAGATTTGCTTTTCTTCGTAAACCATCTTCATGCAAAAGATATGTAAATTTATAGTGTGCCTCGTACAAAAAAAGACCCTCCCCCTGCACGGCTTCCGCCATGCGGGAGAGGGTCTTATCCTTCAGCTTTTACAGCTCGATCTTGCCGAAGCTCAGATCCGCGAAGTCATCCACACGCTCGGTGCGCTTGGGTGCCACAGGGGCAGCATTCTCGGCGTCGCGCGGGGCGTAGGTGCGCTCAGGCACATTGGAGCGGCAACCGCCCCGGCCGCCATTGCCATTGCGCGGGCCGCGGCCATTCCGGTCACCACGGCGCTCGCCGCCGCGATGATAGCCGCCATTGCGGCCATTACCGTTGCGGTCACGGCCGCCGCGGGGTCCGCGGGGACGTGCATTTGCGCTCTCAGCCACAGCGTTGGGGTCGGTGGAGTAGATGACCACACGGCGGTCACGGCCCTCGCCCTTGCTCTCGCTGCGGACGCCCTCCATCTTGCCGATGGCAGAGTGGATGATGCGGCGCTCGTAGGGGTTCATGGGCTCCATGGCAAAGCTGCGGCCGGTGCGGCGCACCTTGGCACCGATGCGCTGTGCCAGTGCGGTCAGGTCGCTCTCGCGCTTGTCGCGGTAGCCGGCCACGTCGAGGCCCAGCTTGATGTAGTCGCCCTCGAGGCGGTTTGCCACGAGGCTTGCCAGATAGGACAGGCTCTCCATCGTCTCGCCGCGGCGGCCGATGAGGGCGCCCATCTTCTCGCCGTCCAGACGGATGATAGTAGCCTCACCCTTCTGCACAGCGCTGAACTTGACGTCCTGTACGCCCATCTTCTCGATGACATCCTTCAGGTAGTCCACAGCGGCCTTGACCTTGGCGTTCTCCTCGATGTTGATGGGGACTTCCACCTCTTCGCCCTCGGCGGCGGGAGCTGCAGGCTCTTCCACAGCAGCGGGAGCTTCAGCGGCAGTCTCTTCGACGACAGGCTCAGCCGCCACAGGAGCAGCCTTCTCCTCCACAACGGGAGCGGGCTCCTCAACGGGGGCAGCGGGAGCTGCCGCAGGCTCGTCCGGCAGCTCGACGCTGACGCGGACCTTGGCGGGAGTGAGCTTCAGGCCCAGAAAACCGGTCTTCTGGGGCATTTCCAGCACTTCGTAGCTGACGTTGATGTCGTCCTTTTCCACGCCCAGCAGAGCGCAGGCGTTGGTGCGTGCTTCATCGACCGTCTTGCCGGTCGCTTCCTGCGTACGGATCATAACCGTCAATCCTCCTTTTTGTTCTGCAGCTCGCTCAGCGGGACAGTGCGCTCGTCCTTGTAGCGCTCAGCATCCTGCTGGCGGGCATACTCGAGGCGGCGCTTGTTCATCTCGCTGGCGGAGATGTTCTTTTCCACGACCTCACCGGTCTTCTCGTCCTGGACCTTGATGGTGGTGCTCTTCACGCCGCGCTTCTCTTCCTTCCTGCGGGAAGCGATCTCGGCCTTGACCTGCTCCTTCATCTTCTCAGGGTCATAGATCTTGCGCATGACCTGGGTCTGGACGGTCATCACGATGTTGGAAATGACGTAGTACAGAGAGAATGCGCAGGGAACGGTAAAGCAGAAGAAGACGTACATCAGAGGCATCATATACATGGTCAGCTTCATGCTGCCCTGCATCTCCTGGCCGGAGGCCTTCATGCTGATGTGGGTGGAGATGAACATGGTGACGACAGCCAGGATGGGGAAGATCAGCAGGGGCAGGTTGTCCGCTGCCAGGCTGTACTGCGGCACACGGGTCAGGTCGATGCCGAAGAAGTCCATGTGCTGGCCGAACTCCGTGATGGTGTTCAGCTGGTCTGGGGTGAACACAGAGGTGACGGTGGACTCACCGGCCAGCACCTGTGCGATGATATTGGTGTCGCGGGTCACCTGAGTGAAGCTGATGCCCAGAGCGGTCATGGCATCGCCTGCGGCGGTGATGGCCTCGGCGCCGATGTGGAAGATGCGCTGCAGCGGGCGGTACACGACCTCGATGACGCCGAACATGACGAGGAAGTTGACCAGCATGGGCATACAGCCGGCGGTGGGCTTATAGCCAAACTCCTGCTGCAGCTTCATCAGCTCTTCCTGCTGCTTTTCGGGCTTGTCCTTGTACTTTTTCTGGATGTCGGCGATCATCGGCTGGAAAGCGGACATCTTGGCCATGCTCTTCTGCTGGTTGAGCTGCAGAGGGATGCTGAGCAGGCGGATGACGATGGTGAAGATGATGATGTCCCAGCCGTAGTTCGGGATGAGGTTGTAGATCCACTCCATCACATAGCCGAGAGGTACACCGAGGATGTACAAAATATTCATGTCTCTGTCCATTCTGCCCCGCCTGTGGTGCGGGACGGTTATTTTTATCGTAGGACACGCCGCCCACAGTTCAGCACGTCACAAGAAGCAATTATAATAGCTTTTCCTCTCAGCCTCTCCTATCAGGAGAGGTGTCACGCCGTAGGCGTGACGGAGAGGTTTCCCTCCTCTCTGCCGCCCTTTTTCAAAGGGCATTGACGGAGAGGTCTTCCCCGTTTCAGCGCTCTTCCAAAGAGCATTGACAAAGAGGTCTTCCCCGCTTCAGCGCTCTTCCAGAGAGCATCAGCGAAGAGGTTTTCCACTTATTTTTCGTGTCTGGTGGAAAACAGAGCTGAGGCCGAGAGATGCCGGGCCGGATTTTTCCAGCGGCCCTTTTCCGGTACGGGGTCGTAGCCCCAGCGGCCCAGCGGATTGCACCGGGCGATGCGCCACGCCGTCAGCAGCAGCCCCTTGACGCAGCCGTGGGTGCGGATGGCCTCGATGCCGTACTGGCTGCAGGAGGGCGAAAAGCGGCAGTTCCGCCCCAGCCCCGGGCTGATGAACTTCTGGTAGAGCAGGATGAGCCCGCAGAGGGCTTTCTGAAAGATGCTCACGCCTCGGGCTTCCGGACCGGCGGCAGGGTGGCAGGGGGCTTTGCGCCCGGCTGCTTTGCCTTATCCGGCAGGCCGGCCTGGGTGAAGAGCTTCGCCACGATGGCGCTGAGCTGCCAGCTCTTGAGCCGGGGGGTCATGCCCCGGGCCACGAAAACGAGGTCATAGCCGCCGATGTTGTAGTCGAGATGCTCGTCGATGGCGGCCTTCATGACGCGGCGGGCGCGGTTGCGCTGCACGGCGTGGCCGATCTTTTTGGTGGCCGTCAGGCCCACCCGGGTGCGCTTGCTCCGCGTTTTGAGCACGTAGAGCACCAGCGCCTGGTTGACATAGGACTTGCCGCGGGCATACACGCGGCCAAACTCGCCGTTGCGGCGGATGGGACGATAGCGCATCCTGTGCGCCTCCCTTCAGGTGATGTGGGAGCACCGCCCGGAAAAAAGCAATGCTCAGTGTTCAGTATAGCAAAAAAACGCCGACATGAAAAGCTCATCCGGGCGTTTTCTCTGCCAAATCTTTGACAGTTTTTTTAGGCAATGCGACTATTCACCGCAGCTTTCCGGCCTTTTTTCCCGAATGCCGGGTAAAAAAATAAGACCGCCAATCCAATATCAGCGGCCTTTTTGCGCATATTCCATTCTGCGCCGGACCTGATGCATACTGCTCAGGATCAGACGGTCAGGCTCTTGCGGCCCTTAGCACGGCGTGCGTTGATGACCTTGCGGCCGTTCTTGGTGCTCATGCGGGTCAGGAAGCCATGAACTTCCTTGCGCTGACGCTTCTTGGGCTGAAAAGTTCTCTTCATGGTGTATTTCCTCCGTAAAAACTCGTCCCCGGTATGGGGTCTATTCTGGTCCCAAAATGGGGACAGGCTTGCAATTTAACAGTATATCGCACACTATGGCCTTCTGTCAAGCATTTTTTTCGCTTTCCTTCAAACTTTTTTGAAAAAACTCTGTGGAGAAACTTTCAACTTTTTCACCCATTTCCCGTGGAAAACTTTTCATCCACAATATCTTGTGGCTTTTCTCCGCCTTGGACACAAGGACGTTTCCCAGACGCAGGTATGTCTTTTTTATGTATTATAAATTACCTTATATAATATAGACGCAGGGGGATTTTTGTGGTATACTAACCTGGTATCAGCAGCATTGTTGAAAACTTCAATGGAGTGGATGTACTATGGATTCTTTCAAGGACGTTTTAGAGGCTGCCCAGAGCTACTGCAAGGCGCAGATGGCGGAGCCGACGTATAATCTCTATATCGACGGGTTGGAGCCTATCAGCTTTGAGGACTCCAGCCATATCACCCTCTCGGTGCGCAACGACTTCATCTGCAAGATCGTGACGGACCGTTATCTCGGCCTGCTCAAAGAGGCCTTCAAAACAGTGCTGGGCTTTGACGTGGACATCACCCTCGTCGTCCCCAGCACACCGCCCCACGAAGTGGTGCTGGCCCAGCAGTACGAGGCGAACCCCGCCTCCCCGCAGGGCAACTATGAATTCACCTTCGAGAACTTCATCAAAGGCCCGTCCAACCAGTTTGCGTTTGCTGCGGCGCAGGCTGTCGCGGCCAACCCCTCCGGTGCCTACAACCCGCTGTTCATCTACGGCGGCTCGGGCCTCGGCAAGACCCATCTGCTGACGGCCATCCAGACCGAGATCAAGCGCACCCACCCCGACTTCGTCATCATGTATGTCACCTGTGAGCAGTTCACCAACGAGCTGATCGCGGCCATCCGCGCCGGCAGCACCGAGGACTTCCGGATGAAGTACCGCGTGGCCGACCTGCTGCTGGTGGACGACATCCAGTTCATCGCGGGCAAGGAGTCCACCCAGGAAGAGTTCTTCCACACCTTCAACTCCCTCCACGATGCCCACAAGCAGATCGTCATCGCATCCGACCGCCCGGCCAAGGAGATCAAGAGCCTGGAAGAGCGTCTGCGCACCCGCTTCGAGTGGGGCCTGACCGCCGACGTCCAGCCGCCGGATTTCGAGACCCGCGTGGCCATCGTCAAGCGCAAGGCGGAGCTTCTCCACCTCGACCTGCCCGAGGATGTGGCCGAGTTCATCGCCAACCATCTGAAAAATAACATCCGCCAGCTGGAAGGCGCGGTCAAAAAGCTCAATGCCTACTATATGCTCGAGGGCATCCAGCCGGTCATCAGCGTGGCACAGAATGCCATCAAGGACATCCTCAACGAGACCCAGCCCGTGCCTGTCACCATCGAGAAGATCGTGGGCGAGGTATCCCGCACCTTCAACGTCTCCCCTGCCGACATCCGCGGCACCTAGCGGAACGCCAATGTGGCCTACGCCCGCCGCGTGGCCATCTATATCCTGCGCGAGGTCACCGGCATGAGCATGGAGGAGATCGGCCGGGAGTTCTCGGGCCGTGACCATTCCACCATCGTCTACTCCCTCAAGACCATGGAGCGGGACATGAAGAACGACCAGCACCTGCGGGAGACGGTGAGCGACATCATCAAGAATGTGAAGGCTTAACGCACCGGAGCCGGTGTAAAAGTCATACTCATTCAGGGGTCAAACCCCAAAATATGGGGAGAAAGAGGAACAAAATGGGGAAAATAGACCTAGATATTGTGGTGAAAAGCCGAAACTTTCCACTCTTTCCACATGGTTTTCAACATTCAACCTCCGTTCTTCACAGCGGATGTGGAAAGAACCCCCGCTCTCCCCGATTCAACATTCCATCCACAGTTCCTCAACATCTCCGTGGAAAACCAAATCCCCGCATCCCGGCAAGGGTTTGCAGAGTTTTCCACATCTTCCCCACCCCCTACTACGATTACTACAACAAGTTCAATAAAGAAAACAGGTTTTTGCATCGGATCCCATGGGGAACGACAGCAAAACTGACGCAAAAAAGGAGAGAAGAAGATTTGAACATCATCTGCGACAAAACTCTTCTGAGTGCAGCCATTGACGGCGTATCCAAAGCAGTCACTCTGCGCTCTACCATCCCGGTACTGGAGGGCATTTTACTGAAGGCAGAAGGCTTCCAGCTGACCCTCACCGGCTACGACCTCGAAATGGGCATCGTGACCACCATCGAAGCCAATGTCAAAGAACCCGGTGAGATCGTGCTGAATGCCAAGCTGCTCAGCAGCATGATCAGCCGGATGCCGGCAGGCCAGATCACCATCCAGTCTGCCGATAATGGCAAAACCACCATCCAGAGCGGGGTGGCGCAGTTCGAGATCCAGTCCATGTCGGCCACCGATTTCCCCGAGCTGCCCAACACCGGCGCCGAGGAGACCCTGACCATCAAGACCGGCGTGCTCCGCGATATGATCGACCGCACCCTCTACGCCGTCAGCCAGGACGAGAAAAAACCTGCGCATACCGGTGAACTTTTTGAGATAGAGCCGGATAAAATGACCATCGTTGCCCTGGACGGCTACCGTCTGGCCATCGTGGAGCGGCCCGTCACTGCCGTCAAGGACATCCGGATCATCGTCCCCAGCAAGACCATGACCGAAGTGTCTCATCTGCTGCCCAACGACGACGAAGAGCCGGTCCACATCTGTGCCAACCGCCGCTACGTCGTGTTCATGACCGCCGGCTACACCATCATGAGCCGCCTCATCGAGGGCGAGTTCCTCAACTATCACAACGTCATTCCGGCAAGCAGCCGCACCCGGGTGACCATCGACACCAAGGAATTCATCGAGACCATCGAGCGCGCTTCTCTGATTATTACAGAGCGTTTAAAAAATCCCCTCCGCATCACTTTTACAGAGGGTAAAGTCGTCGTCCGCTGCCAGACCAATCTGGGCCGCGTCGTCGATGAGTTCAACGCCGAGTGCGAGGGCGACGAGGTGGAGATCGGCTTCAACAACCGCTACCTGTTGGACGCGCTGCGCAATGCCCGCACCGAGAAAGTGCGGATGGAGATCAGCGGCCCGCTGAGCCCGGTGAAAGTGCTGCCGGTGGAGGGCAATGACTTCCTGTATCTGGTCCTGCCCGTCCGCTTCAAAAACGACTGAGAGGCGTAATAAAATGCGAAAGATCCTCATCCATACCGAATTCATCAAGCTGGACGCCCTGCTGAAATATGCGGGCCTGTGCGAGACCGGCGGCGAAGCCAAGGAGCTCGTGCAGGGCGGGGCCGTGAAGGTCAACGGCGAAGTCTGCACCATGCGCGGCAAGAAGTGCCGCCCGGGCGACACCGTCGAGCTGGCCGGCCAGACCATCGAAATCGGGATGGGCGGCTGATGCGGCTGCTCTCTCTCGAGGTCGAAAATTACCGGAACATCGCCTCGGCCAGCCTGACGCCGGGCCGGGAGCTGACGGTCATCTGCGGCAACAACGGCCAGGGCAAGACGAACCTCCTGGAAGCCATCTGGCTGCTCACCGGCGGCAAGAGCTTCCGGGGCGGCAGGGACGCAGAGCTGGTGCGCCGGGGCGAACCCTTCGCCGTGCTCAAAGCGTCCACCCTCCGCGCACAGCAGGAAGAGCAGGAAACGGAAGAGCCGAACCGTGTCCGCCTGACGGTGGGCGCGCCGGACTCTCCCCGCCCGGGCCGGACAGTCTCGGTGAACGGGGGCGCAGTCAAGCGGGCGGCCAGCCTTGCGGGCAGCTTTCCGGCGGTGGTCTTCGACCCCGGACACCTGAGTCTCGTGAAGGGCGCGCCGGAAGGGCGGCGGAAATTTCTGGACGCTGCCCTCTGCCAGCTCTACCCCGGCTACCTGACCCTCTACCGCCGCTATGTCCGGGCTTTGCAGCAGAAAAATGCGCTGCTTCGACGCTCTTCCAATGGCATTGAGCGGCCTTATGCCGAAAAGCGGGCCTTATTAGAAGTGCTGAATCTGGAGCTTGCCCAGCAGGGCGAGGCCATCCAGCAGCGGCGCAGAGCCTATCTCGCCGCCCTCTCCCCGCTGGCCTGTGCCAACTATGAGGAGCTTTCCCGCGGGGCGGAAACACTGCGTCTGCGGTATGCGGCCCAGTTCGAGCCGGGCGGTCTGGCCCAGCTTCTGCGGCAGAAAATGCCCGAAGAGCTGCGGGCCGGGCAGAGCCTCTGCGGCCCTCACCGGGAAGATCTGGACCTTCTTCTGGATGGTCAGCCTGCAAAAGTGTATGCGAGTCAGGGACAGCAGCGGAGCGTCGTGCGCAGCCTGAAAATGGCCGAAGCCGCCGCGGCGGCCTCCATCACGGGAGAACACCCGGTGATGCTGCTGGACGACGTGCTCAGCGAGCTGGACGATGGCCGCAAGCAGTATCTGCTCACCCGGATGCGGGAAAAGCAGACCTTCGTGACCAGCTGCGACGACACCGCTTTCCTCAAAACGGACGGCGAGGTCTACCGGATGAACGGCGGCGTGCTGACGAAAGTGTGATGCAATGTATGTACACCTTGGCCGCGATTATGTCCTGAACGACCGGGACATCATCGGCATCTTCAATCTGGAAACGACGACCATCTCACCCCGGGGGCGGGAGTTTCTGAACTACGCCCAGAAAAACGGGGCGGTGGTGAGCCTGTCCGATGAGCTGCCCCAGAGCTATGTGCTGGCAGATTCCCCGGTGGATACGATCTATCTCTCGGAGCTGTCGCCGGCTGCGCTCAAACGACGCACGGAGATGAAACTGGAATAAGCCAACCAGCGATTGATCGCTTTTACAAATAGTAACGAAAAAACGAAACAAAACAAAAGGGAGAAAGGAAATGGCAGAGGAAATCATTACCAGTACCAACGCAGAAACTGCGACGGACCATGAATACAACGCCAGCGAGATCCAGGTCCTGAAAGGTCTGGAGGCAGTGCGCAAGCGCCCCGGTATGTATATCGGCTCCACCGGCGAGCGCGGCCTGCACCATCTGGTGTACGAGATCGTGGACAACGCCATCGACGAGGCTCTGGCCGGTTACTGCGACCACATCGAGGTCAAGATCCTGAAGGGCGACATCATTCAGGTCACGGACAATGGCCGCGGCATCCCCGTGGACATCCAGGCTGATACCGGTCTGCCTGCCGTCACCGTCGTCTATACCATCCTCCACGCCGGCGGCAAGTTCGGCGGCGAGAACTCCGGCTACAAGGTGGCCGGCGGCCTGCACGGCGTCGGCGCGTCCGTCGTCAACGCCTGCTCGGAGTGGCTGACCGTCAACGTCCGCCGCGACGGCCGCGAGTACGAGCAGACCTTCCGCCGCGGCGACCCGGACGGCCCGCTGAAGTGCATCGGCACCGTGGACCCCAGTGTCACCGGCACCCGCGTCACCTTCAAGCCCGACCCGGAGATGTTCAAGGACACCACCGTCTACAACTTCGAAACGCTGGAAAAGCGCCTGCGGGAAGAGAGCTTCCTGAACGCCGGTGTCAAGATCACTCTGACCGACGAGCGTGAGCTGTACACTCCCGTACTGGAGGACGGCAAGGAGGGGGAACCCTGCTACCGCACCGAGGTCATGTGCTACGAGGGCGGCATCAAGAGCTTTGTCACCTATCTGGGTGAGAAGCGCAAGCTGGACGTGCTGCACGCCAATGTGATCTACCTCAAGGGCCAGACCG
>ERZ1023687.343-NODE-343-length-11899-cov-7.789851_pt1 | contig 11899 bp, 7 predicted proteins | sample MGYA00380346_ERZ1023687 | MGnify/ENA primary metagenome ERZ1023687 (study PRJEB33179, sample SAMN07449028) | human gut metagenome | biome: Human-gut; feature: Human associated habitat; material: Faeces | host: Homo sapiens | place: India:Kasaragod | collected...
ATACCACTTTTATTATGCGTAAGTTTGTGTATTACAATCAGATATAACGGTCTTGAATACACAATAATGTTTCAAAAGACGTACGTCTTTTGAAACATTATTTTTACTCTTCACATTAAAGATAAGAGGAACAGATAAATGACTGATAATTAAAACACTGTGGAAATATTTGCACAGATAAAAAAAGCGTCTTATCTTTGTTGCATCAGACGTACGTCTTTTGAAACACCGTTCCCAAAAGTTAAATTTGCATCTTATAAGTCTTCTCATTTACTTGTCTTGTATTCCTATTCTCTTATATGTAACACAACATTATTCTCACGCTGGCTTTTGAATTAAGTTCCCATAATCGGTTTATTTAAAGTGAATATTATTGTTTAATATCTATTGTAAATAGACTGCTACTATTTAAAGAATATTCAGAAAACTCATTAATCTCCTTTTACACAACGTACTGTTTTACCATCTTTCTTTTGGTAAGCCTGAATTTCGGCCGTTCCATTTCTTAAAAGCATAAAATACGAAACAGTTCCCCCTGCATCGTCTCTACTTTGATAATATCCTTCAGTATCAGGACCTGTTGTGGCTTCAGTGCCACTGCCTCCCCTATTGTCATTACGATATCCTGCAGCAGGTAAAAAAAGCCCTATACTACTATTCATAAACCACATGCCTTTATTAATCAATGCTTTGTTTGTACACCGAGATAGCATTGCTAAGGTATTCCTACTTGGAGTACGCCATCCTGTACCATAATATGCAGTATTTAATTTAGAGCAAGGATCTGTATTATTAGTATTTGTATTTCCGGTATAAGTACTATAAAACGTATAATAATAACCTCTATCTGTTGCAGTAGTCCACACGTAATTCGTATTTCCGGTACTCTTCAAATTTCCCGTAGCCCATCTTAACTTCGCCAAATTATTTTTATCACTCGCTGTACATCCGTTTTGTGTCAGGTTAATGTCACTTGCCGCCAATTGTACTCCCAATTCAAACTTTAGCGTAATGGTATAACTCTTTCCTGGTAGCAACTGTACATTCTGGCTCGAGGTGATATTCCGGTTATCCGCGTTAAAGTAATTACTAAGTTTCAACGTACCGATATGTACCGTGATTGCCCGTGAACCCGAAAAAGGGACTAACCGTACAGTGGCAGTAGAATTATTGGCTATATTGAATGTGGACGTATTTCCGGTATTGGCACTTACATTATTTGTAGAGGGACCTATCGTCCAGGCGGACGCATTACCGCCCTGAGAAACATATACGCCCGTACAGTTGGTAAACGTGTTGCTTACAAACTGTGACAAGGAGAGCTTAACCGTCAGCTTGCAGAGTTTTTGCGTGAAACTAACCGACAGGTTGTGGTTGATTGTACTCACATTTGCCATATCCCCCGAATCATAAACCATAAAGTCATTACTCATATTCGGGATAGTGACGGAAGTACCGTTATAAGCATAGGCTGAAGGAATCGTTCCCATCGCTGTCGTACTATTGAACGAGTATCCGATCACACGGACAGTTCCCGCTCTGGTGAGTAACTTTCCTTGCCTGAGTGTGGGAGCGGAAGCCCCGTTCGTCGTAAAATCCGCTGCGGACTGGAACACGTAATTGCCACCCTCATTACGGAAAACGATCAACCGGAAATAAATGCCATTACCCAATGTAGCGGCACGGGTAGTGACTTGCGGCTCTTCGCGGAGTGTCATCCGGACCACTGAAGGACCCTCGTAAGGTACGGCAGCGGGTATGGCCCTGCTGGCGGGTGATTCCTTAACCGGTACCCATTCGTCTACAAGCGTTCTTCCCCCGGTTGTGGCGGGAGTATCAACATGACTTTCCATATAGCTGCCATCCTCAACCCGGCTGACCGTAATAGGGATCACATCCCCTCCGTCCGGTTCGGGGCTGTCAGGGTTTACAACATTGTCTCCACACGATGTTATCATTAAAAAAGCCGCGCACACACAGCATGTGCTTAACGCACGAAAGCCTACATACAGAAGTTTTGCCTTTGTATTCATAATTCAAATGTTTAAAAGTGAATAAAATAGATCATGCTCAGCATGGCCTTCCCATTAAGAATGGACAGGCCGGCTATAGCAGGCTGTGAATACAGCTTTTATTTTGCGGTAAGTTTGTGTAAGTTAGATAGATAGAACGGCTCTTGTGTTTCAAAAGACGTTCGTTTTTTGAAACACGGTCTTTGCTCTGTGCGCTGAATACAAAAAGAAGAGATAAATGACTGATAATTAAAATGATGTAAAAAGATTTGCACAGATGAAAAAAGCGACTTATCTTTGTTGCATCAGACGAACGTCTTTTGAAACGTTACCTTCCTTTTGATAAAAGACAACCCACTTATTACAAGAATCATTTTTTTCCAAATGCTTCATTATTAGCTTTATCCTTTCGTTACATCAGTGGGTAACCGGATTGATAGTCTGGCAGTATTTTTGCCGGATGTTACCATTCTTATATTATTTGTTTCCTGCGTTATATCGCTTCTGTACTATTCTGGCTAACCTTGCATCAACAATCACACATCGTATAACTACTATAAATTTAAAATCAAAATGAACAGAGAGAACAAACCTTTATTCCTATATACCTTTATCACCGTCTTTGGTGGATTGATTGTGGGATTAAATATGGCAGGTATTTCCGGAGCCGTTCCTTTTTTACAGGAACAATTCATGTTGGATGATATGGCTTTGGGATTGGTGGTAAGTATTCTGACCGTAGGTTGCCTTTGCGGTGCTTTGCTGGGAGGAGGTTTCAGTGACCGTTATGGCAGGCAGAAAGTAATGTTCTCGTCAGCTATCTTTTTTATTGTTTCTTCTTTAGGTTGCGCATTGTCTGTCAATCTGGTTTCACTGCTGGTTTTTCGCCTGATATGTGGGCTGGGGATCGGCGTGATTTCTGCCGTAGCACCTATCTATATATCCGAGATTTCTCCTGCCCGGTTGAGGGGAACACTGGTCTCTTACAATCAACTGGCCATTGTGATAGGAATTCTGATTGCTTATATTGTAGATTATATATTGCTGGACTACGAGCGGAACTGGCGCCTGATGCTGGGATTCCCGTTTTTCTTTAGTGTAGCCTACCTGCTACTATTGGTTATATTGCCCGAGAGTCCGCGATGGCTTTCGGCCCGCGGAAAAGCAGGCAGAGCCAGACAGGTGGCCAGTAAGCTGAACCTGGAAGCCGGTGAGATGACCGTGTCCGACACAAACACACAAGAAGGTAGAGATAGGATAAAGGTAACAGAATTGTTTAAGGGTAACTTGGCTAAAGTGGTTTTCATAGGTTCTATACTGGCCGCCTTACAGCAAATTACGGGTATTAACGTCATTATTAATTACGCTCCTTCTATTTTTGAGATGACAGGTGTTGCCGGGGATATTGCCCTTGTGCAATCCATCCTGGTGGGCGTGGTGAATCTGTTGTTTACCCTGATTGCTGTATGGCTGGTCGATAAAGTGGGACGCAAAATCCTGCTTCTCGCCGGAAGCTTGGGAATGAGTCTTTCGTTGCTTTATTTGGTCTATACCTTCGTTGTACCTGCTGCCAATGGCATCGGCGCATTGATAGCCGTGCTGTGTTACATCGGGTTCTTTGCAGCTTCGCTGGCACCGCTGATGTGGGTGGTAACTTCCGAAATCTATCCTTCCCGTATCCGTGGAACGGCTATGTCACTCTCTACCGGAGTCAGTTGGTTATGTACGTTCCTCACCGTTCAGTTTTTTCCTTGGATACTGAATAACCTGGGCGGATCGGTCGCATTCGGAATCTTTGCTGTTTTCAGCATCGCTGCATTCGCATTCATTTTATTTTGTGTGCCCGAGACTAAAGGAAAGTCGCTGGAGGCAATAGAAAAAGAATTGGGAGTGGATAAAGAAGCTGAAAAGACCGCAAAAGAAGAACATGCTTTCTCGAAAATATAATAAACACAAAATTAGATATAAGTATGAAACAAAGTAAAAGAAATGTATGGTTGTCCGTTTGCGCAGGACTCTTGTTCTGTTCGTGGGGATGCGGTTCCCAAGTGTCGGATAAGCCGGTAACACTGGAAACGCTGTTGGACGAAATGGTATCGGTGGAGGAACAGGCGCTATATCCGGTTCCCTCTTATACTTGTCGTCAGGAAAGTAGTTATGACCGTGCATCGGTATCACCCGATTCTACCGGTTGGTTTGCCAACAGCGATGGGTTTGGAATCAAGCGGGTAGATACGATAGCAGGCCGTATCGAGAAAGTAATGTTCGACGAAGTCGGACCGGGGGCTATCACCCGTATCTGGATTACTACTATTGACAAACGCGGTACATGGAGGTTTTATTTCGATGGTTCCGATCAGCCGGGCTGGATCATTCCTGCTTACGACCTGATGCGGATCAATGTGCCCGGACTGGGAAGAGGAATGTTGCAGGCACACACCAGCTATACGCCCGAAGGTAAGGGAGGAAATACCCTGTTCCTGCCTATCCCGTATGCCCGTGGATGTAAAGTGACGTTCGAAGACGAACCGGGAGTGAATCCTACTCCAAAATATTACCACATCAACTTCCGTAAATATCCGGAGGGTACACAGGTGGAGACTTTCTCTAAAGAAGTGGTAGAGAGAGCAGCACAGAAAATAGCTGAAGTAGACGATCGTCTTCTCCATCCGACGGCCGGACGTAAAGGTGAAATGATCCGGGAGAATAAGAACCTTCTTTCTTCCGATTCACTGACCATTCCGCTGCCGACAGGTGAAAATGCGGTGTATGAAGTGAAGTTCAATATCCGTGTTGATAATCCGGAGCAATATGCGCAATTGATGCGGGAATTGGTGTTCAGTGCCACATTCGACGGGAAACAGACCGTATGGGTGCCCTTGAGTGATTTCTCCGGAGGTGGCATGGGTGCTCCCAAAGTGGATAGTTGGTATCTGACGTCCGACTGGAAAGGGAACATCTCCAGTCGCTGGTTGATGCCTTACCGCAAAGCGGGAGTCTTGAAAGTACTGAACCTTTCTTCCCAGCCGGTTGATGCTGAACTGGAGGTAAACGTGGCCCCGTTGAAGTGGAATAAAGACCGGTCATTGTATTTCTATGCTTCATGGAGGCAGGAGAACGGTATCTACATCCATGATAAACCCGAAGAGGCCGATCAGTGTGTAGAATGGAACTTCGCTACACTAAAAGGAAAGGGCGTCTATAAAGGTGATTTACTTTCACTGTACAATCATGCTCCGTTGTGGTATGGCGAAGGTGACGAGAAGATTTGGGTAGACGATGATACTTTCCCTTCACATTTCGGCACAGGTACGGAAGACTACTATAATAGCTCTTGGGCACCGGTAGTGCCTTTCTATACTCCATTCGGAGGAGCTCCGAGAGCCGATTTGGAGAGCTCTCACGGTTATAATGCTTTCTATCGCACCCGCCATCTGGATGGCATCCCTTTCAATAAGAGCTTTAAGTTCGATATTGAAATGCTGGGATGGAAACGGGGTGAGGTTGATTATGCCACTACCATTTACTGGTATGGTGATCCGGAGGCACAGGTATTTGGAACTTCAGGTATTGAAGGAGCCCGCCGGCAGCTGCTGCCTGCTGTCGAAGCTTCGGCAAACTGAAAAACATATGATAGTATTATTTAAATTTTTAATTAAATCTAATTGGTGAATATGAAACATGAAAGACCTTACCTTGTGGCCTCCGGAAGTGACTGGCTGCAAGAAGTGTTGAGAAGGCTTTTGGTCTGGGTGGTTGTCTTGTTCTCGGGGACAATGATGGCATACGCAGGCAATCTGGATATCAGCCAGGTGAAAGTCATTACGGGTACGGTGACCGAAAAGGAAACAGGTGACCCGCTGATCGGAGTAAACGTGTCGGTAAAGGGCACTTCGAAAGGTACGATTACGAATCTGAATGGTGAGTATTCGGTTGATGTGAATTCGGATAAAGATATTCTGGTATTCTCATTTATTGGAAAGGCTACACAGGAGAAAGCTGTGAAGGGATTAAGCAAGATTGACGTGGTAATGGCCGATGATGCCACGATGTTGGGCGAGGTGGTTATCCAGACCGGATATATGACGCAGCGCAAAGCCGATCTGACCGGTTCGGTTGCCATTGCTAATACCTCGGATTTGGCTCAGAATCCTTCGACTAACGCACTGAAGTCTTTGCAGGGAAACTTGCCGGGTTTATTTATTACTGCCGATGCTAGCCCAGGTGGAAATGCTCCGATACAGATGCTCGGACTTACGTCATTGAATGCACAACCCAACCCGCTGATCGTACTCGACGGATTGGCAGGCGATTACAACTTGAGGGACATCAACCCGGCGAACATTGAATCTATTCAGGTGTTGAAGGATGCTGCTTCGGCCAGTATTTATGGTTCGAGAGCTGCCGGTGGTGTGATCATTATCGAAACAAAGAAGGGTAAAAAGGGTGAATCGAAAATCAGCTACGAAGGTCGTGTACAGTTTTCCAAGTGGGTTAATAAACCCGACTTGCTGAATACTGAAGAATATGGACGTGCCATCTGGCAGGCGTATGCCAACGATGACAAATTGGGTGAGATCAAACAAAGTGTTCGTTTCTTCGATTACGACTGGAGTTATGACGGTAACGGTTATCCGGTGCTTAACTCCGTGAAACCGGTGGAATGGCTGAATACAGCCAAGACTATGCGCTCGGCCGATACTAACTGGATCGACGAAATATCCCGTACCGGAGTATCGCAGAATCATCAGATCTCAGTATCGAGTGGTACTGAAAAATCACGTACTTTCTTCAACCTGGGTTATGAAAATACGGAAGGTATCCAGATTGAAACCTTCTGGAAGAAATATTCGGCCCGCTTGAATTCGGAATACGATTTATTGAATGGTCGTCTGAAAGTAGGTGAGAATTTGGAGTTGAACTACATGAACTATCGCGAAGCCAATCATACTCAGCTTGCAGCGAATGAACCCCCTATCATTCCTGTATATACCGAAACCGTTGGTTGGGGTGGTGCCTCTCTCGACGTGGGTATGGACGATTATCGTAATCCGGTGAAAGACCTTATCCTGGGGAAAGACAATGTCAATAAGTTCCTGAAGGTAATTGGTAATACGTATGCCGATTTGATGATTATCAAAGGTTTGAACCTGAGAACATCGTTCGGTGTAGACTATCGCGGTTCATACTATCGGGCAGTCGATAAAAAATGGGGTGAAGCAGATGGTTCGGGCCGTGATGAAAAATTTAATTATGTCCGCAATGATCAGACCCATTTCCTTGAATACCAATGGACCAACCAGATCAACTATAACGGGCAATTCGGAAAACACTCGATAGGAGCTGTAGTCGGAATGGAATTCACGAAAGCTGAAAGCGAAGCATTCTATGCACGGAAAGACGGTTTGACCCTGGAAGACAGAGACTATGCTTTTTTGAGTTCGGCTACCGGCGACAAGATTACAGAGGCTACCGGTTCGGGTGATGCTTATGCTCTGTTGTCATACTTCGGTAAGTTTAACTATTCGTATGCTTCCAAATATCTGGCATCGGCAACGTTACGTTATGACGGTTCTTCCAAGTTCGGTGCTGATAACCGTTGGGCAGTTTTCCCAGCATTTTCGCTGGGATGGAGAATCAAGAACGAACCGTTCCTTGAGAATGTAGATTTTCTTTCGGATCTGAAATTGAGATTCAGTTGGGGGCGTAACGGTAACTCGGCTATCCCGAGTGGATACTTGCAAAGCAGCTATGTAGCCGATTATAACGGAACTTCTTATGCTATGAACGGACAGGAAAGCGGTTCTTTACAGTCTGGTTTCCGCAAATATCTCACCGGTAATTCGACACTGAAATGGGAAACGGTGACACAGACCAATTACGGTATCGATTTCGGTTTCTTCAATCAGAGCCTGGTCGGAACTATCGACTATTTTTATAAGAAAACAACCGATATGCTTTATTTACCCCCTTATATCGGTGCGTTTGGTGAAGGTGGAGATACTTATGTGAATGGTCCGAGCATGGAAAACCGAGGAGTTGAAATCTTGTTGACATACCGGAATAACCTTCCGTCCGGATTTAGTTACAGCATTACGGGAAACCTTGCTACCTTCAAGAATAAGATTACCGAATTGCCGGACAACGTGAGAAGTGTATATGGTGGAAACGGTATGTTGGACGATATTATCGGACGTCCTCGTAACTCTGTTTACGGATATGTGGCAGACGGAATCTTCAAAACTCAGGAAGAGGTGGACAACTCACCGCAACAGGCTGGAAAAGGTTTGGGACGTATCCGTTACAAGGACCTTGATGGCGACGGACGCATTACTCAGGATTATGACCGTACGTGGATTGGTGTCAGCGATCCGGACTTTACTTATGGTTTGAACCTTCAGGCTTCGTATAAGAATGTAGATTTGGCTCTCTTCTTCCAGGGTGTACATGGCGGAGATGTTTGGGATTCATGGATTGAATACAGTGACTTCTGGAACATTCAGAATGTGAATAATACCAATCACCTGAAAGGCGTATTTAATGCCTGGTCTCCCCAGAATCCGGATTCTAACATTCCGGCTCTGTCTACCCGTAACACCAATGATGAAAAGCGTACATCTACGTATTTCCTCAAAGATGGTTCGTACCTGAAACTGAGAACAGTGGAATTGGGATACACTTTCCCGGAAAGTCTGGTGAAGAAAGCCATGATCAGCCGCTTGCGTGCCTATGTTTCGGCTAACAATGTATTCACTATCAAGAAATGGTGGGATAGCAACCGCTTCTCGGGTCCCGATCCTGAAATCCGTGACTTTGGCTATGTCATTCCATTTACCGCTACAGTTGGAGTTAATATAACCTTTTAAATAGAAATAGTATGAAAACCTTTTATAGTTTATTTCTGTCATCTGCCCTTTTGCTTTCCTTGTTGGTGACGAGCTGTGCCGACCAATTGAATATTAACCCTAAAGGGGTGCTGGCTGATGATTTATTATTAGGAAAGCCTGAACATATTGATGATTTTGTGACTCCGTGCTATTCGCTGATCCCTTATCTGCCCTGGTCGGAAGCTCATGCATGGTGGATGCATGGTTCCATCCGGTCAGACGATGCTTACAAAGGCGGATCGGGTGTAAGTGATCAGTCTGCCTGGCACGATATGGAAGTTTTCTCTTCTGTGACCGCTAATGTAGGCAATAATGACGGACCTTGGTTCAAGGGATATGTAGCGATATCCAGATACAATCTGGCACTCTATGCCCTGTCTAAAGTTACCGATGAAAACTATCCGTTGAAGGGCGTACGTACCGGTGAAGTGAAATTCCTGCGCGGAGCTACCTATTTTTTTATGAAGACGCTGTGGAGATATATTCCTTGGGTAGATGAAGAGAATGGCAGAACGGTGGAAGATGTGACCAATATCTCGAACCGTCCTAATGGTACTGATGATACATATTTGTGGGAACACATTGTGGCCGATCTGGAAGAAGCTGTCAGACTGTTGCCTGAAAAGCAGGAAGAGATAGGCCGTATCAATAAGAATGCCGCACGGGCTATGGCTGCCAAAGCGTTGTTGTTCATGGCATACAAGCAAGATGAAAGACATCAGGTAGTCGAGGTGGATAAGAAGATTCTGGAACGTGCCTTGGTTTATATCAACGAGATCACCGATCAGGAAGGTGGAAATGTAGGTTTATGTGAAGACTTTGCCGAAAATTTCTTGCCGGAATATGATAATGCTACCAAAGAAGCAATTTGGGAAATCCAGTATTCTATCAATGACGGAACATCAAGTGGAGGAAATACAAACAACGGTGCAGAATTGAATGCTCCTTCCTGGGAACCTTATTTCCCATGTTGTGACTTCCATAAGATGAGCTTTAATATGGCAAATGCTTTCAGAACTGATAAAGACGGTTTGCCTTTGTTCGATACGTTTAATGATGCGGAACTGAAAGGAAGATTCAAAGAGTATTTCAGTGAAAATACTTTCGATCCTCGTCTGAGTCATACAGCAGCCATTCCGGGATATCCTTATAAATATAATCCGGACTTGTTGTATGAAGAGAAGGCTTCCAGAAGCCCCGGTGATTATGGTTATCTGAAATCTGTTAAGGAATTGGTACCTGCCGGTTGCGATTGTATCATTGTAAACCGCAACTCAATGAACGTGAAACAAATACGTTATGCTGAAGTTTTATTGTGGAAAGCTGAAATTCTGATTCAGTTGGATCGCCATAAAGAAGCTCGTCCTATCATCAATAAGCTACGCGAACGTGCCAATAACAGTAGAATCCGTCTATTGATGGCAGACGGTACTCCTTATATGAATTATAAAGTTAGTTTATATACTGACGAGGCTGCATGGACCAAAGAGTATGCATGGAAAGCACTGATGTTTGAGAATCGTCTTGAAATGGCATGTGAGGGAAGACGCTTCTTCGATCTGCAAAGATGGGGAATTCTGGAACCTACGATGAATGCTTATTTCAAGAAAGAAAAAACTCGCTTCTCGTGGATGAATAATGCTGTCTTTGTTGCAGGAAGAGATGAATATAAGCCTATTCCTCAGCAACAGATGAACTGGGCGAAAGGAAATTATATACAGAATCCGGGTTACTAATAAAAAACAGACGATTATGAAAAGAATACTATATTTTTTCTCTGTGATGCTTTGTATACTTGCTGTCACAGGTTGTCAGGATCGCGATATCATTGATTTCAAGGATGGGGTTTCTTTGCCCCCGGTGACCGATTTGAAATCGTCACTATCACCTGATAATGAAGCTTTGATTGAATGGAAATTGCCTACAGCGATTCCGGAAGAGGTGGAACGTCCTTTATCCGTTTATGTTCAGGTTTACAAGGGGGCGGTGTTAGAGCATCAGATTTCTTTGGAAGGTGAGCCTACTTCGTGGGAATATACACTGAAAGAACCTGAATCGAAATACAGGATTGTGGTTAAAGTTCAGGGGATGTTGAAAGAAAAGCCTTATGGGCAGTCAGACGAGATTTATTCGTTGGGACAAACAGTTTCTATAAATTGATTGAGAGAAAGAGGCAGCGTCGGGACGACGTTGCCTCTCTTCATTTTATGCTTTCTCACATCGGATGATGATTTTTTTTTCATCGTTCAGGGTAGTAGCAAACAGATAGATATCACCTCCGTCAGCTATTTTTAGCCGTTTTCGTAGTTCTGCCACAGATTGTGGGAAGTTGCGGACAGTGAGGTTGGCTTTATCCACTTCATTTAAGAGATTCTTCAGTTCTTTTTTGTTGAGGCATGAGTAGCCGGTCACCCGGAAGATTCGGCCTGGAAATTCTTCTATCCGTTCATCCGAGGTGTAGAGATGGCTGTTGGGATGGAGCTTGCTTAAATGAAACGCAGAAGCGATGCTGCGGAAAGCACCGGCTTTGAGAATAGAGGCGTTGGGTTCATACAAGTAAGTACCTATTTTATGGGTGTAAGAGCAATCGGTGCTCTGCTCTGCTTCGCGCGTAAAGACGAAACTCTGTATTTTTCGGTTTGCAAAGTTGATGCAGACGATAGGCTGCGATAGGGTAGGCAGGATCGTCGGAGATGTCTTTTCGGATCGCAACATTAACAACAGTTCCTTACATTCGTTGTTGACGGAGATAATGTGGACCTCAGAAACATGCTTCATGTCCCGTATAGCCAGAGAAAGGTCGAGCATTGGGGAAAGTTTGATTATAACCTGTTGCCCTTTTTCGAGCAATAATTCCTCCAGTGCGGCTGCATTAGGTTCACAGTCGGATATGGCTACTGTTTTTCCGCCATGTTCATTGCGGCGTGCCGGGTCCAGGAAGATACAGTCTGTGGGCGACATTGTTTGCAAGTACTATACTCCATCGGCGTTTTGTACCCG
>ERZ1023687.350-NODE-350-length-11803-cov-9.405856_pt1 | contig 11803 bp, 6 predicted proteins | sample MGYA00380346_ERZ1023687 | MGnify/ENA primary metagenome ERZ1023687 (study PRJEB33179, sample SAMN07449028) | human gut metagenome | biome: Human-gut; feature: Human associated habitat; material: Faeces | host: Homo sapiens | place: India:Kasaragod | collected...
TAAATCAAAGAGTTAATTTTGCTTCGACTAAGAATCCGCTTGAATATCCGGATTTCCTGGAAGTACAATTGAAGTCATTCCAAGACTTTCTACAACTAGATACCCCACCTGAGAAGCGTAAAAAAGAGGGATTGTATAAAGTATTTGCCGAAAACTTCCCAATTGCCGACACAAGAAACAATTTTGTTCTTGAGTTTCTGGACTATTATATTGATCCGCCGCGCTATACCATTGATGATTGTATAGAGCGTGGGCTTACATATAGTGTCCCATTGAAAGCGAAACTCAAGCTTTACTGTACAGACCCCGATCATGAGGATTTCGATACAGTGATTCAGGATGTGTTCCTTGGTCCTATCCCTTACATGACTGATAAGGCAACTTTCGTCATCAATGGTGCTGAGCGTGTAGTTGTGTCGCAGCTTCACCGTTCTCCGGGCGTATTCTTCGGTCAGAGTGTACATGCCAATGGTACAAAATTGTACTCGGCCCGTATCATCCCGTTCAAGGGATCATGGATTGAGTTTGCTACCGACATCAACAATGTGATGTATGCTTATATCGATCGTAAGAAGAAGTTACCTGTTACTACGCTGTTAAGAGCTATTGGCTTTGAGAATGACAAAGACATTCTTGAGATTTTTAACTTGGCTGAAGATGTAAAGGTTAACAAAACAAATCTCAAGAAGGTAGTAGGTCGTAAATTGGCTGCACGTGTCTTGAAAACCTGGATTGAAGATTTCGTTGATGAAGATACCGGTGAAGTTGTTTCTATCGAGCGTAATGAAGTCATTATCGACCGTGAAACAGTGATCGAACCGGAACATATAGATGAAATAATTGACTCGGGCGTTCAAAACATCCTTATTCATAAGGAAGAGCCGAATCAGTCCGACTACTCTATTATATATAATACCCTTCAGAAAGATCCGAGTAACTCGGAAAAGGAAGCTGTGCTGTATATCTATCGCCAATTGCGTAATGCAGATCCGGCTGATGATGCCAGTGCCCGTGAGGTTATCAATAACCTGTTCTTTTCTGAAAAGCGGTATGATCTTGGTGATGTAGGTCGTTACAGAATCAACAAAAAGTTGAATTTGACGACAGACATGGATGTGCGTGTCCTCACCAAAGAAGATATTATTGAGATCATTAAATATCTGATTGAGTTGATTAACTCTAAAGCAGATGTGGATGATATTGACCACTTAAGTAACCGTCGTGTACGTACTGTAGGCGAGCAGCTGTCTAACCAGTTTGCTGTCGGTTTGGCACGTATGTCGCGTACTATTCGTGAACGTATGAACGTTCGTGATAACGAGGTGTTTACTCCGATTGATTTGATCAACGCAAAGACTATTTCTTCAGTGATCAATTCGTTCTTCGGAACTAATGCATTGTCTCAGTTTATGGACCAGACAAACCCGTTGGCTGAGATTACTCACAAGCGCCGTATGTCTGCCCTTGGTCCTGGTGGTCTGTCTCGTGAACGTGCCGGATTTGAGGTTCGTGACGTTCACTATACGCACTATGGACGTCTTTGTCCGATTGAGACACCGGAAGGTCCGAACATCGGTTTGATTTCATCACTTTGCGTGTTTGCTAAGATCAATGACCTTGGTTTCATTGAAACTCCTTACCGTAAAGTAGATAATGGTAAAGTAGACCTTTCTGAAAACGGACTTGTCTACCTGACAGCTGAAGAAGAAGAAGCCAAGATCATTGCACAGGGTAATGCTCCGCTGAATGATGATGGAACATTTATTCGCAATAAGGTTAAGTCTCGTCAGGATGCCGATTATCCGGTTGTAGAACCTTCAGAAGTAGAGTTGATGGACGTTGCTCCTCAGCAGATTGCTTCTATTGCTGCATCTTTGATCCCATTCCTTGAACATGATGACGCTAACCGTGCTTTGATGGGATCGAACATGATGCGCCAGGCAGTTCCGTTGTTGAGAAGCGAAGCCCCGATCGTAGGTACAGGTATCGAGCGCCAGTTGGTGCGTGATTCACGTACTCAGATTGCTGCTGAAGGTGATGGTGTAATTGATTTTGTTGATGCTACTACTATTCGTATTCTGTACGATCGTACTGAAGATGAAGAGTTTGTAAGCTTCGAACCTGCATTGAAAGAATACAGGATTCCGAAGTTCCGCAAAACGAACCAAAATATGACTATTGACCTTCGTCCGATCTGCAATAAAGGTGATCGTGTGACAAAAGGTCAGATTTTGACGGAAGGTTATTCTACCGAGAATGGTGAGCTTGCTTTGGGGAAGAACCTGCTTGTAGCCTACATGCCTTGGAAAGGTTATAACTATGAGGATGCTATCGTGTTGAACGAACGTGTAGTTCGTGAGGACTTGCTGACTTCAGTTCACGTAGAAGAGTATTCACTCGAAGTTCGTGAAACCAAGCGTGGTATGGAAGAGTTGACTTCCGATATCCCTAATGTTAGTGAAGAAGCCACTAAGGATCTTGATGAGAACGGTATTGTACGTGTTGGTGCACGCATTCAGCCGGGTGATATCCTGATTGGCAAGATCACTCCGAAAGGTGAATCTGATCCTTCTCCGGAAGAGAAATTGCTTCGTGCCATTTTTGGAGATAAAGCGGGTGATGTGAAAGACGCTTCTCTGAAAGCATCCCCTTCATTGAAGGGTGTGATCATTGACAAGAAGTTATTCTCTCGTGTCATTAAAAACCGTAGTTCTAAGTTGGCCGATAAGGCATTGCTTCCAAAGATTGATGATGAATTTGAATCTAAGGTAGCAGACTTGAAACGCATTCTGGTGAAGAAACTGATGGCATTGACCGAAGGTAAAGTATCTCAAGGCGTGAAAGACTATCTGGGTGCCGAAGTAATTGCCAAAGGTTCTAAGTTCAGTGCATCAGATTTCGATTCACTTGATTTCACCGCAATACAGTTGAGCGACTGGACTAATGATGATCATGCGAACGGTATGATTCGTGATTTGATCCTGAACTTCATCAAGAAGTACAAAGAGCTCGATGCAGAACTGAAACGTAAGAAGTTTGCTATCACAATTGGTGATGAACTGCCTGCAGGAATCATCCAGATGGCGAAAGTATATATTGCTAAGAAACGTAAGATTGGTGTAGGTGATAAGATGGCAGGTCGTCACGGTAATAAAGGTATCGTGTCACGTGTTGTTCGCCAGGAAGACATGCCATTCCTGGAAGATGGTACTCCGGTGGATATTGTATTGAACCCGTTGGGTGTACCTTCACGTATGAACATTGGTCAGATTTTTGAGGCTGTCCTCGGACGTGCCGGAAAGAATTTGGGTGTAAAGTTCGCTACACCGATTTTTGATGGTGCAACTCTTGACGACTTGAACGAATGGACAGATAAAGCTGGCTTGCCTCGCTATTGCAAGACTTATCTTTGCGACGGTGGTACCGGAGACCGCTTTGACCAACCACCCACTGGAGGTGCTACTTCTATGTTGAAACTCGGTCACATGGTTGAAGACAAGAAGCACGCACTTTCTATCGGTCCATACTCATTGATTACTCAGCAACCTCTTGGTGGTAAAGCTCAATTTGGTGGTCAGCGTTTCGGAGAGATGGAGGTTTGGGCACTCGAAGGTTTCGGTGCATCACATATTCTCCAGGAAATCTTGACAATTAAGTCGGATGATGTTGTAGGACGTTCTAAGGCTTATGAAGCAATTGTGAAGGGCGAACCTATGCCGCAGCCGGGTATCCCTGAATCTTTGAACGTGTTGTTGCACGAGTTAAGAGGATTGGGGCTGAGCATCAATTTGGAATAATGAACTAATGTGCCAATATGCCAATGTACCGATTAAGGTACATTGGCTGTGGCATTTCATAATTAGCATGTTTTCTTATTGGCACATTGGCATTAGCCAATCGGCACATTATTTAGTTAATTAGCATATTATATAATTATAAAAGTATGGCTTTTAGAAAAGAAAATAAGATCAAGAGCAATTTCTCGAAAATCTCTATCGGTTTGGCTTCTCCGGAAGAAATCCTTGAGAATTCGAGTGGTGAAGTATTAAAGCCTGAAACCATCAACTATCGTACGTACAAACCCGAGCGTGACGGTTTGTTCTGCGAACGTATCTTCGGCCCGATCAAAGACTACGAATGCCATTGCGGTAAATACAAACGTATCCGTTATAAAGGTATTGTCTGCGACCGTTGTGGTGTAGAAGTTACTGAAAAGAAAGTACGTCGCGAACGTATGGGACATATTCAGCTTGTTGTGCCTGTGGCTCACATCTGGTATTTCCGTTCGCTGCCCAATAAGATCGGTTACTTACTGGGTCTTCCCACTAAGAAACTTGATTCTATCATTTACTACGAACGTTATGTTGTCATTCAGCCAGGTGTGAAAGCTGAAGACGGCATTGCCGAATTCGATTTGCTATCGGAAGAAGAATATCTCGATATTCTTGATACTCTTCCCAAAGACAACCAGTATCTGGAAGATACGGATCCTAACAAGTTCATCGCTAAGATGGGTGCCGAAGCGATCTATGATTTGCTTGCACGTCTTGATCTTGATGCGTTGTCATACGAACTGCGCCACCGCGCCGGCAATGATGCTTCGCAACAACGTAAGAACGAGGCTCTGAAACGTCTTCAGGTGGTAGAGTCGTTCCGTGCATCACGCGGACGCAACAAACCGGAATGGATGATCGTACGAATTGTACCGGTGATCCCGCCTGAACTTCGTCCATTGGTTCCGTTGGATGGTGGTCGTTTTGCTACATCCGATTTGAATGACCTTTATCGTCGTGTGATTATCCGTAACAACCGTTTGAAACGTTTGATTGAAATTAAGGCTCCTGAAGTGATTCTCCGCAACGAGAAACGTATGCTCCAGGAATCTGTCGATTCATTGTTTGATAACTCACGTAAGTCAAGTGCAGTTAAGACTGATGCCAACCGTCCGTTGAAATCATTGTCAGACAGTTTGAAAGGTAAGCAAGGACGTTTCCGTCAGAACTTGCTGGGTAAACGTGTTGACTATTCAGCTCGTTCGGTAATTGTTGTTGGTCCGGAATTGAGAATGCACGAGTGTGGTATTCCTAAGCTGATGGCTGCCGAGTTGTACAAACCGTTCATTATTCGTAAACTGATTGAGCGCGGTATTGTAAAGACTGTGAAGTCTGCTAAGAAAATTGTAGACCGTAAGGAACCGGTGATTTGGGATATCCTTGAACACGTAATGAAAGGTCATCCGGTATTGCTGAACCGTGCTCCGACACTTCACCGTTTGGGTATCCAAGCTTTCCAACCCAAGATGATCGAGGGTAAAGCTATCCAGTTGCACCCATTGGCATGTACAGCGTTTAATGCCGACTTTGACGGTGACCAAATGGCGGTTCACTTGCCTTTGAGTAACGAAGCAGTGCTTGAAGCCCAAATGTTGATGTTGGCTTCTCACAATATTCTGAACCCTGCTAATGGTGCTCCTATTACTGTTCCTTCACAGGATATGGTGCTTGGTCTGTATTATATTACTAAGCTCCGTAAAGGCGCGAAAGGTGAAGGGCTTACATTCTATGGTCCGGAAGAAGCGTTGATCGCTTATAATGAAGGCAAGGTAGACATCCATGCTCCGGTGAAGGTTATTGTGAAAGACCTTGACGAAAATGGAAACATTGTTGATGTAATGCGTGAAACTTCAGTAGGTCGTGTAATCGTGAACGAGATCGTTCCGCCTGAAGTAGGATATATCAATACTATTATCTCTAAGAAGTCGCTGCGTGACATTATTAGTGCCGTAATCAAGGCTTGCGGTGTTGCTAAAACTGCTGATTTCCTTGACGGAATCAAGAACCTGGGTTACAAGATGGCCTTCCAAGGCGGTCTATCATTCAACTTGGGTGATATTATCATTCCAGAAGAGAAAGAGACACTTGTTCAGAGAGGTTACGATGAAGTTGAGCAAGTGATCAATAACTATAACATGGGTTTCATTACCAATAACGAACGTTACAATCAGGTGATTGATATCTGGACACATGTTAACTCTGAGTTGTCTAACATTTTGATGAAGACTATTTCTTCTGATGATCAGGGTTTCAATTCTGTGTACATGATGCTTGATTCCGGTGCCCGTGGTTCTAAAGAGCAGATTCGTCAGCTTTCCGGTATGCGTGGTTTGATGGCTAAGCCGCAGAAAGCAGGTGCCGAAGGTGGCCAGATCATCGAAAACCCGATTTTGTCGAACTTTAAAGAAGGCCTTTCCGTATTGGAGTATTTTATCTCTACCCACGGTGCCCGTAAAGGTTTGGCCGATACCGCATTGAAGACTGCCGATGCCGGATATCTGACTCGTCGTCTGGTAGACGTTTCGCATGATGTTATTATTAATGAAGAGGATTGCGGTACGCTCCGCGGATTGGTTTGTACAGACCTTAAGAACAACGATGAAGTTATCGCTACCTTGTACGAACGCATCCTTGGTCGTGTATCCGTACATGATATCATACATCCCCAGACCGGAGAACTGTTGGTTGCTGGTGGTGAAGAAATTACAGAAGATATCGCTAAGAAGATACAGGAGTCTCCGATCGAAAGTGTTGAAATCCGTTCGGTATTGACTTGCGAATCGAAGAAGGGAGTTTGCGCGAAATGTTACGGCCGTAACCTGGCCACGAACCATATGGTTCAGAAAGGTGAGGCTGTCGGTGTAATTGCTGCCCAGTCTATTGGTGAACCGGGTACACAGTTGACACTGCGTACATTCCATGCCGGTGGTACGGCTGCCAATATCGCAGCTAATGCAAGTATCGTTGCCAAGAACAATGCTCGTTTGGAATTCGAAGAACTTCGTACGGTAGATATTGTCGACGAAACAGGTGAAGCTGCCAAAGTGGTAGTAGGCCGTTTGGCTGAAGTTCGTTTCATCGACGTCAATACGGGTATTGTACTTTCTACACACAACGTTCCTTACGGTTCTACACTTTATGTAGCCGATGGTGAAATAGTAGAAAAAGGTAAACTGATTGCGAAGTGGGACCCGTTCAACGCTGTTATCATTACGGAGGCTACTGGTAAGATCGAATTCGAGGGCGTTATTGAAAACGTTACTTATAAGATTGAGTCGGATGAAGCAACCGGACTTCGTGAAATTATCATTATCGAATCTAAGGATAAAACTAAAGTTCCTTCTGCCCATATTTTGACGGAAGATGGTGACTTGATTCGTACATACAACTTACCTGTGGGTGGACACGTTGTGATCGAAAATGGTCAGAAGGTGAAAGCTGGTGAGGTAATCGTTAAGATTCCGCGTGCCGTAGGTAAGGCTGGTGATATTACCGGTGGTCTTCGTCGTGTTACAGAGTTGTTTGAAGCACGTAACCCGTCGAACCCTGCTGTTGTATCTGAAATAGATGGTGAGGTAACTATGGGTAAGGTGAAACGTGGTAATCGTGAGATCATCGTTACTTCTAAGACTGGTGAAGTGAAGAAATATCTTGTTCCGCTGTCTAAACAGATTCTTGTACAGGAGAACGATTATGTTCGTGCCGGTACTCCGCTGTCTGATGGTGCTACCACTCCGGCTGATATTTTGGCGATCAAAGGTCCTACGGCTGTACAGGAATATATCGTGAATGAAGTTCAGGACGTATACCGTTTGCAGGGTGTGAAGATTAATGATAAGCATTTTGAAATTATCGTTCGTCAGATGATGCGTAAAGTAACTATTGACGAGCCGGGCGATACTCGTTTCCTTGAACAACAGGTTGTCGATAAACTGGAATTCATGGAAGAAAATGATCGTATCTGGGGTAAGAAGGTAGTTGTAGATGCTGGTGATTCTGAAAACTTGAAAGCAGGTCAGATTGTTACTGCCCGTAAGTTGCGTGATGAAAACAGTATGTTGAAACGCCGTGACCTTAAACCGGTTGAAGTGCGTGATGCTGTTGCCGCTACTTCTACTCAGATTCTTCAGGGTATCACTCGTGCTGCATTGCAGACTTCAAGCTTTATGTCAGCTGCTTCCTTCCAGGAAACAACTAAAGTCTTGAACGAAGCTGCCATCAACGGTAAGATAGATAAATTGGAAGGTATGAAGGAGAACGTAATTTGCGGTCACCTCATTCCGGCAGGTACAGGACTGCGCGAATTTGATAAGATCATTGTAGGTTCTAAAGAAGAGTACGATCGTATTTTGGCTAACAAAAAGACTGTGCTTGACTATAATGAAGTAGAATAATACAATTCAATTGACTATAACTGAAAAAGAGCAATTGCCGTAAAGGTGATTGCTCTTTTTTATAGGATGTTATCGTATGAAACGATCGGTTAGTTTACTTTTCGACATTAACCAGACGATAGCGTAGCATGTCAGGAATACGAGACAGGCCATACTGATGATACGTACGATATATGGTAACTGTTCCTTATCCAACAAGTCGTAGGCGACAAATACAAATACGTAGTGGCTCAGGTAAATGCCGAATGTGAGTGATGCCATATGGGATAACCATCGGTTTGAAGGAACCTTTATTTTCTGCACGATTACAAATACTGGGAAGGTCATCATAAACACGTTGATGCCCGCAAAGTACCATACAATTTCCAAATAGGCATAATTGCCCGGGAAGTGGTTCTGTGTGATGACATATCCGTATGAAGTAATCAGATAGCCTACCAGAAACATCGGAATGGTGACGCCCAAGAGTTTCTTCCAACTCCACTTTAGTGGATACCTCGTAAGATAATAGGCCAGTAAAAGATAGCCGATAAATCCTGAGAAATAATAGAAAGTTCCGTAGTCATTCCAATCACATATTCCCCATAAACCCATATTGCCATAGTTGCCTTGATAGCCCAGCATCGGAGCGAACATTTTAACGTAAGGTGCTATTAGACTCACGCCCCAAATGCTTAGGAATAGCTTCAGTTCCTTTTTCGACGCTTTTTCCAACCAACCACTGACAATAGGCATCACCAAATACAGGCCAATCAGCATATAGAGATACCATAATGGAACTGTATCGAAATTGAAGTTAAAGATAAATGTATACAGTTTGATCCACAAAGCCTCCAAACTATGATCCGGCATGGAAATCAATGGATTTTGAGTATTAGGGTTGATGTAGTTCAGATATACGAAATACAGTACAGGTAAGACCAGTGACCAAAAGATTATCGGAGGAATCAGTCTCCCGATCCTCTTCTTGTAAAATGTCCCCATGTCGGTTCGTACGGGAAATAGCAATACACCGGTCATCATAACAAAAATGGGTACACATGGGCGCATCAAGCTACCTAAAAATGTTCCTGTCAGAAACGACTCCCGATTGGCGTCAAATTGCCCGATGAACGCATCGCAGCAGTGCGAAAAAACAACGAAGAAACAGGCGAGCACCCTCAGCAGGTCAATCCAACCTATATTCTCTCTTTTCTTTAATTCCATGATATAATTGATTTAAATGTGTTAAGCGACAAATGTACAACCTATTTTGCTGTCAGCATTTGCTCTACATTAAAAATCACTCTTCCGCCCTTATTTTACTCAGGGTAGGCAAAGTAATGCCCAGATAGGCGGCAATATAACCCAGATTGACCCGGCTGCAGACATCGGGAAGTCTTTCTTTAAGTTTTGCATACCTCTCTCGGGCCGACAATGTCAGCCGTTCTTTATGTTTGCGATGGAGTTCTCGGTATCTATTCTGATGAATGACTCTTCCCCAATTAGCCAATTCTATATTTGTTTCGTACAGTTCGATCAGTGTCTTGATGGGGATGGCATAGAGCAGTACATCTTCCAGTGTTTCCACAAACTCTTCACTGGGTTTACCGTAGTATAACTCATCCATGCTGAACACGATATCTCCTTCACACGAAAAAGAAGTCGTAACCTCTTTTCCGTCTACCAGCCAGTACGACCGTGTGATTCCTTTTTCTATGAAATAAGCGTATTTGTGATAGACTCCCTCCCGTATCAGCAGATACCTTTTAGGGAATCGGCACGGAGTCAGCTGTTTCGTCAGTAAATCTATTGTTTCATCAGACATCTCAGACTGCTTTTTTATGTTGTAAATTATATTTTTCATAGAACCTAAGATTATCTTTTCGGCAAAGATAACCCCTTTTTAGTAAGCGCCACAATTTGTTACCCGAAAATCCGATCTGTCTGTACTGCTTGCTTAGGCAGGTTTCTCAATAGTCGTTAATTCCTTCTTTGACTCCCGAACATTTCAGTGCCTATAGCGTTCCTATAACAAAACAATATAAATCAAGCATTATGAATTTTATCTGGTACATTTTGATAGGTATCCTTGCCGGTTATTTTGCCGGTAAGATAATGCGCGGAGGAGGTTTCGGCCTCTTAGTCAATCTCCTGTTAGGGATTATAGGTGGTGTGTTGGGTGGCTGGGTATTTGCCCTTCTCGGGCTGGCAGCAACCGGAATCATCGGTAGTTTGATTACTTCCGTTGTCGGTGCCATTTTATTTCTTTGGATAGCCTCTTTTTTCAGTCGTTCCCGATAGGGAAAACGAGCTTTATTATAGAATGATATTGTTTATTGTGGTTATATAAAAATTAATAGTTTATGGGAAGTGGAAATGCAAAATTCCTGGTGGGACTTGGAATCGGTTCTGCCATCGGTGCGCTGGTTTATCATTTTTCGCGCACAGCGAAAGCTAAGAAATTGAAAAATGATGTGTTCAATGCTCTTCATGAAATAGAGGCAGATGCCGAATTGGCAGTCGTTGAAGCAAAAGAGAAGGCCGTGAAGACAGGTGCTAAAGTGGCCGAAAAGGTGGCTGATAAAGCGACTGAGGTGAAAGATAAGTTGACATCTAACTCTTAATAATGGGTGGTGGTTTATGAACGGTGAACAATGAATAAGATAGCACTGTCAAAGTGTACGGAGGTTATTGTTCGCCGTTTATGATTTATAACTGTTCCAGAAATTATTCAGATATCGTTTGAGAACTATATAAGTCTGTTCTTCCTTTCTTTACAATCCGGATGTTCCTGATCTGGCTTCAGGTATTGGATAAAGAAAGAGGGGGAGTTGTTAATAATGGTCTGTTATTGCATGCCTTGCATTCTGTTGAAAAGAGTGTAAGGCATTTGTCTTTACTATAAAACATTATCTGTATATTTGTGCCAGAAGAATTTAGAATAATCAATAATAATTAAAGTATGGAAAATCAGAATCCCGATAATCAGTTGCAAATAGAATTGAAAGAAGAAGTGGCACAGGGCACATATGCTAATTTAGCCATTATCACTCATTCAAGTTCAGAATTTGTGCTCGATTTTGTACGGGTATTACCCGGATTGCCCAAAGCGGGAGTGCAGTCGCGTGTTATTCTTGCTCCCGAACATGCTAAACGTTTACAACGGGCGCTTGAAGAAAATATAGCCAAATACGAGCGTGCGTTTGGTCCGATCCGGTTGCAGGAAGAAGATACTCCACCTATATTGGATATAAAGGGAGAAGCTTGAAGAAAGCAGAAAGGGTGTAGCCATCCGAGGCAATGGGTGTAGCTATCCGGTGGAAAAGGTGTAGCCTTGGCGAGCGGATGGCTACACCCAAATTTCTTTCCATTGAAATGATTTCCGGGAAATAAGCTCTTAAAAATTAAAAAAAAGATGTAGTGCATTGATTATTCAAATATTATTCGTATTTTTGCAGCCCAAAATGTATAGTTACGAAATTAATATAACAATAATATAAATCAAAAAACAATTAAAATGCCTACAATTCAGCAATTAGTAAGAAAAGGACGCGAAGTGCTGGTGGAGAAAAGTAAATCTCCAGCCTTGGATTC
>ERZ1023687.357-NODE-357-length-11725-cov-7.668123_pt1 | contig 11725 bp, 10 predicted proteins | sample MGYA00380346_ERZ1023687 | MGnify/ENA primary metagenome ERZ1023687 (study PRJEB33179, sample SAMN07449028) | human gut metagenome | biome: Human-gut; feature: Human associated habitat; material: Faeces | host: Homo sapiens | place: India:Kasaragod | collected...
TCCCCGATGACGCCGCCGAGTATATCGCGCAGTCGAACGCCGCCGAGGCTCAGCCGGAGACGTGACCTTTACATTGAAACGCAAAAGAGACTGCCGCAGCGCGGCAGTCTCTTTTTTGCGTGAGGGCAAAGCCTCTCCCTTTGGGAGCAACGGCGACGACCGCCGCCTGCGGCGGAAACAGGGAGGAGCTGTTGGGGCCGCGGCCAGCAGGATGCGAGCGGCAGCGAAGCAGACGCTGGGAGCCGCAACCCGGGCAGTGTCACCGAAGGTGACGGAGAGGGCAAGCCCGGTAAGATAGAGCCGCTATGCAGCGATAAGCAGACTTTTTGTCAGAGCGAGCCATCGCCGCACTCGAAGTTTTTTATCAGCGTCCTTGCCCTCTCAGGCGCTTCGCGCCAGCTCTCCCAAAGGGAGAGCCTTTTAAGATGAAAGGCGTTTCGCAATATGTCCAAAAAATCTCTCGAATTTTTGGAAGATAAATCTAAAATCATTCTCACACAAGGTTGGAAAACTGTGCTATAATCATAGTTATGGATGAGGCCGGGGCTGCGCTGCCCTGACCGAAAATAATGAAGAAGGAGGCGAGCCTTATGGCACAGTTCCGCTCCAAGCCCTTTGGTGTGACCCAAAACGGTGATAAGGTGGATGAATACATCATCTCCAATCCCGGTGGACTTGAGATCAGCGTGCTGAACTATGGCTGTGTGATCAAAAATCTCTTCGTCCCTACAAAAACGGGTATGGTGGATGTGGTCGTCGGGCACGACACCCTCGCCGACTATGAGGCGGATTTCAACTCATCCGGCAGCACCTGCTGCGGTGCGTTCGTGGGCCGGTACGCCAACCGCATTGAAAATGCGGAATTTTCTCTCAGCGGCAAGACCTACAAGCTGGAAGCCAACAATGGCAAAAATCACCTGCACGGCACCTTCCCCCGCAAAATTTACGATGTGAAGATGTTCGGCGACACCCTTTTGATGGAGACCGAAAGCCCGGCGGGCGAAGACGGTTTCCCCGGAAATCTGAAGGTCAGTGTGCGGTATATCCTCACGCCGGACAACACCCTGCGGATGGACTACCGTGTGTCCACCGACGAGGACACCATCATCAACCTGACCAACCACACCTACTTCAACCTCGACGGCGGCGGCAATGTGCTGGGCCAGAAGCTCCGCATTTACGCTTCCAACTACCTCGAGGGCAACAACGAGACCTGCCCCACAGGCAAGATCCTGCCCGTGGACGGTACGCCGATGGACTTCCGCACCGGAAAGCCTCTGGGACGCGACCTCGACACCGGCTTCTACCAGACCACCATGGCGGGCGGCGGCTTCGACCACTGCTATGTCCTCGACCGGCCCCGGGGCGCCAGCCAGAGCCTCTGCGCCTGGGCGTCCAGCGACAAGACCGGCATCAGCATGAAGATGTACACCACCCAGCCGGGCATCCAGCTCTACACCGGCAACTTCCTGCAGAACTGCCCCTCCCCCGGCAAGGGCGGCGTCCCGCTGGAAAAGTACGGCGGCTTTGCCCTTGAGACCCAGCACTTCCCCTGCAGCCCCTCTCACCCGGAGTTCCCGACGACGGTGCTGCGGGCAGGCAAAGTCTTCCGGGCCAACACTACGCTCCGCTTCTTCACCGGCCGTCAGTGCGGCCGTTTGTAAGCAAATATCAGCCGCAGCAAAGGGCAGCTCTCTTGCGGGAGCTGTCCTTTGCTGTTTTTTGCGTGTCCTCTCCATGCCTTGCGGACTAAAAATCTTTGCAGTTCATCAGACTGGCTGAAAAGATGCAACAAAAATACATTTTAATAAAAAAGCCGGTACTTGATTCTCTGCGCAAAAAGCGGTATCCTTTAGTCAGACAGAGCACAAGGGCTCTGTGCGAAGCAACATCTGGAACAAGAGAGGTACTGGACATGGCTATTTTGGTTTCCGGCGGCGCAGGCTACATCGGCAGCCACACCTGCATCGAGCTCCTGAATGCCGGCTACGACGTTGTCGTGGCGGACAATTACTACAATGCATCCCCTGTGGTCCTCGACCGCGTCAAGCAGATCACCGGCAAGGACTTCCGCTTCTATCAGGCCGATATGACCAAACACGAGGATGTGGAGAAGATCTTCGCCGAGTGTCCCGACATCACGGCGGTCATCCAGTTCGCAGCCTATAAGGCCGTCGGCGAGAGCGTGTCCAAGCCCATCGAATACTACTACAATAACCTCAACTGCACGCTGGTCATCCTGGATGTGATGCGCAGGCACAACTGCCACAACTTCGTGTTCAGCTCCTCCGCCACCGTCTACGGCGACCCCGCCAGTGTGCCGATCACCGAGGACTTCCCCGTGGGTGCCACCACCAACCCCTACGGCACCACCAAGGCCATGACCGAGCGCATCCTCACCGATGTCTGCAAGGCTGACCCCACCCTGAACGTGGCTCTGCTGCGCTACTTCAACCCCATCGGCGCCCACAAGTCCGGCCTCATCGGCGAGGACCCCAACGGCATCCCCAACAACCTCATGCCCTACATCGCCAAGGTGGCTGTGGGCAAGCTGGAAAAGGTCCATGTCTTCGGCAATGACTACCCCACCCCCGACGGCACCGGCGTCCGCGACTACATCCATGTCGTGGACCTGGCCCGCGGCCATGTCTGCGCCATCAAGAAGCTGGAAACGAACTGCGGCCTCTTCATCTGCAACCTCGGCACCGGCAAGGGCTACAGCGTGCTGGATGTCATCCACGCCTTCGAGAAGGCCTGCGGCAAGCCCATCCCCTATGTCATCGAGGCCCGCCGCCCCGGCGACATCGCCGAGTGCTATGCCGACCCCACCAAGGCCAGGAATGAGCTTGGCTGGGTGGCTGAGTACGGCATCGAGGAGATGTGCGCCGATAGATGGAACTGGCAGAAGAAGTACCAGGATGGTTACAATACGGTAAAGTAAGCGCCAAGAGCGCAAGCGTGATAGAAAAAGAACCTGTCCTGCGATTTATTTCGAGGACAGGTTCTTTTTTTGATATTCAAGAAACTGGATGTACTCCTGTACCTTTTCGGTGTCCTCAGAAGTAAAATCGACCGGAAGCAGAAGCGTATTTGCAGACCGTTCGTAAGGGAAAGGCTCCCGGATAAGCCCCAGCAGATAATCGAGAGAGACGTTGAAAATTCTGGCGATCTTTACCTTGGTGGTGTCATCGGGTACACTGCGACCACACTCGTAGGCAGAGATGGTCAGCGGCGAAAGGGAAAGCTTTTCTGCCAGCTCGGCCTGTGTCATTCTGAAATCTTTCCGGAGTTCCCGTAGAATATCGCCAAACATAACAGACCTCTCCTTTTTGCTGATTTGCTAAAGTATAGCTTTGGATTATAGTAAAAATGGAGAAAATATGGTGTTCTTTATAGATTTGCTTGACAAACTATTGCTAATGATATACTTTTGGGGCGGGACTATTCGTCTTTTCCATAGTTTAGGACAGGAGGAACAAAAAATGAAACTTCTTAAAAAGGCTGTAGCAACTGCTCTTGCAATGTTGATGCTTACCGCTTGCAGTGGTGGCGGTGGTGGTGGAGCAGGCGGCGGCACGCCCGTTGCACCTGTTACACCTTCTGCTTTCAGCAATACAAAAACGTATAAGACTGCACAGAGCGGAAAAGGCAAGAACCTGTATGCTGAATATTATGGAGCAGAAAACAACAAGGGCGGCACGCTGGTGCCGGATAAGAGTCTGCTGACAAAACAGGGAACGCTGAATGGAAATTTTTATGCAGACCTCTATGATGGCAACGATTTGTATATGACGTATATCGATAATCAGGGAAATGGTGGGGTGGTCGTTTATTGTAATGACGGCGGAAAAGGCCCTTATAGCGAATATGCAGAAGTCGCAAAAAAGGGTGGAGCAAAAAACATCGACGGAAAAAATATCTGGATCGATGCGCAAGCGATTTTTGGAAGCCCTGATAAAGTAGAAGCCAATAAAGATGTGGCAGAGGAAATGTCCAAACTGGATGCTTCAAAGATGGATGCTTCCGTGGGTACCTATACGATTCCGGGAACTACACAGAAGTATTACGCTGAAATCTTTACCCTCAAGGCTGACCCTGCGTGGAGTCAGACCTATGCGTATGATGACAACGATGAACTCAAAGCAATCGTTATGGTAGACCATGATGATATTGAGGGACTTTTCTTCAACAAATTTGAGTTTGATTCTTCGATGTTCAATGCTGCAAAATTGAATAAAACAGGCTATAACGCGACGGACGTTACTACTGAATATCTTGCGGGCCTGAAAAAGTAAAATGCCCATAAGCAAATAGCTGCATCCGGCAGCGTCTCACAGCATCTTATACTGTGGGGCGCTGTTTTTTTCTGTTTCTCTTGACAACGCCGGAAAGTTAGCCTATATTACTGTTGTTAATGCAAACTAACAAACGCGCTCGAGAGGAGCATTCCATATGACGTTGAAAGATTTGAACATCGGCGAGACCGCCGTGGTCGGGACCGTGGGCGGCGAAGGCGCTCTGCGGCAGCATTTTCTGGATATGGGGCTGATCCCCGGTGAGGAGGTCACGCTGGTCAAATTTGCCCCCATGGGCGACCCGATGGAGCTGAGCATCCACGGCTACGAGCTGACCCTCCGGCTGGACGATGCCGCCCGCATCGGGGTCACTCTGGCCAAAGCCCCGGCGGTGAAAAAGGCGGCGGCAGAAAGTGAAAAGCCGGTGGAGCACCCGGGCCTCGGCGAAGGCGGACGCTACCACACCAAAAAGGGCGAGAACCCTCTGCCCGACGGCACGACCCTTACCTTTGCGCTGGCGGGCAACCAGAACTGCGGCAAGACGACCCTCTTCAACCAGCTCACCGGCTCCAACCAGCACGTCGGCAATTTCCCGGGTGTGACGGTGGACCGCAAGAGCGGTGCGATCCGGAATAACCCGAATACGGAGGTCACAGACCTGCCCGGCATCTACTCCATGTCGCCCTATACCAGCGAGGAGATCGTGACCCGGCAGTTCATCATCGGCGAGAAGCCCACGGGCATCATCAATATCGTGGACGCCACCAACATCGAGAGGAATCTGTACCTCACCATGCAGCTCATGGAGCTGGATACGCCGATGGTGCTGGCGCTGAACATGATGGACGAGATGCGCGGCAACGGCGGCACTGTCCGCATCAATAAGATGGAGGCCATGCTGGGCATCCCGGTCGTGCCGATCTCTGCGGCAAAGAACGAGGGCGTGGACGAGCTGGTGGATCATGCGCTCCATGTCGCAAAGTATCAGGAGCGGCCGGGCCGGATGGATTTCTGCGGCGAGGCGGATCACGGCGGCGCAGTCCACCGCTGCATCCACGGTATCATCCACCTAATCGAGGATCATGCCAAGGCCGCAGGCATCCCGGTGCGCTTTGCGGCCACAAAGCTCGTGGAGGGCGACCGGCGCATCGAGGCGGCCCTGAAGCTCGACCAGAACGAAAAAGAGATGATCGAGCACATCATCGTCCAGATGGAGCAGGAGCGGGGTCTGGACCGCGCCGCCGCCATCGCGGATATGCGGTTCCACTTCATCCACCAGCTGGTGGAGCAGACCGTCGTGAAGCCCCGCCAGAGCAAGGAGCAGCTCCGCTCGGCCCGGATCGACCGGTTCCTCACGGGCCGCTATACCGCCATCCCGGCCTTTGTGGGCATCATGGCGCTGGTGTTCTACCTCACCTTCGGCGTCATCGGTCTGGCGCTCCAGAATCTGCTGGAAGCGGGCATTGATGCCCTGACCGCCGCGGCAGACTCCACCCTCACGGCGTGGAACGTCAACGCAGCCGTCCACTCGCTGGTCATCGACGGCATCTTCACCGGTGTGGGCAGTGTGTTGAGCTTCCTGCCCATCATCGTGACCCTGTTCTTCTTCCTCTCTCTGCTGGAGGATACCGGATACATGGCCCGCGTGGCATTCGTGATGGATAAGCTTCTCCGCCGCATCGGCCTCTCGGGGCGCAGCATCGTGCCAATGCTCATCGGCTTCGGCTGCACCGTCCCCGGCGTCATGGCCAGCCGCACCCTGCCCTCGGAGCGCGACCGCAAAATGACCATCCTGCTCACCCCCTTTATGAGCTGCTCGGCCAAGCTGCCCATCTACAGCCTGTTTGCGGCGGCCTTCTTCCCGGAGCACGCGGCTCTGGTGATGGTCAGCCTCTATTTCCTCGGCATTGCGGTGGGCATTCTGATGGCCATCCTGCTGAAGAGCAGTGTCTTTAAGGGCGAGGCCGTCCCCTTTGTGATGGAGCTGCCCAACTACCGCCTGCCCGGCCTCAAGAATGTGGTCCAGCTGCTCTGGGAAAAGGCCCGCGATTTCCTCCAGCGCGCCTTTACGGTCATCTTTGTGGCGACCATCATCATCTGGTTCCTGCAGAGCTTCGACCTGCGGCTCAGCCTCACCGCTGACCCGCAGCAGAGCATCCTTGCATGGCTGGCCAGCGGTATCGCGCCGCTGTTTGCGCCACTGGGCTTTGCCGACTGGCGGGTGTCTACGGCCCTGATCACCGGCTTTATGGCCAAGGAGAGCGTCGTTTCGACCCTCACCATCCTCTATGGCTCCTCTGCGGCCTTTGCCGCCGCGCTGTCCCCGGCGGCGGCTGCACCCCTGCTGGTGTTCTGCCTGCTCTATACGCCCTGCATCGCGGCGGTGGCCTCGGTCAAGAGGGAGCTGGGCGGCAGGTGGGCGTTTATCATGGTGGCAAATCAGTGCATCGTAGCATGGCTGGCGGCCTTCGGCACGCGGCTCATCATGATGCTGTAAAGAAAACGGAAACAGGGAGCGGCCTGCAAGATGCGGGCCGCTCCTTTTCTCTTGACGATCGCTGCGTTTTTGTGCTATTATTACTTCAAATTTGAATGATATAATTTTGAACCACAAGGAGGCGTCCCATGAATACCCCGGGCATCGAATTCGGGCGGAAGACCTCGGCGGCTTACGCCGCCCTCTGCAAGCCCCTGTGCCAGAAGCTCCATCTGCCCCAGACGGCTTTTGACATCCTGATGTTCCTCGCCAACAACCCCGGCTACCAGACCGCCAGCGACGTGGTGGAGGTGCGCAAACTGAAAGCAAACCTCGTCTCGGTGAACATAGACCGTCTGGTGCAGGAGGGCTACCTCGTCCGCGAGGCTGACCCCGGCGACCGCCGCCGCACCCTGCTGCGCTGCGCCGAAAAAGCCTGCCCCATCATTGAGCAGGGCCGGGCCTTGCAGGAGGAATTTGGCGCATGTCTGCTGGAACACACCAATGAAGCACAGCGAAAGGCGTTCTTCGAGACGATGGACATTATAAATGAGAATCTGGACGCCATTCTGGAAGGAGAAGCATGAACATTTTATCCTCGGCGTGGTGGTCATGGGCTTCAACTGGCTCAGCTGACCGTATCGGGACAAAAAGAAATGCCTGTGCGGCAGATGCCGCACAGGCATTTTTAATGTTCTTTTAACGGACGAACTCGACATCAACGTCGCCGTTCTTGGTGGCGAGGTTCAGCTTGTTGGGGGCATCTGCATTCTGCTGCAGGGTGTCCTTGCCGAAGAAGAGGAAATTCTTGTCGCTGGCGTCGGAGACGCGGATCTTGCCGCCGCCTGCGGCCAGATCAAGGCCGTAAGAGCTGCCGCTGCCGATCACGGAGCCGGTGATGCTGCCGTTCTGCACCTTGGCGTTGCAGACGTTGGCAGAGATGTTTTCCAGCTTGAGGGTGCCGCTGTTCTGGATGGTGGCGGCCACATTCTGGGAGGTGACGCCGCTCATGGTGATCTTGCCGTTGCGGGTAGTGCCGCTCAGGGTGGAGCCGTTGAAGTTCGACACCTCGATGCGGCCATTGTCGGTGGTGAGGCTGGCGGTCTGTGCCGAAACGCCGTCCAGCGTGATGCTGTCGTTGGTGGTGCTGACGGTGATGGTTGCCAGCGTCTGGCGGGGTATCTGCAGCGTCAGGGTGCAGCTGCGGGTGTCCTGGCTCTGGATGAGGAGGGAAGCGTTGGGCTCCTGAGTCTTGGTCACGGTGAGGGTGCTGCCCGCCACCGCGAAGTCGTAGAGCTTGGAGCTTTCAAAGGCGTAGCTCGAGGTGTAGGTGTAATCGGCGCGGATGTGGTCGATGTCGGCGGCCTGCAGAATGACCGCAGCGCTGCTGTCCTGCACCACGATGGCGTTGATGCCGGCCGGTGCGTCATAGCTGGCGCTGTAAGTGGCCACAGATGCCGCCGCGCCGCAGAAGAGCGTAGCCGCCGTGACAGCTGTCAGAAGAGCGAGAAGAAACTTTTTCATAAGGAAAACCTCCTGTCGCAATATAATAGATGCGCGGAATGTCCCGCAGAAGATTTTACTTTATCCGTCCGGGCCGCAGCTGCGGCTCGGATAGAATCTCTCACCCTAAAAATACCGCAGCAGAGAAAAAAAGTCAAGAGAGAAAAAATGAACAATAAAAAACGCCTGCACAGTGGCGCAGGCGCAAAAGCAGGATAAATTATTTCTCTTCGATGGTGGAGTGCTCGATGACATAGTCGGCAGCGCGGCGGATGCCCTCGTTGCGGCGGATGGCCTCCACGTTGGACGCAGCCTTGACTTCCTCGAGGGTCTTCTTGGTGCGCTCAGCGCGCTCGGACAGGGTCTTGTCGATGTCCTCCTCAGTGGGAACGAGGCCCTCGTTCTGAGCGATCTGCAGCAGGGCCATCCGGGCGCGGGTGTTCTTCTCCGCAGCAGTGCGGACGGCGGCAGTGAAGCTCTCGCGGGTCTGATGGATCTGGCTCAGGTAGCGGTCGAGGCTCAGGCGCTGCATCTGCAGCTGCTGCTGGACCCGCTCCATCTCCTGCTGATAGGCGCTCTCGACGAGAACGCTGGGCAGCTCGCCCTCAGCGGCTGCGGCCAGCTGGGTGAGGATGGCGTCCTTGGCGCGGTTGAGCGCGGCGGCGTGTTTATTGTCGTGGAGCTGCTGACGGATCTGGGCGCGGAACTCGTCCATGGTGTCCACATTGGCAGCCTTCCTGGCAAAATCACTGTTCAGAGCGGGCAGCTGGCGGACGCAGACGTCGTGCAGCTTGATTTTGATGACAACGGGCTTGCCGGCCAGGTCCTGGACGTGGAAGCGGGCCGGGAAGGTGACGAAGATGTCGAACGCCTCGCCGCCCTTGTGGCCGAGGATGCCTTCCTCGAAGCCGGGGATCATCCGGCCGCTGCCCAGCTGCAGGGTCTGGTTCTGGGCGGTGCCGCCGTTGAAGGGCTTGCCTTCCAGCAGGCCCTCGTAGTCGATGTGGACGATGTTGCCCTTGACGGCCGGACCCTTGTGAGGCACCAGCTCAGCGGCCATGGCGCGGCGGCGCTCCAGCACAGCGTCGATCTCCTTGTCGGTGACTTCCGGGGTGACGCACTCGGTCTTGAAGCCGGTGGTCTGGGTCAGGCTCAGCTCAGGCTGCAGGGCGGTGGTGGCAGTGGCCACAAAGCCCTCGTCCTTCTTCACGCTGACCAGGTCGTAGACCGGCTCGTCCACAGCGTGGAAGCCGTGTTCTGCCATCGCTGCGTCGTACAGGGCCGGGACGTCCTTGTCCATCAAATCGTTGATGGCGTCGTACCAGAAGGTGTGCTCGCCGCGGTCGGCCTCGATCTGGGCGCGGTCAGCCTCGCCCTTGGCAAAGCCCTTGATGGTGTACGTTGCGCGGGTGCGCTCGTACACGGCGTTGGACGCAGCTTCCAGCTCCTCAGCCGAAGCGCTGAAAGTCATTTTGCAGACACTCTTTTCGGGAGTTTCCACGCTTACCAGTTTCATAGGTTCTACCCTCCGTGCTGCCCCCTGAAAGGGCAAGATTCAAAGCATTATAAAGTTATTATAGCACAATAAGCTCAAAAGCGGTATAATAAAAAGAAAGAAAATCTGTTCTTTTGTCAGCGAATGGAGTCCCGGGCGCTGCAAAACGAAAGGAAGTGTACACCTCATGCGTCTGTTCGACGTTCTCGGGCCGGTGATGATCGGCCCCTCCTCCAGCCATACGGCGGGTGCCGCCCGCATTGGATATACGGCCCAGAAGCTGCTGGGCGACGTCCCCGCCGAGGCGGACATTGGGCTCTACGGCAGCTTTGCCACCACAGGCCGGGGCCACGGCACCGACCGTGCGCTGGTGGCGGGCCTGCTGGGCCTCCGCCCGGACGACCCCCGCCTGCCCGACAGCTTCGCGCTGGCCGAGGAGGCCGGCATGAAGTTCACCATCCATCCGGTGGAGCTCCGTGCCGCCCACCCGAATACGACGGTGCTTACCTTAAAGAGTAAGGCGGGCCGGACCCTCGTCCTGAAGGCGGCCTCTGTGGGCGGCGGACGCATCCGCGTGACGGAGATCGACGGTGTGCCTGCCGACTTTGGCGGGGACAGCAACACCCTTATCATCCATAACGAGGACACCCCCGGCTGCATCGCCGAGGTCACGATGTCGCTGGCCCAGCGCCGCATCAACATCGCGTCCATGCAGGTGTTCCGCGCCGCGACGGGCGGCTACGCCGTTATGGTGCTGGAATGCGACTCCCACATCCCCCACGTGCTGGAACAGCAGATGGCCGTGATGCCGGGCATCCGCAAAGTCACCTGCCTGAACATCGACGAGCCGGAAGAATGCGAGGAGGGCTGAGAAGTGTCGTTTTTATCCTGTGAAGAGATGCTGGCCGCTGCCCGCAGCCAGAATATTTCCCTTTCGGAGGCCATCCTCCGCAGCGATCTGGCCGAGAGCCGCCTCACCGAGGCCCACAGCCGGGAGATGATGCACCACCTCTGGCAGGTGATGCAGGCCACCAGCCGGGACTATGACCCGGCCCAGCGCAGCCGAAGCGGCCTTTCGGGCGGCGACGCGGCCAAGGTGGAGCAGGCCCATCAGGAAGGAAAGAGCCTTGGCGGCGATTACCTCGCCGCAGTGACTGCCGAAGCTCTCAAGACCGCCGAGTGCAACGCCTGCATGAAGCGCATCGTCGCTGCCCCCACGGCGGGCAGCTGCGGCGTCCTGCCCGCTGTTCTGCTGCCGCTGGCCCGCAGCGGCGAGGCCGACGAAGAGTCCATCTGCGACGCCCTCTATGTCGCCGCCGGGTTCGGCCAGGTCATCGCGGCCCGCGCCACTCTCGCGGGCGCGGAGGGCGGCTGTCAGGCCGAGGTGGGCGCTGCCAGCGCGATGGCCGCCGCCGCTCTCTGCCACCTCAAGGGCGGCGCGCCGGAGCAGTGCGCCGCTGCCGCCGCAATGGCTCTGGGCAACCTGCTGGGCCTCGTCTGCGACCCCGTGGCCGGCCTCGTGGAAGTTCCCTGCGTCAAGCGGAACGTCGTCGGCGCCGTGAACGCCGTCTCCTGTGCGAATATGGCCCTTGCCGGGGTGGACTACGCCATCCCCTGTGATGAGGTCATCGACGCCATGGGCCGTGTGGGCAGCCTCCTCTCCCCCGACCTCCGGGAGACCGGTCAGGGCGGTCTTGCCGCCACGCCCACCGGCGTCCGCATCGCGCAGGCTCTGGCAGAGCAGGGCTGATGGATAGAAAATAAAGGAAAAGTGGATGAAAAGACGTTCTTTTTCGGGGATCTCAAAAATATTTCCGAAAAAGTGTTGACAAAACCCCGGATGAATGATAAAATACATCATGTTCCGAACGGAACGTATGCGTTGGTAGCTCAGCTGGATAGAGTGACTGACTACGAATCAGTAGGCCGGGGGTTCGAGTCCCTTCCATCGCACCA
>ERZ1023687.371-NODE-371-length-11338-cov-5.551449_pt1 | contig 11338 bp, 7 predicted proteins | sample MGYA00380346_ERZ1023687 | MGnify/ENA primary metagenome ERZ1023687 (study PRJEB33179, sample SAMN07449028) | human gut metagenome | biome: Human-gut; feature: Human associated habitat; material: Faeces | host: Homo sapiens | place: India:Kasaragod | collected...
GAGTCGATGCACAGCACATCCACACCGGCCTCTACCAGTGCGGGTACACGCTGGGCGTAGTCGCGGGTGTTGATGCCGGCGCCCACAACGTAACTCTTGTTCTTGTCCAGCAGCTCGTTGACGTTGGCCTTGTGAGAATCGTAGTCCTTGCGGAAGACGATATACTTCAGGTTGCCCTCGGCATCCACCAGCGGCAGTGTGTTGATCTTGTTGTCCCAGATGATGTTGTTGCAGTCGTGCAGGGAGGTGTTCTCCGGGGCAGTGACCAGCTTCTCGATGGGGGTCATGAAGGTGGTGACAGGAGCGCCATCGGGGGTGGGGTCGACGCGGTAATCGCGGGAGGCCACGATGCCCAGCAGCTTGCCGCCCGGGGTGCCGTCGGCAGTGATGGCGATGGTGGAGTGGCCGGTGCGTGCCTTCAGCTCCAGCACATCGTGCAGGGTGGCGGTGGGAGCCAGATTGGAATCGGACACCACATAACCGGCCTTGAAGCTCTTGACGCGGCGGACCATAGCGGCCTCGTTCTCGATGCTCTGGGAGCCGTAGATGAAGGAGACGCCGCCCTGACGGGCCAGCGCGATGGCCAGCTTATCGCCGGAGACCGACTGCATGATGGCGCTGATCATGGGGATATTCATCTGCAGCGGGCAGCTCTCCTCGCCCTTGCGGTACTTGACCAGCGGGGTCTTGAGGCTGACAGCCGTGGGGACATTCTCAGCAGAAGAGTAGCCCGGCACCAGCAGGTACTCGCCAAAGGTACGGGAGGGTTCTTCGTAAAAATAAGCCATATTCAAACTCCTTTTCTCTTAACGCATCCGCAACGGATCATATCAAACAACATCAAAACAATTTCATGTTTTCGGCTTAGGAATTGATTGTATATACTTTACCACAAACCCACGCGGAATACAAACCCCTGCCCCGCCAAACTTTATAAATGTCCTTTGCAGAAAAACAGGCAAATTGACCTAAGGTCATACTTTCCCTCGCTGTGGGCCGATTTCTCCGGTTTTTTGGACGCAAAAAAGCCCGTCCGAAACCAGACGGGCTCTTTTGCACACGAAGCGGAATATCGCCTGTGCGGTGTCGGCCGGCAGCTGTGAAGGAGAACAGCCGGAGGAGGATGGCAGACACCCGATATTCCAAAAAACAAGAAGAAAAAGATTTCATGATCCAGAAGGGCCTTGCCCTTTCTGTAACCATATTGTAACTCTTTTGAAGGACTTTTGCAATAGCTTTTTTGTAATTTCTTTGTAATTATTTTTGTAAAGATTCTGTGACAGAGCTTCCGAATTCCAGATAGCACTCAAAGGCTGCGTGCTCCTCCCTCCGGCCCAGCAGATACCAGCCGTTTCCTGAGGGGGCATAGAACACCTGCACGGTCTGGCCCATCGGCACTTCACGGTGGTACTTGATGGAAGCGAAGGACAGCGGCGCAGACTCCACGACCTCCTGCGGCAGAGCGTCGCAGGCGATGTCCAGATAGAGGGAGTTGTTGATATGGCCGTTGAGGTCACACATGGAGTAGCTGGCGCGGCGCTCCCCTGCCGCCGTCAGCGGCTGGCTCTTGTGGACGATCTGGGGCAGTTCTTCGGGCAGGTCGTCGTTCTGGAAGTCCGGCTTCGTCCAGCCGGGGGTGCGCAGGATGCGCCCTGCCTCTGTGTCCACGATCTTGCAGCGGCAGTCCACGAGGGCCAGCTTCTCCCCTGTTTCGCTGGTGATGGTGGTCAGCCGCTTCATCGTGCCTTTCTTGAACACCTCGCAGGCCGTGGTCAGGTCGATCTTCTCCGCACGGCCCGGCATCCGCCAGACCCTGAGGGCCTGCTTGCCCACGAGGAATGCGCTGTGGCGCTCCCTGAAAAAGGCGTGGTCCACGCCGTAAGCCCGGGCGTGGTCTGCCGACACCTGTTCCACATACCGGAACAGGGCGCTGGGCTTCAGGCAGCGGCGGAAGTCGCTGTCGCCGTCCAGTACGGTCATCTGCTTCGTATAGCTTCTGTATTCACTCATATTCTTTCCCTTTCCTTATAAAAGGGAGGGCTGTACGCCTCCGCACAGCCCCCTCAGGTTCAATACATATTGCGCGTTTTCCTGCGCACCTTGCGCCAGATGTTGAAGCAGGCCAGAGCCAGCATCGCCGCCAGCAGCATCAGGAACAGATACCCGCTGCCGCCCTCGTCGTAGCTCTTCATCTCGCTCCACTTCACGTCCAGCTCGCTGTTGACCTCATCGCTCAGGGCAGTGAACACCTCTTCCTTGGCCGCAATATCCTCGGAGGGGTACGCGATCTCGCTGTACTTGAGGTCTTCATCCAGAATCTCCCATACACAGTGCATAGGGGTGGTGTAGCCGATATACTCGATATTGGCCTTTCCGACGTCCGGCTCACACATGAAGTTGATGAACATCTCTGCGGCTTCCTCGTGCTCACTGGTGGCCGGGATGGCCATGCTGTCCACCGACAGCACCGTTCCCTCCTCAGGGAACACCCAGGCCAGGTCGGGGTTGTCGTCGATCATGGTGATGGCGTCGCCGGAGTAGTAGACGCCGACGGCCGCCTCGCCGCCGATCATCTTATCGAAGATCTCGTCCATGACATAGGCCTGCACCAGAGGCTTCTGGGCTTTCAGCTCGTCCACCACAGCATCCACATCCTCCGTGGTCTGGGGGTTGACGCTGCTGCCGCTCTTGAACGCACCGATGGCGTAGGCGTCGCGGCTGTTGTTGAACATCAGGATGTTGCCTGCATACTTCTCGTCCCACAGGTCTGCCCAGCTGGTGGGGGCCTCGTCTACCATCTTTGTATTGTAGATGATGCCAGTGGTGCAGAGGGTGTAAGGCACGGTGTAGGCATTCTCGGGGTCATAGTCCCCGTTGCGGTACTCCTCGTCGATGTTCTGGAAGTTCGGGATGTTGCTGTAGTCCAGCGGCATCAGCATCCCTTCGCTTATCATCTTGGCGCCCATGTAGTCCGACGGGATGATGACATCGTAGTTGGCCGCGCCGGACTTGAGCTTGGCGTAGAGGGACTCGTTGGAGTCGAAGGTGGTATAGTTGACCTTGATGCCGGTCAGCTTTTCAAAGGCCGCCACCACGTCCACGCTGTCGTCGGAACCGTTGGAGATATACTCGCCCCAGTTGTAGACATTCAGGGTGACATTCTGGCCCTTGAAGCGGGTCCAGTCGTAGTCATCCGAGACGGAAATGTCCTCCGTGACCTCGATCTGTCCCGCGGCCAGAGCCGACAACGGCATGGTCAGCACCAGCACAGCCGTCAGCAGAAGAATCACGAAACGCTTCATTTGACATCTCCCCCTCTCAGTGTGCGCTGGTCGCGGCGGTAGCCGCGGCTCTCCATGGCGTTGGAGATGAGGATGATGCTCAGGATGACCACGAACATGATGGTGGACAGCGCGTAGATCTCCGGGCTGACCTTCTTGCGGGTCATGGAGTAGATGGCGATGGGCAGTGTCTCCACCGTACCGCAGTTGAAGTAGGAGATCATGAAGTCGTCGATGGAGTAGGTCAGGCTGATGAGGAAGCCCGACAGGATGGCCGGGCTGATCTCGGGCAGGATGACCTTGAAAAATGCCTGCCGGGGGTCACAGCCGAGGTCCAGCGCCGCCTCAAACAGCTTGATGTCCAGCTGTTTGAGCTTGGGCGTGACATTGAAGATGACATACGGCACGTTGAACGCGATATGGGCGATGAGCAGCGTGGGGAAGCCCATGATGTTGTCGGGCAGGAAGTCCAGCTCAGACGCAAAGCGCTGGTATGCCACAAAGAGCATCATCAGGGAGATGCCGGTGATGATCTCGGGGTTGACCGTGGTGATATAGGTGATATTCGTCACCAGCAGGCGGCTCTTGCGCCCCATGGAGGCGATGCCCAGAGACGCCGCAGTCCCCAGCACCGTGGCGATGACCGCCGAGAACAGTGCCAGATACAGCGACACCCACAGCGCGTGCAGGATGGATTCATTGTGGAGCAGGCTGGCGTACCACTTAAAGGTAAAGCCGGTAAAGAGGGCGTAGCCCTTGCTCTGGTTGAAGCTGAACACGACCATGTACGCGATGGGCAGGTACATGAAGCAGAAGAACAGGATGACGTAGGCGCGCTGCATCAGACGCAGATGTTTCGTTTTCATCAGGACACACCCTCCATCTCATCCTCATCGAAGCTGGACGTAAAGCTCATGCAGAGCAGCACGATGACCATCAGCACGAGGCTCATGGCAGAGCCGACATTGAGGTTGTAGCTGTTGCCGAGGAACTGCATCTCGATCAAATCGCCGATGAGCAGGTTGGAACCGCCGCCCAGCATACGGCTGATGACGAAGGTGGACACCGCCGGGACGAACACCATCGTGATGCCGGTGCTGATGCCGGGGATGCTCATGGGGATGAGCACCCGGAACAGCGTCTTGGTGGTGGAAGCGCCCAGATCCTGCGCCGCCTCCACGATGCTCTGGTCGATTTTGGTCATGCTGGTGTAGAGGGGCAGGATCATATACGGCACATAGTTGTACACCATGCCCAGCACCACAGCGCCGGAGGTATTCAGCATGTTGTAGGGTCCGAGGCCGAAGACGCCCAGAGCGGCGTTCACGGGGCCGTTGACGCTCAGCAGACCCATCCATGCGTAGGTACGGAGCAGGAAGTTCATCCACATGGGCAGCATCACCAGCATCAGCATGAGGTGCTGCTTGTTGACGCGCAGCCGGGAGAGGAAATTGCCCACCGGGAACGCGCTGACGAGGCAGACGACGGTGGAGATGAGGGCCAGCAGCAGGCTGCGGGCGAACACCGAGCCATAGCCGCTGACGGTCACCAGATTGTCCAGCGTAAAGCTGCCGGCGGAGTCGGTGAGGGCGTAATACACCACGATGAACAACGGCACCACCGTGAACAGCACCATCCACACAAAGTACGGACAGGCCAGTTTCTTATCGTAAATCTTCATGCGGCCTCACCCCTCCGAACGCGACATGATATGGATCTCGTTGGGGCCGATGCGCATACCGATGGTCTCACCGGGCGTGCAGGCGCGGGTGGAATGGATGAGCCACTCGCGGCCCTCGCACTCCACATGCATCTCGAAGTGGACGCCCTTGAAGATGACGTCATTGACGACGCCCACCAGCTGGCCTTCCACCGGAGAGACCACTTCAATATCCTCGGGGCGGACGACCACCTGTACGCTCTCCTCCCGGGCAAAGCCGCGGTCCACGCAGGGGAACTCGACGCCCGAGAAGGAGACGAGGAAATCGCGGTGCATCACGCCGTCCACGATGTTGGAGTCGCCGATGAAGTCGGCGACAAAGGCGTTCTTGGGCTCGTTGTAGATGTCCTCGGGGGTGCCGATCTGCTGCACCTTGCCGCCGTTCATGACGACGACGGTGTCGGACATGGTCAGGGCCTCTTCCTGGTCGTGGGTGACGTAGATGAAGGTGATGTTCATCTCGCGCTGCAGGCGCTTGAGTTCCAGCTGCATCTCCTTGCGCAGCTTGAGGTCCAGGGCGCCCAGAGGCTCGTCGAGAAGCAGGATCTCCGGCTCATTGACCAGGCTGCGGGCGATGGCCACGCGCTGCTGCTGGCCGCCGGACATCTGGCCGATGCTGCGGCGCTCGAAGCCCTTCAGGCCCACGACTTCCAGCATATCCCGCACCTTGCGGCGGATGGTCTCTTCGTCCATCTTCTTGAGGCGGAGGCCGAAGGCCACATTCTCAAAGACGTTCAGGTGGGGGAACAGCGCGTATTTCTGGAACACGGTGTTCACCGGACGCTTGTAGGGCGGTACGCCCGTGATGTCCTCTCCTTTCAGCAGCACCTTGCCGGATGTCGGTTCCAGAAAGCCCGCGATGAGGCGGAGGGTGGTGGTTTTGCCGCAGCCGGAGGATCCCAGCAGCGTCACAAACTCTTTGTCATGGATGTCGAGGTTCAGCCCATCCAGGATGCGCTGACCGTCAAATTCCACTACGATGTCTCGCAGCGAAACGATCACCGAGTTGTTCATTTTTTCCTATATCCTCCTTGTAACTCAGATACGAAAAAAGACAGGGGTTTACTCCCCCATCCTCTCGTACCAGGGTGACTTTGAGTCTGCTCCCGCAGCCATCCCACACCGTTTGAACGGCCTTTTTCGTGTCATACCGCGTCGTTCTCCCTTGCGATCCGTCAGGATCGCTGCGGAAGCCCTCCTTGTCTGACGCAAAAACGCCTCGCCCATCCAATATGTGCTGGCTGTGGGAGCAGACTCATCCCCGCACAACATCCATGACGACTGTAACATTGCGCAGTTATTCTGCCCTGTCTTGTCTATCTTAAACAATCTTTGTCAAAATGTCAATCACTCTGCTGATGTTTGCCGAAACTTTGACTCCGAGGGGACTTTTCCCACCCGGGTTTTACATCAATTTTGCATATAGCGTTTCCTTATACAGCATAAAAGCACCTGCAGTGCAGAACTGCGGGTGCTTTTGGGATAAATTCTCAGGTGTCGGCTTTCAGCTGCCGGGCCGTCAGGCAGAGGGCCTGCACGGTCTGGCCGTCCACGGTGTAGACAGAGCTGTCGCCCGACACCATCATATAATAGCCGTCGGTGCCGATGGCATACGTCAGGGTGACAGTGCCGTCAGCTGTCGTCACCTCTGCTGTCACCAGCGGGGCGTCGAAGCCGCAGGCGGAAGGGTCGGCGGCAGTGTCCTGCCCGGTGACATAGCTGGCCAGTGCGGCCAGCAGAGCGTCCGTCTTGTCGGTGTCCAACGCAGCATCCGGTTCATCTGTGAGCTGCCAGACGGTCTGATAGGTGGTGCTGTCGGCCTCCGTGGGCTGGGAGACGGATCGCAGCTTGACCGTCTCGCCGCTTTGGAGGGTATAGCGCACGGCCTCGATGTCCGAGACGGTGATGCCCGCCGGGCTGAACGCCCCAAACAGCTCCGCCTTCGTCTGCTCCATGCAGCGGAACCTGGCCGCGTCCACGGTATAGACAGCGTCGCCGCCCTCCCGCCGGACATACACGTCCCCGGTGACGGGGTTCTCCGCTCCCACGGTAAGGGTGGTGCGCTCCCCCGCCGCCGAAACATTTACGACAAGCCGGGGCGTGTCGAAGCCGTAGTCCTCTCCGGGCTGCGCCTCGAGCTGGCGCTTGGCCTTCATGCCTGCCAGCGCGGTGCGGATGGTGCTGCAGGCCGAATCATCCAGATGGTAAGCTGGGTCCTCGGTCAGCGTCCAGCCGTCGTCAGAGGGCCGGAGCGTCAGCGTCTCGCCGCCATACTGGATGGAGACGCTTTCCAGCGTGGCGGTGGTCCCATCCAGCAGCGGGATGCTGCCGTCCTCGGCCTCGCTGGCGGCCTGTTCGGCCTTCTGGTTCGCGTGGGTCAGCAGGGCCAGCGCCGCCCCGGCGGCGAGGACGAACACCAGCAAAACGATGAGGGTATGCTGTTTTGCTTTCATAGCGTGCCTCCTTACCTGCGGCGTCGCAGCAGCACCACCACTGCGCCCACGGCCAGCACAGCCGCCGGGAGGATGAGGACGAACACCAGACCCAGCACAGCGGCGGTGTGGCCCGAGATGGTGATGGGCGCAGCTTCCAGCGCCTTGGACTCCACGAGGGTGGTCCCCTCCTGCCCGGCCAGAGAGGCTGCGCAGCCCTGCAGGAAGGTCACGTTGCCGGGAACAGTCTGGTAGACGGCCTCGTTGTCCATGTTGCCGCAGTTGACCCAGATGACCTCTGCGCCGGTGCTGTTATCGGAAGCATAAGCTGCCAGCGCAAAGGGGCCGTCGGGGTCGCCGTCTTCCTGCTCGGAGGTGGTCATCTCATAGCCCGCCGCCTTGCTGTAGGAGCTCTCGGTACTGACCAGCAGGGCTTCCGAAGTGACGCCCTCTGTCTCGGTGATGGTGATGCCCTGCGCCATCTGCAGCAGGACGCGGCGGCTGGTGTCGATGCCGTCCAGCGTGCCGCTCTCGGTGTCGGTGGCGTAATCCGGCAGCAGATAGTAGGGGTAGCCGTTCAGGTAGTGGCCGCTGTCCCCTTCCACTACGAGTCCGGGCGTCCGGGTCAGGCCAAACTCGGCCATCAGGGCGTCAAGGTTCGGGGTGGAGTAATAGCTGTCGGTGGTGAGCATCAGATGTCCGCCGTTTTTCAGGTAGGCGCGCAGGGCCGACATCTCATCCACGAGGCCGCCCGCCGATGCAACGTCCTGCTGCGGGTCGTTGATGATGAGCAGGTCGCAGTCGTCCGGGATGGTGTCCGTCAGCAGGTCGAGGGGGCTGACGGAGAGGTTCTGGCCTTCCAGCGCGTCGGTCAGGGTGTCGGTGAGGCGCTGTTCGCCGTGGTTCGTCGTGTAGTAGGCGTGGAGCTCTTCGCCGCTGGTGATGCGGTAGATGGCGGCAGTGAGCTTATTTTCGCCGCCGAAGGTCACGCTGTAGCTGCCGGTGGTGTAGTAGTCGGAGTAGTCATAATCGTAGAGGTCGGATGCCGCCAGCACGGCACTCTTCTCCCCTGAGACGAGGATGAGACTGCCGTTCTCAGCCGACTGCACGCCGTACTGGGCGGCAAAGGTCGGGTAGACGGCGGGGTCTTTCGTCTCCCACTTGATGTGGCTGCTCTCGGAGGCGTAGCGGTCCAGCAGCTTTGTGATGATGGCGTCCTCGCTGCCCGTCTCGGCCAGATAGTAGATGGTGACATCCTGCGTCAGGGCGTGGGCGATGTCTCTGGAGCTGCCGCTGAGGGTGTAGAGCCCGGCCTCCGAGAGGTCGAACTCGGTGTACTTCGTCGGGACGGCCCGGACGATGAGGTTGAGCAGGACGGCCAGCACGACCACCAGCACCGTGACCGCCGAGGCATAGATGCCGCTGCGCAGCCGCAGACGCTCCAGCGGGCCTGCGCTCTTTTTCTCAAATTTCTTCATAGTCTGCCCCCTCTCAGTTCCAGCGGCGCTTCTCGATGCCCTGCGCCGTAAAGAAGAGGAAGAGCACCGTCACCGTCAGATAATAAACCAGCGTCGGGATGGAAAAGCTGTTGTTGACGAACTCCTCAAAGGGCGCAAACAGGCAGAGGGCGCTCAGGACAGCACTGAACGCTTCGGTGAGCCATGCGCTGCGCAGCAGGAACAGAGCGCTCAGCCCGGCGCAGAGGGCCGCAAAGCAGAAGCAGCCCAGCGTGAAGCTCCGGGTGCGCAGGCCCACCGCAAGGGAGGCTCCCGCCGACAGAGCCGTAAAGACCACCAGCGCCACGGCGCTCCCGGCGTTGAACATACTGCGGAGGCTGGGCATCATATAGGCCAGCAGCAGGGCCGAAAAGCCCATGACTGCCGCGATGATCTGGTTCTCCGTGAGGCCGGAGCAGAACTCGCAGACGGCGATGGCCGCACAGCCCAGCAGGAAATAGCACAGCAGCGCGGCAAAATTCGCCCCGCAGGCCGAGGCCGTGCCGCCCAGAAGCCAGAGCACGACGATCATGACGCCGTCGGCCAGACAGGGCAGCGCGAACACGGTGCAGAGGGCCAGATACTTGCCCACCACGATGCCCCACACGGACACCGGGCTGGTGAGAAGGAGCTGGTCGGTGCGGGCGCGGCGCTCTTCGGCCAGCGAGCGCATGGCCAGCACCGGGAAATAGAGCAGCAGCATGAAGATCGTGCGGTAGAGCGTATAGTAGCCAAAATCCGTCAGGCCGTAACCGAGGTTCAGGGCCAGAAAATAGATGCCGGAGGCCGCCAGCAGAAAGGCCGTGAGCACATAGCCCAGCATGCCGTGCAAAAAGCTGCGCAGCTCCCGCTTGTAGATGGCAAGCATCGAATCAGTCCTCCTTTTTATCCGAAGTCTCTTCCGGAGCCGTCAGCTCAAGGAAGAGCTCTTCCAAATCGCGCTCTTCGGCGGCAAGGTCCACGACGGCGGCCAGATGCCCCTGCGACAGAATGAGCGCCTTGTCGCAGACGGCCTTCACCTCACTGAGGATGTGGCTGGACAGGATGACCGTGTGGGTGCGGCCCAGCTCCCGGATGAGGCGGCGCAGCTCGATGACCTGCGCCGGGTCGAGGCCCACGGTGGGTTCGTCCAGAATGATGAGCTGCGGACTGCCCAGCAGCGCCTGCGCCACGCCCACCCGCTGGCGGTAGCCCTTCGAGAGGCTGCGGATGAGCCGGGGCAGGACATCTTCCAGCCCGGTACGGCGGGCGGCAGACTGCACCTGCGCCGGGCGGTCGGCTTTCTTGACGCCTTTCAGTTCGGCGGCAAAGTCGAGATATTCGGCCACCGTCATCTCCGGGTAAAGGGGCGGCTGTTCCGGCAGATAGCCCACGCAGGCCTTGGCGGCGTCGGCTTCCTCGGGCAGCGGATGGCCCGCCACCGTCACCTGCCCCTCCGTGGCGGCAAGATAACCGGTGAGGATGTTCATGATGGTGGACTTACCGGCACCGTTCGGCCCCAGCAGGCCGTAGATGACGCCGTCCTCCACCGTGAAAGAGATGTCGTCCACTGCAAGGCGGCTGCCGTATTTCCTGGTGAGGTGGGATACTTCTATCACAAAAAACGCTCCTTCTCTGCGGGTGTCCCCGGGAATATCTGCATCATTTTAGCCCGAAAATGTGTCAGAAATAAGATAATCCTGGGTGCGTTTCCAAATATTGTTTCTTTTGCGCTGATACGGCAATTTTCGCGGCCGGACGCAAAAAGAGCGCCGCTCCCCGCAAAGGGAACGACGCTCTTGGAAGCCTTGTAATTGTTGCAATTACTTACGGCCGAAACGCTTGTTGAAGCGCTCAACACGTCCGCCGGTGTCGACCAGCTTCTGCTTACCAGTATAGAAAGGATGGCACTTGGAGCAAACTTCGACGTGGATCTCGGGCTTGGTGGAACGAGTCTTGATGACGTTGCCGCATGCGCAGGTGATGGTGCAGTCAACGTAGTTCGGATGGATACCCTGTTTCATTCTTTTCACCTCATTTCTGGTTCTGACTTATTGGGGCCATATTTAATGTATGTGCCCATCACAACCTTCAATATCGGCTACCCCCTCGAGCGGCCTTGGAAACGATTGCCTTAATATTATATCACTCTCCGGAAAAATTGCAAGAGGATATTTTGACTTTCTTGCACTTTTTTCTGGAAAGTCCTTCTCTCCGCCCCGGAAAACGAACAAGCCCGGCAGAAAACTCTGCCGGGCCGTTTCTGATTCCTCCAGCCTCACCCGGGAATGGGCGTTCCGGCTCCCGCAGGACAGCTGCATTTGCGGGATGCAGCTGTGCTGCGGGGGCCGGGACGCCCATTGCGAGGTGGGGGTGGAGGAGTGAGTTACGGCCCGGCAGCGTGTGGGGCCGGGGGTGGGGGGTTGGCGG
>ERZ1023687.373-NODE-373-length-11318-cov-8.594424_pt1 | contig 11318 bp, 8 predicted proteins | sample MGYA00380346_ERZ1023687 | MGnify/ENA primary metagenome ERZ1023687 (study PRJEB33179, sample SAMN07449028) | human gut metagenome | biome: Human-gut; feature: Human associated habitat; material: Faeces | host: Homo sapiens | place: India:Kasaragod | collected...
AGCATACATTGAATAGCTCTCAGGTTGGCGCCTCCTTCAAGAAGGTGTGTTGCGAAAGAATGCCGGAATGTGTGTGGACTGATGTTTTTGGTGATACCTGCCATATCGGCCAGTTCTTTGATAAGATGAAAGATCATGATACGTGATAGGTGTGTTCCCCGTCTGCTTAAAAACAGATAATCCTCATAATCTTTTTTTATGTTAATCCGGTTTCGATCCATGAAATAGTATTTTATTTCCTGAATGGCTCTGGGGGAGATGGGCACCAATCGTTGTTTACTACCTTTTCCTTCTACTTTAATGAATCCTTCATTAAAATAAAGATCTGATAGTTTTAAGTTGGTTAATTCCGAAACCCGTAAACCACAGCTATAGAGTGTTTCCAATATTGCCCGATTTCGCTGTCCCTCATTTTTGCTCAGATCTACAGTTGAGATAATACGGTCTATTTCCTCTACAGTCAATACTTCTGGTAGTTTAAAACCAATCTTGGGACCTTCCAGTAATTCACTCGGATCAGCTTCTATATAATCGGCCATTATCAGAAAATGGAAGAAAGACTTGATGCCGGAAATGATGCGTGCCTGTGACCGGGCATGGATACCGATATCATGCAGTCCGGCTGCAAAACGCTGAAGGTCTTTCAGGCTGATTTCCAGTATATCCACACCTTCGTCCGATAAAAAGTTCAATAGCTTGTCCAAATCCGTCAAATAAGCATCCAATGTGTTTTTGGATAATGACTTTTCCAGTTTCAGATACTGTTGGTACTTTTTGATAATCAACCCTTGCACATCCTTCTTTTTTGTTTTTTCGTCTAATTTCATTTCTTTTTTCTACCTTTGCATCTTGAAATATTGTTCTCGAAGACAAAGGTATTAAAAATAGCAGGATTGTGTTATGAGGATACAAATTATTAATGGTCCCAATATTAATCTTTTGGGCAAGCGTGAACCTTCTATATATGGAAGCGTTACATTTGAAGAGTATTTAGGTGAGCTTCGTAAAAAATATCCCGATGTGGAGTTGGGTTATTTCCAGTCGAACGTTGAAGGAGAAATGATAGATAAAATTCAGCAGACCGGTTTCGATGTGGATGGAATCATTTTGAATGCAGGAGCTTATACGCACACTTCCATTGCTTTGCAGGATGCCATCCGTTCCGTTCCCTCTCCTGTGATTGAGGTTCATATTTCCAATGTTCATGCCCGCGAGTCGTTCCGTCATGTTTCTATGATTGCTTGTGCCTGTAAAGGTGTGATTTGTGGATTTGGATTGAACTCATATCGTCTGGCACTTGAGGCTTTATTAGATAAATAGGTATAAATATAAATAGGTAGATAGATTATGTTGCTGAAACAGACTAAAATCGTAGCTTCCATCTCAGACAGACGTTGCGATGTAGATTTTATAAAAGAGTTGTTTGATGCAGGGATGAATGTGGTTCGTATGAACACAGCTCACGCCAGTCGTGAAGGGTTTGAAGCGTTGATTGCCAATGTTCGTACCGTGTCCAATCGCATCGCTATCCTTATGGATACTAAAGGCCCGGAGGTACGTACCACTGCCAATGCGGAACCAATACTTTATCAGATTGGCGAGAAGGTTAAAATTGTGGGGGATCCCGAACGTGAGACTACCCGTGAATGTATTGCCGTTTCTTATCCGAACTTCGTACACGATTTGAATATAGGTGGGACTATTTTGATTGACGATGGTGATCTTGAGTTGCGGGTTATTGATAAAACGTCCGAATATTTGCTTTGTGAGGTACAGAATGAAGCAACTTTGGGGAGCCGTAAGAGTGTAAATGTTCCCGGGGTCCGCATCAACCTGCCTTCTCTGACTGAAAAAGATCGTAATAACATTCTTTATGCGATAGAAAAAGATATCGATTTCATAGCACATTCTTTTGTACGTAACCGTCAGGATGTGCTTGATATTCGTGAAATTCTGGATGCACACAACAGCGATATCCGTATTATTGCTAAGATAGAGAATCAAGAAGGTGTAGATAATATAGATGAGATTCTGGAAGTCGCTGATGGAGTGATGGTTGCTCGCGGTGACTTGGGTATTGAAGTTCCACAGGAACGCATTCCGGGAATTCAGCGTACATTGATACGTAAATGTATTCTTGCCAAGAAGCCGGTAATCGTAGCTACACAGATGTTACATACGATGATAAATAATCCGCGTCCGACTCGTGCTGAAGTAACCGATATTGCGAATGCTATCTATTATCGTACGGATGCTCTGATGTTGAGTGGTGAAACCGCGTATGGTAAATATCCGGTGGAGGCTGTGAAAACCATGACTAAGATTGCTGCGCAGGCTGAAAAAGACAAATTGGAAGAAAATGATATCCGTATTCCTCTGGATGAGAATAGTAATGACGTGACTGCTTTCCTTGCCAAACAGGCTGTGAAAGCAACTACTAAACTAAAAATACGCGCTATCATTACTGATAGCTATCAAGGGCGCACTGCACGTAATCTGGCTGCTTTCCGTGGTAAATATCCGGTGCTTGCCATTTGTTATAAGGAGAAAACGATGCGTCACCTGGCACTCTCTTATGGAGTGGAGGCGATCTACATGCCTGAGTTGGCCAACGGACAGGAGTATTATTTTGCCGCTCTGCGTCGTTTATTGAAAGAAGGACGTTTACATCCTACTGATATGGTGGGTTATCTGAGTAGCGGTAAAGCCGGGACACAAACCTCTTTCCTTGAGATCAATGTCGTGGAAGATGCTTTGAAGCATGCCGGTGACAGTGTATTGCCTAATAGCAACCGTTATCTGTAGGATGAGATGAAAGAGACCGATCTTTTAGACGAATATATCCTAAAGCATATCGATGAAGAAGGTGAATACCTGAAAGCTCTTTATCGGGATACGCATGTCAAGCTTCTGCGTCCCCGTATGGCTTCCGGTCATCTGCAGGGGCGTATGTTGAAGATGTTTGTTCGTATGATACGGCCTCGTCAGATATTAGAAATAGGAACTTATAGTGGCTATTCCGCCCTTTGCTTGGCCGAAGGACTTGAGGAGGGTGGAATGCTCCACACATTTGAGATAAATGACGAACAGGAAGACTTTACCCGTCCCTGGCTCGAAAATTCAGCTTATGCTGATAAAATTAAATTCTACATTGGAGATGCTCTCCAATTGATACCTGCATTGGGAGTTACGTTTGACCTTGCTTTTGTGGATGGCGATAAACGTAAGTATATTGAATATTATGAGATGACTCTTGCGCATCTTTCTCCCGGAGGATATATCATAGCCGATAACACTTTATGGGATGGTCATGTGCTGGAAGAGCCACATAACAACGACTATCAGACCATCGGTATTAAGGCTTTCAACGAATTGGTGGCACATGATGAACGAGTGGAGAAAGTAATCCTCCCTTTGCGTGATGGACTGACCATTATTCGTAAAAAGTGAGATGTGTATTAGTTGATTACTCTTTAGCATTGGAAGAATAATTCAATAATGAAGATTAAAAATAGTACATATTTTATCTGTCAAACGATATATTTCTCTAATTTTGTGTTCTATTGTAACAAGTGCTAATTGCTTGTTTGATAAAATAATTACGTAGAAAGTTTATGGAAACAACGAGACAGAATAAGATAGCCCGTTTGTTACAGAAAGAACTCAGTGAGATTTTTCTGTTGCAGACCAAGGCCATGCCCGGTGTGTTGGTATCTGTCAGTGCTGTACGTATCAGCCCTGATATGAGCATTGCCCGCGTATATTTAAGTATCTTCCCTTCTGATAAAAGCGAAGAAATGGTAAAGAATATCAATAATAATATGAAGTCCATCCGTTTCGAACTCGGTACCCGTGTTCGTCATCAGTTGCGCATTATCCCCGAATTGAAATTTTTTGTGGACGATTCGCTGGACTACATTGAAAAGATAGATGCCTTGTTGAAGTGAATCTTCCCTTCTACATAGCCCGGCGATATCTTTTCTCAAAGAAGAAACACAATGCCATTAATATCATTTCGGCTATTTCCGTGTGTGGAGTAGCATTGGCTACGATGGCAATGGTGTGTACACTTTCCGTATTCAATGGTTTTCAGGATACAGTAGCCGATCTGTTTACTGTGTTTGATCCGGAACTGAAAGTGACGATTGCCGAAGGGAAAGTTTTCGATGCACAGGACCCGCGTATTCAGGCTATCCGGCAGATGCCGGAAGTAGATGTGTTGACTGAAACACTTGAAGAGAATGCGATGGTGCAATACAAGGATCGTCAAACAATGGCTGTTATAAAGGGGGTACAAGATAATTTTGAGCAGTTGACTGCGATAGATAGTATCCTTTATGGAGCAGGCGAGTTTTTGTTGAACGATTCTGTTGTGGATTATGGAGTGATGGGGATTGAGCTTGTCTCTACATTGGGGACCGGAATCAGGTTTGTCGATCCTTTGCAGGTATATATTCCTAAAAGGAATGGAAAGGTTAATCTTGCAAATCCGGCTGCTTCCTTTAATATGGATTATTTGTATTCGCCCGGTGTAGTGTTTGTAGTCAATCAGCAGAAGTATGACGGACAGTATATTCTCACTTCGTTGGATTTTGCCCGGCGTTTGCTTGATTATACTACCGAAGTGTCTGCAATAGAACTGAAACTAAAGCCGGGATCTAATATTTCTGTAGTGAAAGAAAAGATCGGGAAGGCGTTAGGAGATGGTTTTGTTATTCGTAACCGTTACGAGCAGCAGGAGGATGTGTTTCGCATCATGGAGATAGAGAAATTGGTTTCGTATTTGTTTCTTACCTTTATTCTCGTGATCGCCTGTTTCAATGTGATAGGTTCGCTGTCGATGCTTATTCTGGATAAAAAGGAAGATGTGAATACACTTCGTAAATTGGGAGCTGACGATCGGCTTGTTTCGCGTATTTTCCTTTTCGAAGGATGTATGATTTCCTTTTATGGGGCTATAATCGGGATTATACTCGGCTTGGTTCTATGTTGGGTTCAGATGGCCTACGGGATAGTTTCATTGGGTGGAGGTAATGCTGCAGGTAATTTTGTAGTTGATTCCTATCCGGTCAGTGTTCATTTGGGGGATGTCATCGTGATATTTATTACCGTATTTACTGTCGGATTTTTATCTGTCTGGTATCCGGTAAGGTATTTGAGTAAACGTTTACTGAAAATGTAGAGAACATTTTGATCGATTAAATTGTTCTATTAGTCGATTTCCATTTCTTATTTTTATAGAAATGTTTATTTTTGATTTATTAATGAAAATCATCATGTTTATATATAGTGTTAATAGTATCTCTGTGAAGAGAGAATTGTTATGTAAGTGTAATACCTCTCTATGAAAGAAAGTTTCGTTTTTCATAAAAAACTGATGATCGGCGCTGTTCTGTCCCAACGGGGAAGAGCAGCGCTACTTCATTTATAATGAAAGGAATAATGTGTAAAGCTTGATGTTTTTTCTTAGAAACTTCAAAGCATCGGATATGTGGTGTTCCACTGTTCTTTCCGATATTTGCAGTTTCTCTGCAATTTCACGATAAGAAAGTTCTTCGTCCCTGCTCAGACGGAACACTTCCTGTTGCCGGGGTGGTAACATTGAAATAAGTGATTCGATATGTGTTCGTAGATTGGCTGCGTCCAGTTCTTCTTCTATATCATATGACTCTTCTACTGCTTCTATCACTGACAGTTGGTAGAAAGCCTCGTTCAGATTCTTGCGGGAGCGGTTAAAAACAAGGTTACGCATGGTGATGAACAGATATCCTGCAAAATTTTGCTCTTCATCCAGAGACTCTCTGCTCTCCCAGATTTTAATAAAAACCTCTTGAACGATTTCTTCCACATCAATCAAAGAAGTGACATAAAGTCGCGTAAAGTTGTAAACCTTAGCCCAATAAGAGTGGTACAGGAATGCAAAGGCAGCTTTATCATTGCGGGTCTTCAGTTTAATAATTGCTTCTTTTTCGTTCATTAAGAGTTACGTTTGGATTACAAATATAGCATACTCAATTTATAAAACAGAAAAAAAGCGGAAAACATATAGGGGGGAATTTTATAAATTGTGTATTTATGGATAGATTTATAAATATAGCTTGGGCTTTTGGAAAGAAATATAAAGAATATGAAGATTTCTAATAAATACGATCGGCTTGTCCGCAAATTGATTGCCGGTAAGTCTTCTCCGGGAGAAGTAGAAGAGCTGGCGCACTGGGATGTTGTGGAGACAAAGATGAAAAAACAATTTGATGCTGCAAGGAATATAGTGGATGATGCTGCTGTTGAAAGTAGGATTTGGAATAAGATTGATTCCAAATGTCAGACTCCTTTTGAACGTAAGCAACGGCTCCAGCTCAGGTACTTGAAGATTGCTCTCGCTGCATGTATTACAGTGTTATTGGTTGTTGGGGGAAGTATCTTCTTTTTTAATGAGGAGCCTGTCACTTCGCAACATATCATTGAGTATACTGAGATTGTTTCTTCAAATAGCCGGTTGTACGTGCTCCCCGACAGTTCAAGGGTTTGGATGCAAGCCGGAAGTCGAATCCGTTTTTCACAGGACTTTATGGATAAACGGGAAGTCTGGTTGGAGGGAGAGTCTACTTTTGAGGTAACCAAACGTAAGGGACGTAATTTTAAGGTATATATTGATCAGGCATTTGTAGAAGTCAAAGGGACGGTTTTTCGTGTTCAGTCCACCCGGCAGTATGGTGCGGAAGTGACTCTTTTCAGTGGAAAGGTTGATTTCAACGCTAAGGCTTCGCAGAGGAAGATTGAAATGAAACCTTTGCAACAGGTTATTTTTCATCCCGAAAAGGATGAAGTGATATTAAAGAATATAGGTAATATCAGTTGGGATGAGGGACGTTACAAATTTGTCGACATGCGTATGGATGATTTGATAGAAGCCATTCATGATATTTACCATATTCCGGTAGAGCTCGACGAGAAAGTATCCCGAAATGACTTGTTCACAGGCTATATGCGTTATGATGACCCCGCATCTAAAGTTATCGAAAAGATTTGTATCAATATGAATTTGAAATTTAGAAAAGAAACACAGAGAATCATTATTTATAAATAATCGCTTTTTTATCAATCACTAATTAATCGTATAATCAAAAAAATGAAAGACATGAGACAATGTTTTAGCGTCTGTAACAGGCGTTTTCTGGCAGGCGTAATTATGTTTATGCTCCTGTATCCTATGTCCGTTTTTGCCGTGCAGGGACAGATAGCCGTGCAGGGAAAGGCAATGAGCATTAAACAGGCCATCCAGGTTATTGAAAAGAACAGTAAATATACGTTCTTTTACAAGGCAGCCGATTTGGGCAATGCAAAGATCCGTGACATCAATTGTGAAGGCTCCATAGAGGAGGTACTGAATGTGCTGTTTAAGGACAGTGGTATCAGCTATGTCATCAAGGGCAATGAAGTTATTCTGAAGAGTGCTCCGGAGGTAGTTTCCACACCACAGCAGAGTAATAAGATCGTTGTAAAAGGTAATATCAGGGATAACCTGGGAGAATCGATTATTGGTGCTACCATTATGGAAAAAAACAATGCCCAGAATGGTACGATCAGTAATGTAGAGGGAAATTTCTCTTTGTCGGTAAATCCGGGTGCTGTTATCGTTATCTCTTATATCGGTTATGTAACACAAGAAGTGAAAGCCGTGGCCGGTGTTCCTTTGAAGATAGTGCTGAAAGATGACTCTCGTACCTTAGACGAAGTAGTGGTAGTCGGTTTCGGTTCACAAAAGAAAGCAAACTTGACAGGTGCTGTTTCATCTATCAAAATGGATGAGATTATCGGGGACCGTCCTATTATGACAGCTTCCGATGCATTGCAAGGTACGGTTCCGGGACTGCTGGTATCTAATAGCGGGAATGCACCGGGTAGCGGAAAGTCATTCCAACTGCGTGGTGCCTATTCAGTAGGTATCAAGAATAGCGACGGAAGCTATGGTGCCAATGTCGCGCCTCTTATCTTGATTGATAACGTAGAGGGTAGCCTCGACATGTTGAATCCGGAAGATATCGAAACGGTGACGGTACTGAAAGATGCTGCTTCGGCAGCTATTTATGGTGCGCGTGCGGCCGGTGGTGTGGTTCTGGTGACTACTAAGCGTCCGAAAGAAGCTACGGCTTTCCGCCTGAACTATAACAATAATTTCGGTTTTGCTACTGCAATGAATCTGCCGAAGCAAGCATCGTTAATGGATTACCTGCAGGCTTATCAGGATGGAGGATATTCTGATGCTTATTGGTCTTATGGTTCACCCAGTGTTTCAAAATGGAAGGAATACCTGACACAGTACAGGCAGGATCCTTCATCTATCAAAACTGTAGGTGATGGTATTTTTGCCGATACGGACGGAGCCTTGTATTATCTGAACGAACATGATCCATATAAGAATTTTATGGAGACCAGTTTCCAGATGAATCATAATCTTTCTGTATCCGGCGGTACAGATAAGTTGCGTTACCGTATGTCAGCCGGATATGTATCTACGGACGGTGTTTTGATTACCGATAAAGATACGTATGAACGTCTGAATATCAATTCTTATATTTCTGCTGATATTACCAAATGGTTTACTCAGGAACTGACAATGAGCTATGCGCGTACCAATCAGTCACAACCGAGTTCCGGTCTGGGAAGCATGTTCGGTAGTAATCAGGTTTCTTATCAACCGGAAGGTAATATGCCTGCGGACGTTTGTTCTACAATCTCTCAGGATTTGCCTTTCAATACACCGCGTAATCAGGTGTTGTTGGCGAATAAATGGAAAAAGTCATATGACAATCCGCGTGTTTTCGTGAAATCTATTTTGAAGCCATTCAAAGGCTTTGAAGGGGTATTTGAATACACGTTTGACAAAAACATGTATGACTATAATTTCTATACCGGAAAAACTCAGTATACAGACATACAGGGAGGTAACAACATCTGGAATGCTGCAAAAGACTATTTGCAGAAAGAAAAACAGTTCACCGATTACAATGCCTTCAATATTTATGGTACATATAAGTTTGATATTAAGAAAGACCACCATTTTAGCGTAATGGCCGGTTTCAACCAGGAGTCTAAATATACGGAAGGGGTAAATGTGTTGTCTTACAATCAAGCTGTTATCGAAGTGCCGGCCTTAGGTTCAGGTACTGGTGACCTGAAAGCGACAGACAGCTATAATGAATATTCTGTTCGTGGCGGATTCTTCCGGGTTAATTATAACTACATGGATAAATATTTGCTGGAGGTGAACGGGCGTTATGACGGATCATCCAAATTCCCGAAAGATTCCCGTTTCGGTTTCTTCCCGTCTGTATCTTTGGGATGGAACGTGGCTCAGGAAAAGTTTATGGAGGCTACACGCAATTATATTGATGGTCTGAAGATTCGTGCATCTTATGGTGTGATCGGTAACCAGAATGTAGTGAACTATGCATATTTCCCGACTATGAGTGTTAGTAACAAGTACAACGGCTGGTTGTCAGGCGGTGATTATGTAACTGCCATTAACTCTTTGCCGAATCTGGTAAGTACAAGCTTTACCTGGGAGAAAGTAGCGACTACTGATATCGGTTTGGATCTGAACATGTTTGGCAATCGTCTGAATGCCGTGTTCGATTGGTATCAGCGTGACACAAAAGGAATGTTGGCACCGGGTATGCAGCTTCCTGCTGTTGTGGGTGCAAGTTCTCCTTTCCAGAATACAGCTGATATGCGTACCCGTGGTTGGGAACTGGCTGTGAACTGGAGAGACCGCATCGGTAAATTCAACTACCGTGTCGGATTCAACCTTTCTGACAGCTACTCTGAAATCACTAAGTACGATGATAATGCTGCTTCTAAATTGCTGAGTAATTTCTATCCGGGACAAAGACTGGGTGAGATCTGGGGATATGAAGTAGACGGATTCTATACAGTAGATGATTTTGTAGATACCAACAGCTGGAAACTTAAAGATGGGGTGGCCTCTATTAAAGGTGTCAGCCCGCGTCCCGGTGACTTGAAATTCAAGAATCTCCGTGATGACGATAAGAGTACGAACCAGATCGACAGCGGAGACGGTACATTGGATAACCCCGGTGACCAGAAAGTAATAGGTAATAGCCTGCCTAAATACCTGTATGGTATTACTCTCGGTGCCAATTATAAAGGTTTCGACCTGAATATTATGATGCAGGGTACCGGTCAACGTGATGCATGGATTGCCAACAACCTGGTATTCCCGATGTATATTTACTCAGTGAATGATATCAAGTACCAACCGTTATTTGACGGTCTGACCGACTACTGGAAACCGGTAGATGCCGCCAATGGAGATTATACTGCTGTAAATCCGAATGCAAAATATCCACGTATGTACGGACAGAATCCGACAGTCGGCTCCAACTATGGACGTAAGACAGACAGATACTTATCTAACGCCGCTTACTTCCGCATCAAGAACGTTACTTTGTCGTATACTGTTCCTAAAACATGGATATCCCGAATCGGCTTGAATCAGTTGAAGGGTTTTGTCAGTGTAGAGAATCTGGCAACTTTCTCTTCATTGCCTTCAGGTATCGATCCTGAAACCTTGAGCTGGAACTATCCGGCATTCCGTACTGTTTCGTTCGGTATCAACTTTACATTATAAACGCTTAACCAAGAATTAAAAATGAAAAAGATATATCTATCATTGGCTATTTTAGCCGGAATCGGACTGGCCGGATGTAATGACAGCTTTTTGGAGCATGCGCCTGTCACCAGTCTGACAGAGAATAATGCTTTTAAATCTTACGATAACTTTAAGTCGTTTGCATGGCCCTGCTATGAGATATTCAAAGACAATAATATAGCCAATACTATCAACGGAACCGGGCAAGGATCTTGTTACGCAGGTGATATGAATGCCGGATACTTGGAGAGTCGTGCCAATGAGTCAGGTAATGACTATGCTTTCGGAAGGGTGCAGAGTGTGGCTTCGGGCAATGGCTGGGGATTTTCCGGCACATTCCGTCGTGCTAACATCTTGCTTGCCAATATCGATAAGTCAGAAATGACTGATGCTGAAAAAGACCATTGGCGTGCGGTGGGATATTTCTTCCACTCATATTGGTACATGGAGCTTATCAACCGTTTCGGGGCAGTGCCTTGGGTCAATACGGTTCTTAACGAAAGTTCTCCCGAAGCTTACGGCCCCCGTGTTGACCGTGAGATTGTAGCAGACTCCGTATTGAATCGTTTGAAATGGGCTGAAGCTAATATCGGGTATTTTGTGAAACAAGACGGGGCGAATCCCATCAATCGTGAGTGTATTCGTG
>ERZ1023687.426-NODE-426-length-10195-cov-7.374260_pt1 | contig 10195 bp, 9 predicted proteins | sample MGYA00380346_ERZ1023687 | MGnify/ENA primary metagenome ERZ1023687 (study PRJEB33179, sample SAMN07449028) | human gut metagenome | biome: Human-gut; feature: Human associated habitat; material: Faeces | host: Homo sapiens | place: India:Kasaragod | collected...
GTCTTTTATTTTAACCTTATTGTTTCTGTTCTTATTTACATATTTTTGTTTTTTGTATCATCTTATATTGCAGAATTTTATTCTGAGACAAAACTAGAGATAATAGCTAAATGGATTGGGCTTAACATCATTTTAACTGCATTTTATATTGTCCCTCAATCGAAATTTGTAATTGAGTTGAACTTTAAAAAACAAGCAAAAATATCTTTTATTTCGGTTTTTGTAAGTGGAATAATAGGTGTTATTCTTGCTTGGTGGGGATATGGAGTTTGGGCTTTGGTCTGTCAATCATTGTTGAATAATCTTCTTTGTTTACTATTATACTGGTTTGCTTCTAGATGGATATTGAGATTAAAATTTTCTTGGTCTTCTTTTAAAAGTTTATATTCTTTTGGTTCTAAATTGTTGGTTGTTGGGATATTACATGTTATATTTGGCAATATATATACTTTAGTTATTGGTCGTCGATTTGCTTCTGTAGATGTTGGCTATTTTAATCGTTCACAATCGTTGGCTACATTTCCATCTATGAATATATCATCTATAATAGCACGCGTTTTATATCCTATTCAATGTGAAATCCAATCAGATAATGAATTACTTAAAATAGTGTTTGTTCGATATTTAAAGATGACTCTGTATGTGGTATTACCTTTAATGATGGGACTTTGTATCTTATCAAGACCTTTTGTTGAAATAGTACTGACAAAAGAGTGGCTACCTGTTGCTAATATATTATCGCTATTGTGTATAGCCTATATGTGTTACCCTTTTACTACTTTTAATTGGCAACTTTTAGCGGTCAAAGGTCGAACAGATTTAGCCCTTAAGGCTGAGATATGTGGAAAATTAATATCTTTTATTATTCTGATATTAGTTCTTCCTTATGGTGTTACTGCTATATGTTATGGCATCATTATAGCAAATGTGCTTGATACATTGATTATTATATACTATGTTAAGAAAGTTGTTTCGGTCACTTATTGGTTAGAGTTAAAATTGTTGTTTCCTATATTGGCTATAACGACTTTTATGGGAATTTCTATTTCAATTGTATTTCTAATATTTGAAAATCGTTATTTACAATTGTTTGTTGGCTTTTTTGTTGGAGCAGTGGTATATGTAGGCTTATCCTATGTGCTAGGATTCAAAGAAGTAAAGTATATTTTAAACTTAATATTCAGAAAAAATGAATTATAATACCTCTGAGTTTCTGGTAGATTTATCCTCTCTCAAAAGAGAGAGACCTATAGGTGTTACAGGTTTACTGAGAGTAAAAAATGATGCTGAATTTGTAGGACTGTGTATTGATTCATGTATAGATGCATTAGATGAGTTAATAATAACCTATCAGGCATGTGATGATAATGCTCCAGAGATTATTGAAAGAAAAAGACTTCAGTATCCGAATAAGATCAAGGTTTACTTTTATGAGCCCTATATTATATCTCATAATCTGACTCGAGAGGAATATGATAATGTGAGGAAAATGCCATTAAATTCAATGTGCTTGTTGTCAAATTACTACAATTATACTTTATTAAAAGCTTCATATCGCTTTGCTGTAAAAATTGATTCTGACCAAATTTATTTCTCTGAGAAAATGAAAATATATTGTTAAGCATATATGGACTGCGGACGTCAGAAAATTAAGATAAAAGAATAATTAGCATATTATTTGATCGTATTATGCAATCGTTTTTATAAAATACTTCCCTTTTCTCAATTGTTGGCTATAAATAAGCTTATTATGTCTAATTATGAAAGATATGTGCTCAAAATGATAACTAATAGAAAAAATATGTTATCTATTTCTGGTATAAATGTTTTTTGTAAAAAAGGACAGTGGGGAATACCTTTAGGAAATAATGATAATGGAATACGCACTCCTTTCAATGGGGTTGGTGATCATCTTTTCTTTGAAATAAAGCCTGATACATACTACATTCCTTGGAGTCATTATGATAAGCGTATCAATCGATATTTTTACTATGAGGTATTTCGTTTTGAAAAGGGGAAGAATAAACTATTATACGGTGGATTTTTTTGGTTTCATTTGGATGCTATTCGGAAAAATAGATACTGTGAAAATTTGCAGAGATATATAAATAAAGTCATACCAATAAAAGAGTTTTTTACTTCTCAAGTAACTTCATTTATTGATAGAAAGTTAATCTTAGCAAATATGAGGTATTACTACTTTTTATTTGTTGAGTATGAAAAAAGACGCATACCTCTGAAAAAATTAGAAATAATTGGACATGATATTAATTATATCCATTGATATTTTAAGCAAGAATCATATTTATGAAACAAAATAGATTATTAACAGTTGCTATTCCGACCTATAATAGACGAAAACAGATACAGCAGCAAGTTCGTGCGATTTTACCTCAATTGACAGATGAAGTCGAACTTATGATAATAGATAATCATAGTCCGTATGATATAAAGGCTTTATTTTCTTTAGAAGAATTGAGTAAAATGAAAATCGTAGTTAATGCAGTGAATATTGGGATGTCTGCTAATTATGCTCGTTGTCTTGAGTATCCTGATACTCAGTGGGTTTGGACTCTTTCCGACGATGATATGGTACTTCCTAACGCAGTGAATACCGTTTTAAATGCTGTGAAAGAATATCCCAATGCAATTTCCATCTGCTTGAATTCTTTGAGTGATTTTGAAACGAATAAATATACAGATTTTTTGGCTAAGATGCATTCTCATGTAAATTATTCAATGCATTTTTGGATGTCTGTATGCGTTTATAACTTATCCTATTTGCGTAGTTATTTGTATTGTGGGTTTAATGAGCTAACAACAATGATAGCTCCATTTATAACAGTTCTAAAATATTTGGAAATAAAAGGTGAAGGCCAATGCTTAATGTTGTGCCGGCAAATAATAAAGGATACGGAAAAAAATACTTCATGGGAAAAAACAGATTTCTTGATAAGAGTTTCTTTTGTTTATGATATCTTTAGAAATGACAGGAAAAAAATGTTGAGGACTCTTTTTTATGGCTGTACTGAGTTAAATCTCTGTTTATTGTATGAGGGCCTGAAACAAGTGCATATTTCTCCTAAAAATGCACTTTATATTCTAAGGCTAATAATGTTTAAATATGGGATCGTTAATGTAATTAGATTCTTCCCATCTCTTTATTTCCGTATACTAATTAGTCTAATTTTTCCTAAAATAAGTCGCTATGTAAAATTGCTTACAAGAAAATAAAATTAATAATTCTAATTCTTAATGGTAAAAAAACGAATCTTATTTGTATTTCATGTCCCATTCATTCCTATGAATGGTGGAGTCGAAAGGGTTACTGATATATTATCCCGTATTTTTTTGAAAAAAGGATATGAAGTTTTTTATTTGAATAATATAAGGCGGAATAGTGACTTTGTATATCCCGTAAAACAGTTTTATTTTCCTGATATGAATGTTTACTCTGCGAGTAATATCAATTTCTATAACCGTTTCATAGAAGACTATAATATTGATATTGTTATAAACCAAAATGGGGCAGAGAAGTATTCTTATTTATATTTAGATGTTAATAATAAAAAAACGAAAGTTGTTTCTGTTATACATACAAACCCTTTAGCTGGATATAATTATTATCATTCTGCTTTACTTCCTTTATGGAATGGATACTCATTCAATGCGTTGATTACATATTTTGCCAAGCTTTTTTTATTCCCATTTCGTTATGTTTATGGGAAAAATAAGTTGTATTTTAAATTGAGAAAATTATTCAAATTTGTGATTGATAGAAGCGATCTTGTGGTTTTATTGTCTGAAAAATATTTTGATGATTTTCTTTCGTTGTCTTTAGGTGATGTTTCTAAATTGAGATGTATTCCTAATCCTCTTGTCTATACTAATGAAGAAGCCTTTAATTTGATAAAGAAAAAACAAATACTATATGTTGGCCGCTTTAATCTGTCAGAAAAACGGCCAGATAGATTGTTGAAAATTTGGAAGAAATTGTATCATAAATATCCTGACTGGGAATTAGTGTTTGTTGGGGCTGATGGAATAGAAGGGTATATGCGTAGATATGTTAAACGATACAATTTGGATAGAGTTGTTTTTGCTGGCCAATGTGATCCTAAATCGTATTATGAACAGGCTTCAATACTTTGTTTGACTTCTTCGTATGAAGGTTTTCCTATGGTTTTATTAGAGGCAATGCAAAATAAGGTTGTTCCCATTGCTTTTAATAGTTTTAATTCAATAACTGATATTATTATTGATGGCGTTACGGGAGTATTAGTTGAGCCTTTTGATTTAGATGGATATGCTTCCAAGTTGGAAATGTTAATGATAAAACAGTTGGAAAGGCAAAAAATGGCAGAACATGCTTTTGAACATATGGCCAATTTTAGTAAGGATAACGTAAGTAAACTGTGGGAAAGCACTTTCGAAGAGTTGTTTTATAAGTAGGATAATCTCTTAATTTTAAAATATTATGCAATATAAGATTTTAGTTGTTCTTTATAATAAAAAAATTACTGAGTCAGAAACTTGTTTGTCAATACTTTCGTGTAGAAATTTAATACTTAATAAATGCGAGGTATTGATATGGGACAACTCTAATTCCTTTAATGAAGATGAAAGAACTCTTTTTGAAAATGAATTAGAAGGAGTAGCTATTTCTTTTTGGGGAGATGGAAATAATTATCCGTTATCTTATATTTATAATTTTGTTATAAAAAAGGTTGACAATAAGGGGCTCTTGGTTATATTTGATCATGACTCTCTAATATCTTCTGGCTATTTTGAAGAGCTATTTACTCTTGATTGTCTATATCCAGATGTGAATCTATTTTTACCTCAGATTTATTATAGAAATCAGTTGGTCAGTCCTGCAAAACTGTATTATTTTATAGGTAGATATTTTTCAAAAACTGTATATGGTAAATATTCCGCGAAATATTTAACGGCTATTAATAGTGGTATGGCTATTCGACTTGAGTATTTGAAAGAAATATTCCCCGGGTATAATAGTAGAATATTATTCTACGGTACTGATAATGATTTTATGTACAAGTATTCTTTAGCTAATAAGTTTGTTTTTATTATGAATGCTAAAATAGAGCATACATTAAATTATTATGAAGAGAAGGATTTAACTCTGAAGTTTGCAAGATATAAAGATATGAAACATGGAGCCTTGGTTCAGATGAAAGATATTAATCGATTTTTATTTTGGTTCTGTTGTTTTTATTATCTCTGTTATGAGATTAAGATGTCTATAAAACACCGTACTTTACACCTTTTTAAGGTAGTTTATCATTGAATTTTATATGTAAAAATAGAATTTTTTTCTATTTATTATATTTTCATATTAACAAATATTCCTTTCTGCGATGATAACACATAGTGTTCAGTTCATTACTTTGAGAAGCAGGAGATTTATCTTTCTTTTATATACGTTTATCTGGTTTTGTTTTTTCCCTTTTGTGCAGCTTTTTCCATTAGGTACCGATAGCCAACCTAATGCATTGCTAATTGCAATATTGGTTTTTATTATAAAACCTGTTTTTAAGATAAATAAAAATTTTTTTTTACTCCTTATTTTATTTCTATTTACTATTTTACTTTTATTTTTTAGTAAAAATTCATTTTCTTCATTTAGATCATTGTTTAATTATTTTTCTTTGTTCTTTTTGACGTTTATTTCTTATTATGTATTGAGTCATTTGAATGGTATTCCATATAAACTATATTGTATTACAATTTATGTTTGGTTTATAGTAGGATTGATACAGATGTTTTTTTTCCCTTCTTTCTTATCTTTTCTTATTTCTAGGGGGGATTCTTCTGCTACTTTGTTGACAGGAAGAGGAATTGTATGTATGACTCCAGAACCTACATTTTATGGTATTATGTGTTTGCTATTTATTATGAATGGATATTTGAACTTTAAGAATGTTTCTGGGATGAAATGGTTGTATTTTTTATTGTTAATTCAATTATTTCTATTTTCGCTATCTTCGATGTGTCTTTTTCTATTAGTAATATCATTTTTGTTTTTTAGTATATATAAAATTTTCATTTCTAGAAATATTAAAAAAATATTTATTTATTTTTTTTGTGTGATGATTGTTTATATTTTATTGCCTTTTGTCTTGAATTTTTTTGTAAATCTCCGATTTGGAATTTTGCTAAATAAAATTTGGTATACCCCGTTGACATTTGTTACATTAGATGCAAGCGTGAATGAACGATTTAATCATATATTTTTCCCTTTGTATGGGTGTTTTGAAAACTACGGCTTGCCTCATGGGTTTGATTCGTTTGAAGCTTTTATGAATAAATGTTTTGGGGTGAGTAAATTTCAAGATTTTTTTTCGGATTATATAATTAATGCCTCATATCATAGGATAATGAGTGCTATTGGTGGTGCTTTTTTCGAATTAGGTATTATGGCTTTTATTATTATTATTGTGATATATTGAGCTTTTAAGCCGTTAATACATTTTGATAAATATTATACTTTTTTTTTAATATTATATTTTGGGGTCTTAATGAATGCTGTTACTTTTTCAAATGCGATTATTCCATTTGTATTAGGAAATATCTTTTTTTTAGGTAAAAATATGGAAATGAAGGATAGAATTGTGAGAAAAGAAAGATATTAATAAAATGCCTTTTAGCGTCCAATTTTGACGTATTGCTTAACCGATCCTAGAATCAGGCCTTTGCACTTGTTAATTCAAAAGCAAAGTATATGTATAGTTACGATGATTTTGAACCTCTTTTGGTCCGTTATAAATTGGAAAGCGTTCCCTTTGGAATTTCAATAGAGAAATTCTGTTTGTCTCACAAGGTTCCTTATAACTTATTTGAAAATGATACAAAGATACACGAAGAAAGATAATCCCCGCTCACGTCTTGGGTGCTTCTTCACCGGATGTTGATTTGAAGGAATCGTCTATGCCAAGTTTGGCTCCAAAGCCGATGGCCGATATGCCTGTTTTTCTGGCACGGGACTTCGTGTATTGGTGGATATTCGTATAAGCAACGGTGTACATATCAGGCAGAAGAATTTGAGCTACGCAGGTTTGAAAAATCTTGTAGAGAAACTAGAGGGTTTATGTTGAATATAACAGGCTTGAACCGTTTTTTCTTAGTCCATGATTTCCATGGTATGAGTTGTAAATATGATAAAGTTTTATCTGTAAAACTTCAACAGTTGAATCGTGAATTGGAAGATGGTGATGTCTTTATTGTGATGTCTAAAGATTTGCGTCTGGTTCGTTTGTTCTGTTATGATCAAAGGTCTTACAGCATGTTTGAAAACGTTTCAGGGCGAGGCACAAGTTTATCGTACCATGAGTACCGATCATACGATTTGTCATGGCAGTGATATTCGTCAACTGCCCGCAGGTGCAATAATTATCAAATGTGTCCGTAACTATGCTTATGAGATTATTCGTTATAAGATGTTGGATGGAAAAATCCGCGAAGTCTATTCCCCATTCACTAGTCAACCTGAAATCATCGACGTGGTTCCGGGAACACACGCCTTCGGTTTTTTTGGTTTATTTGGCTTTCAATAAATATGTTTTGGATACTCCATTTTATCGTGAAATGTATAGGATATTGGGGGGAATCAATGAATTTGAGTCGTATGAGTTTGACCAATTGGTTGGAAAAAGGTTCCACTCATTTCTGCGAGTTGATTACTTATCTTAAAAATACCTGTTTGGAGGAGGAGGCTATTGTGAACTGTGATGAGACCTGGTGTTGGGTAAAGCTATAAAAATATATATGCTACCTGGTCAACAAGCTCTCCAAAGTATTTATCTATTGTTACGAAGATGGTTTCAGGGGGAGTGATGCCTTGAAGCATATCTTGGGTGACAGTCAGGTGAAAGCCCTGCAGTCAGATGGCTACTGTGAATAAAATGTTGTTCTGTAATTTTTTCTGTTATTTTTAGTTTATACTTTCCTTTATTCATTTTTTTATAATTATTCCATAAGAAATGATTAATTTAATATTAGATAATGTGATTTTTTCTCTACAAAAGTCTGGGGGGATTTCTGTTGTTTGGTTTGAATTACTGAAAAGATTGCAATTTGACAATCTGAATTTTGAATGTATTGAATATGAGTTTATAAGCAATATTAATCGTAAGCAGTTGAGTATTGTTTCTAAAAATATTCGCATTAGAAAAAAAAGATTTTTAAGTATCACTCGATATTTATCCCCAAAAATACATTGTAAAGATCCTTTTATTTTTCATTCTTCATATTATCGTACTTGCAGCAACTCTAATGCTATTAATATAACTACTGTTCATGATTTTACGTACGAATACTATTATACTGGACTAAAAAGGATAGTGCATTTATGGCAAAAATATCGTGCTATATCTAAATCGGATTATATAATATGTATTTCAGAAAATACAAAACGTGATTTATTGAAGTTTTTGCCAAAGACAGATGAAGCTAAGATACGTGTCATTTATAATGGGGTTTCTGATGATTATTTTTTTATTACGGAAAGAGAAAGCATCAAATTACCTTTTGATTTGGAAACCTATGTTCTGTTTGTCGGATCTCGTGAGAGATACAAAAATTTTGAATTAACTGTAAAGGCGGTAGCCTATAATAAGCTAAAACTTGTGATAGTTGGTGCACCTCTTCTTGCTAAAGAGTTGGAATTATTGCAGAAAGAGTTAGGGCAATCTAATTTTATTGCAGTCGGACGTGTTTCAAATGAAGAATTAAATCATTTATATAATGGAGCTTTGGCTCTTTTATACCCTTCTGAGTATGAGGGATTTGGTATTCCGGTATTAGAAGCACAGAGGGCGGGATGTCCGGTTATTGCATACAATGCTTCGTCTATTCCTGAGGTTATTGGAAATACTCCATTGCTACTTAATATGTTGTCAATAGAGGCTATAACAAAATGCTTTGATATATTAAGGAGGAAAGAGGAACGTGAGGCTATTGTTTATAGAGGGATTGAAAATGCAAAACGTTTTACTTGGGATAGAATGTATGAACAAGTAATAGAATTATATAAAGAAGCTTGGGAGGCTTCAAATCAATGAAGTTTTCTTTAGTCACGGTTACATATAATAGTGCTCAGACTATCCATGATACGATTCGAACAGTTTTATTCCAAGTATATCCTGATATCGAATATATAATTGTAGATGGTTCATCTCAAGATAATACTATTGAAATTATAAAAAGGTATGAGCCTCTATTTCAAGGTCGGCTAAAGTGGATCAGTGAAAAGGATAATGGACTTTATGATGCCATGAATAAAGGTATCCACATGGCTACTGGAGATATTGTGGGTATAATTAATTCAGATGATTTTTACCATAGGAACGATGTTATAACTAAGGTTGCAGAGGTTTTTAATAATACAGATACACAGGCTGTTTATGGAGATGTACGTTTTGTGAATCCTAAGAAATTGGATAAAACAGTACGTTATTATTCTTCTAAGAACTTTACTCCACATTTGTTTCGGTATGGTTTTATGCCTGCACATCCGACTTTCTTTACTTATCGAAAGTATTTTGAGGAGTTTGGCTATTATAAAACAGATTATAAGATAGCTGCTGATTATGAGCTCCTTATTCGCTTCTTATATGTACATCAGTTGAAAAGTAAATATTTACCATTTGATTTTATGAAAATGCGTACGGGAGGCGCCAGTACAGCATCTGTAAAAAGTAATATTTTACTGAATAAGGAGATTGTCAGGGCATGCAGGGAGAATGGAATTTGGACTTGTTTGCCACTTTTATGTTTAAAATATGCTGTGAAGGTTTTTGAACTGTTATTGATAAAAGAATGAATATACTGATTACAGGGATCCATGGATTTATAGGTTCTAATTTTATCAGGGCCTTGAGAGATAAACATGCATTATATGGACTTGATATTATCTTTCCTTTTAGAGATGGAGTGATCCAGACATTCTCTTGGAGAGACATTGAGTTCACTTCTTCTTCTCTTCAAACTCTTCCTAAGTTTGATGTCATTATTCATCTTGCCGGAAAGGCCCATGATACGAAGAATCAGTCAGCAGCACAGGAATATTTTGATATCAATACCCGTCTTACCCAAAAGATCTTTGATTTCTTTCTGGAATCATCTGCCAAGAAATTCATTTTCTTTAGTTCGGTGAAAGCTGCTGCCGATAGTGTAG
>ERZ1023687.429-NODE-429-length-10163-cov-9.837653_pt1 | contig 10163 bp, 9 predicted proteins | sample MGYA00380346_ERZ1023687 | MGnify/ENA primary metagenome ERZ1023687 (study PRJEB33179, sample SAMN07449028) | human gut metagenome | biome: Human-gut; feature: Human associated habitat; material: Faeces | host: Homo sapiens | place: India:Kasaragod | collected...
TTGATATTAGTAAATGGGCATTTGAGAACAAGAAGTTAATCTACTTCCTGATTGCCGTACTGATTGTAGGAGGAGCTTATTCCAGTTATGAAATGAGTAAACTGGAAGACCCAGAAATAACGGTAAAGCTTGCCATGGTAGTCACCACCTATCCCGGTGCGTCTGCGCATCAGGTAGAATTAGAGGTGACGGATGTACTGGAGAAGAATATTCGCTCCATGGGGAATATAGATAATGTGGAAAGTTATTCCTACAACGATCTCTCCCTGATTCAGGTAGAACTGAAAACGACTGTCAAAGAGACGGACGTAGAACAATGCTGGGATCTGTTGCGTCGTAAAGTGGCGAACGCACAGGCAGAACTTCCCGAAGGTGCCAGTCCTTCTATTGTAAAAGATGATTTTGGAAATGTTTACGGAATGTTTTTCGCTTTGACGGGTGACGGACTTTCCGACAGGGAACTGTCTGATTATTCAGAACTGGTGAAACGTGAAGTCAGCGAACTGGATGGGGTGGAACGCGTCGACTTATACGGTAAACGTCCCGAATGTATTAATATCTCTCTTTTGCAAGACCGGATGGCTAACTTGGGTGTGAAACCCGCCGAAGTGCTAGCCACATTGAACGGACAGAACCAAACGACTTATACTGGTTACTATGATAATGGCGATAATCGTATCCGGGTGACAGTCAGTGACAAGTTTAAGACGGTGGAGGATATCGGTCGTATGCTGATTCAGGGACATGATGCCGATCAGTTGCGGTTGAGTGATATAGCCCGTATTGAGAAAGATTATGAAGATCCTACCCGCAACGAATTGTTTTATGACCGTCAGCGTGCGATAGGAATAATGGTGGCCGCTTCTTCGGATGCCGACATTATCAAAGTGGGGCATCAAGTGGAAAAGAAATTGGAGCAACTGAAAGTCGAACGCCTTCCAGCGGGGGTAGAGTGCCATAAAGTTTTCTATCAGCCGGAACGTGTAGGCAGTTCGTTGGGGACGTTCATTCTTAATCTGATAGAATCTGTGATTATCGTAGTTGTTATTCTGATGATTGCTATGGGATTTAAGAGCGGGGTGATTATCGGTATCAGTTTGGTAGTGACGGTATTCGGTTCCTTTCTGTTCCTTTATTTTATGAACGGTACGATGCAGCGTGTTTCATTGGCCTCGTTCGTGCTTGCGATGGGGATGCTGGTGGATAATGCGATTGTTATCATCGACGGTATTTTGGTAGATTTGAAAGCCGGAAAGAGTCGGATGGAGGCAATGACTGCCATCGGACGGCAGACAGCGATGCCTTTGCTGGGAGCTACTCTGATTGCCATCATCGCTTTTCTTCCTATCTTTATGTCTCCTGATACGGCAGGCGTTTATACGCGCGATTTGTTTATCGTACTCGCTGTTTCCTTATTGCTTAGTTGGGTGCTGGCTTTGGTGCACGTCCCGTTGATGGCTGACCGGATTTTGCATCCGGAAATCTCTGCGGCAACTACTGCTGCCGGAAAACGTGTGTATGAAGGAAAGATTTATGCTGTGCTCCGTTCATTATTGAAATTCAGTCTGGCACATCGTTGGAGTTTTGTGTTTACAATGATTGCTTTGGTATTGCTTTCGGCTTTCAGTTATCGGTTTATGAAGCAGGGCTTTTTCCCGGATATGGTCTACGATCAGCTTTACATGGAATATAAATTGCCGGAAGGGACTAACTCCACTCGTGTAGCACGTGACTTGGAAGAAATCGAAGTTTACCTGAAAAAGCGTCCGGAAGTTACACACGTCACTACTTCTATCGGTGGTACACCTGCTCGTTATAACTTGGTGCGTAACGTAGCCAATCCTTCCTTATCTTACGGTGAACTGATTATCGACTTCACCTCTCCGGACGATTTGGTGGATAACATGGCGGAAATTCAACAATATCTTTCACAACATTATCCGGATGCTTACGTAAAGATGAACCGCTACAATCTGATGTTCAAAAAATATCCTATTGAAGTGCAATTTACCGGTCCTGATCCTGCTGTTTTGCATCAGTTGGCAGACAGTGCCCGCAAGATTATGGAGAATTGCCCGGATGTTTACCTGATTACCACGGACTGGGAACCGCAAATTCCGGTACTGACTATTGAATATGACCAGCCTGCGGCACGTGCTATCGGATTGAGCCGTAATGATGTAAGCCTATCTCTACTGACCGCTACCAGCGGCATCCCTATCGGGTCTTTCTACGAAGGTATTCACAAAGATAATATCTACTTGCGTTGTCTGGACGAACACGGAAATCCGATTGAAAACCTGGGCAATACGCAGATATTCTCGTCTCTTCCTTCTCTGAACGGTTTGCTGACACAGGAAATGATGATGAAACTGAAGACAGGAACACTATCAAAAGAAGAACTGGTGGAAACGTTGATGGGAACAACTCCGTTAAAACAAATCAGTAAGCGGATTGATGTGAAGTGGGAAGATCCGGTGGTTCCCCGTTATAACGGGCAGCGTAGCCAACGGGTGCAATGTTCTCCTGTTCCGGGGGTAGAAACGGAGAAGGCGCGGCAATCCATTGCCACGCAGATTGAACAGATTCCGCTGCCTGACGGATATCGGCTTCAATGGCAAGGCGAGAGGAACGCCAGCACAAAGTCTATGCAATATCTGTTCAAGAATTTCCCGTTTGCTATCATTCTGATGATATCCATTCTAATCATGCTGTTCAAAGATTACCGGAAACCGGTTATCATCTTCTGTACTATTCCGCTGGTATTTGTCGGTGTTGTTACTGTAATGCTGCTTACCGGGAAGACATTCAACTTTGTGGCTATCGTCGGTACATTGGGATTGATCGGCATGATTATTAAGAATGGTATTGTATTGATGGATGAGATCACTTTGCAGATTAATCAGGGAGTAGAACCTGTGACGGCATTGATAGATAGTTCGCAAAGTCGTCTCCGTCCCGTGATGATGGCTTCGCTGACTACGATTTTGGGAATGATTCCATTGTTGCCGGATGCCATGTTCGGTTCGTTGGCGGCTTCTATTATGGGTGGGTTGCTGTTCGGCACGTTGATAACGTTGCTTTTTATCCCGATTTTGTATGCATTATTCTTTCATATAAAAAAGACAGACAAATGAAAAAAGAAATTCTTGTAGCCATTAGTGTAGCGGGTGTATTGTTCGGCCTGTCGGTTTCTCTTGCCGCGCAAGAAAAACTAAGTCTGGCGCAATGCCGTGAAATGGCACTGAAATATAATAAGGATATGGCTGCCGCTAATAAGCAGACGGAAGCAGCCCGATTGATGTCTCTTAGTTATAAAGCCAATTTCTTCCCTAATTTTACAGTCAACGGAACGGGTATTTATAGCACAGCGGACGGAAGTCTCGGAGTTCCGGGAGGAAACCTTCCGGTTTTCTTGCCCAATCCTGCTACCGGAGAACTGGTATCGAGCGGTTTCGCTTATTTTCCCGGACTGAATCTGGACTATAAGGTCGGAACTGTTTACTCGGGCGGTGTACAAGTGGAGCAACCTCTTTATATGGGAGGAAAAATCCGTGCCGCCTATAAAATGTCACTATTGGGAAAGGAAATGGCACATTTGAACGAAGCTTTAACTACTTCGGAAGTTATTCTGAATACAGATAAAGCATACGTGCAGTTAGTGAAAGCCAAGGAAATGAGAAAAGTGGCGGAAAAATATCATAACTTACTAACGGAACTTTTCAAAAATGTGAAGAGTGCTCACCGACATGGCATGAAACCGCAAAATGATGTACTGAAAGTGCAAGTGAAGCTCAACGAGAGTGAACTTTCTTTGCGAAAGGCTGATAACGCCCTCCGTCTTGCAAGTATGAATCTTTGTCATTACATCGGCCGCCCTTTGACAGCACAGATTGATATATCCGATGATTTTCCGGAAGTGGAGCAGGAGTGGAAAGTGCAGGTCTCTGACATAACTGCCCGTCCCGAATATGGAATCTTGAACAAACAAATAGCCATTGCCGAGCAGGAGGTAAAGCTGAATCGTAGTGAACTGTTACCGCGTATCGGCGTCAGAGGTAGTTATGATTATCTTCACGGATTGGAAGTCAATGATGAAACTTTGATGAAAAAGGGTGCTTTTTCCGTATTCCTGAATGTCTCTGTCCCTCTGTTTCATTTTGGCGAACGTACCAATAAAGTAAAGTCTGCCAAAGTGAAGTTGGAACAAGCTCGTCTTGAACAGGAAAATGTCAATGAAAAGATGTTGCTGGAGTTGATGCAAGCTGCCAATAATCTGGATGAGGCCCGGTTGGAAACGGAGCTTTCCGAACGTTCGCTGGAACAGGCAGAGGAGAATATGAAAGTCAGTGGTAAGCAATATGAAGTGGGACTGGAAACTCTTTCGGATTATCTGGAAGCACAAGTGCTTTGGCAGCAGGCTTATCAGACGAAAGTGGATGCCCATTTCCAATTGTATGTGAATTATGTGGCTTATTTGAAAGCGGCGGGACAACTGCAATGATAAAACCAGTATTCTGGACATCCTTATGGAATGTCCAGAATACTGGTGATGATTTGTACCTGTCGGGGAGTAAAAGTTCGTGTACGCGGATGATAACCTGTGGCAGTCAATAACCGGAGCAGTTCTTTATTTATTTTAATCCATTTGGTGAATATGCGTATGGCGCAACGGGGTGTAATGTTCGGATTGTACATACAAGCCAATTCCTTTTTCTTATAAGTTTTAATGCGAAACGGAATTTCTTCCTCTTCTGATGGCAATTCTTTCATGTTGATATTTTAATGTTTTAAGATGTTGTAAAGATACAAAATAAAAAAGGCGTTGTCAAGTCTTTTACAGGAATACTTTGGGAAACAGTATCCGCCCGTAGGCGGGTACTGTTTTCCTGCTTTTAAAGGCTGATGATTAGTCTTATGCTGCCGGGTCCGGTGCTTCTCCTTTGCCGTCATCCGGGTTTGGATTCGGGTTGGGATCCGGTTGCTCCGGGCTGATGGAACCATCATCGGAAGCCACCGCTTTTTGAACACTGACTTTACTTAGCATCTCTTTGAATTTGTAGCCCGGAGTGAAAATGATTTTCACTCTGCGTATCGTATCGCTATCTACATCTTTTTCAGCATCCTGACTTTCGCAATTCATACCTGGACGGAAGCATCCGAAATCTCCTAATTGAACAGAGATGCCTTTTCTAAGGTTGAGATTCAATGTATCGATCAAAGCATCAAGTACAAATTTTACCGCTCCACTGGGGACCATTCCTACTTTGGTGATTTCCTCGCACAAATCTCTGAAATCCACCGTATTGGTGATTACATTTTGTGCTACATACTTTTCAGCTTTAGTTTTATCAAAGCCGAATGTTCTTTTTTTAATGACGTATCTAAGTGCCATAGTTTTTTGTTTTTTTTAATTAGTTACTTTACTTATCAATTCTCTTTGTGATCACGATGCAAAGATACTATGGGCACTTTCCGGGGAGGTGCTTTAACGATCCTAGATGTACGTACTTTGATTCACTTTTATTTATTTTGTTTGTATGATTCTGATTTATAGATTCTTAGATGTTCTACTTTAATAGCCATTTCCAAATAGGGAGTATTTCAATCAGTTTCACGATACTCAAATGTTCTTGATAATCATAAAATATGCCGAAAAACGATGAACGTTGCAAGAATAATTCCTATTTTTGGAATAATCTCATAATCCGCTAAGAATAAAAAGTTTATGCGGAAAGTTCAAGAACGAGGTAATGAGTTGGCAACTGTTCTGATTTCTACATACTTGCGTGGTTTGCATTGATGTACAACTCATCTTGGAACAAAGGTACAACTTTTTCATGAACGAGCAAAAGGACACTGCAATTTTCATTATTTTCATTATTGCAGGGTAATATATGAAATAGCTTTATCATCAATCTGCGATATTATGAGTTTCCCGATTCCGTCATTCGCTCCTTTCCTCTGCTCGTCTGCGAAGGTAGTACATCACCCCTTGAAAGTTGAAAGGTCAAGCGTCAAGCCGTTTCGGTCTGAATCTTCCTCCTGCGGAGAGTATTCAGTCCGAAAACCTTTCCCCTTTCAATGTCAGTACTCAGAAACGCAGACGGCAACGGAAATGAACGACTGACGAAAATGTAGATAAAGATAAACAGACAGCATACAAACGGGTTCTTACATTGATAACCCATTTGTATGCTGTTATGGTTTCTATCCATAGTGACACTATTATTTTGCATCAGATGAATATTGGGCAAGCGGTAAATTTCACTCCCTCCAAAAATATAGAGAGGTTTATCCGCTGTTATTCATCAGGTGCTTGCCGTTGTACTCCCGTTTCAAAGCCTGCTCAATCTCACTACGCTTGTACAGAACTTTTCCACCGAGAACATAGTAAGGCAATGTGCCATTGCTTCGGTATTCGCTCAATGTCCTTCGGCTCACTTTAAGCATATATGCCACCTCCTTGTCACATAGATACTCATCATCGTTTTGTAAGGTTGCACCATCTTTGGGCATACTATCAATAATCTCCGATAGTTGGTCGATACTCTCGTGAATGGACTGCATCCACGCATCGTCTTTGGTTCTCATCTCTTGATACATATTCTAATTGGTTTTAGTGTTATACTTCGCTTAAATCTCTCTACCTCGCCACCTGGCTTCTTTTCGTCTGTCCTCTACCTTCGTAATAATGCTATCCACATCTTCGGGTAGGTAGTATGTGCGGTTGCCGATTTTGGTGTAGGCAAGCGTACCATTATCACGCAAGGTCTGCAATGTACGTTTGCTTATCTTCAATCGCTGACAAACATCCTGATGGTCGAGCCAATTGTTTGTCTTTTTCTTCCCGCTCTTGACAACGGGTGAATTTGATACTCGCAGAATGAACTGCTCAATCTTCGTGGCAAATTCCTCGAATGCCTTTCTCTCAAAAATGATTAAATCCATACGCTTTTGTTTTATATTATTTCACTTGTTTTCTTATTTCGCACTGCTAAATAAGGAAGAGATTTTCATACTTCAATGGCACTAACAATAGGTGTCATTGCTTGTCATATCGTTTCATCATAGGCACGATAATTAGTCTCTGAAATAGCCTCTATTCTCATATGTAAATCGGTTTTCTGAATGCGAAGTAATAGATAAGTTATCATACCTCAATCATACGATGAGCTTGTTGCAGTATATGGCGTAGTTAGTGGCACTCTTAGATGTTTATAGGTGTTTCAATTCTACCTTTGTTAGTATACATCACATTGTAATCCGTATTATATAAGAATACCACAAGCGATTATCCGTCTCGGTTCTTGTCCGTAGCATTGTCGTTTGTCAGACCGATGCTTATCCGTCTGCCAAACTTCCGTCCCGAACAGCCGAAACAGATAGTCGCTGATTTTATGATAGCAGTATAGCTGATAGACCAACTCCCGACGCTTCGGCAGTCCGTCTATCCGCCATCGTAATTAAGTCCTTAATTCCCTCAATTAAGCATTTCGCACCAATCCATCATACCCCGTTCAACTTGGGAAGAATTATGCAGTCGGCACTGCTTATAAATCACTCTAAAATGCAATACAATTCATGATTGCCTACATAGACCTAATTAGTTGTGGTAGAATTGTATGCACATTTTATTTGCAGCAGATAATCGGTCAAAATTGTGCACAAAGACCATATTGTTGAACATTCAAAAAGTGATCAGTATGAAGAAAAAACAAGTTGAGTTGACACAAGAACAGTGTGATGAAATCATTGAAAAGATGACTGCAAGGTCATTTTACAAGAGTGATACGGGTAATGCTCCAAATGCGGAGGAATTGCAAACAGAGGAACCCGCAAATTCATCCATTGACGACATTCTGCCAGAGCCTCTACCGTCAGCTGTGAAACAGATTCAGACGGAGCCTGTATCTCCTATTTCAGAGGAAACTGATGAAGTTCTTCCTACCAATGTAGTCGAGCAACAGCCACCGACACCACCCATCCAACGCAGAGTGAGCAGTAAGCAACGCAAACTCTCGTTGGAGGAGTACCGCAACACCTTTATGCGACCTTACAAGATTGAAGACCGCAAGCCGGTATTCATCAGCGGTAAGTTGCGGAAGATGCTCGATAAGTTCGCCTGCAAAATCGGTGAGGACAGAATGAGTATGTCGGGATTATTGGAGAACATCGTCCGTCATCACATCGAACTCTATTCAGAAGATTTCGAGCATTGGAAAGGGATGTAACCTATTACTTCAATCAGATTAAGGATTATTCCAACGGTATTTCATTTTGAGGCACTCAAAACTGATTGACCTTCGGTTAGTGGGGAAGCAAGTTTATGTTTTGGGCAGACCAAAACCACTTGCTTCCACTCCCGAAGGTCGCAGAAGAAGACATCCCGTTGGTCTATCAAGTAAACAATGTATGTATCATTTCAAAAAAGAGTAATCGTATGAAACGAAGTATCAATAACAAGACATCCAACAAGGGCGGACGACCCACGAAGAAGTTGTCCGAGAAACGCAAGTATCGCATAACGGTAAAGATGGCGACCGAAGAGTACTACGCTATGAAACTGAAAGCCAAGAACGCCGGAGTATCAGCAAGTGAGATTGTGAGAATGGCTATCCGTGATTGCCATATCAGAGCACGCCTAACCACCGAACAAGCGGACTATATCCGCAAACTATGCGGCATGGCAAATAACCTCAATCAGCTTACACGCAAGGCTCATCGTGAAGGCGTAAGGCTGCACTACGGGCAATGCCAACATCTGTTGCTGTCAATGGAAAACATTATAGACCATATCAGCCTATGATGGCCAAGATTGTGAAAGGCTCTGGAGCCAGAGGAATTGTTGATTATATCCTCGACAAGAAGAAACAAGCCACGCTCATAGATTGTCAAGGGGTACTATTCAATGATAATAGCACTATAGCCCGAAGCTTTATTGCTCAATCGAGGCTTAATCCGCGTGTGGATAAGTTCATAGGACATATCTCACTCAGCTTCTCGAAGCAGGATTTGCCACGCTTAACGGATGAACTTATGATACAGATAAGCCGAGAATATATGGAGAAAATGGGTATTCGTGATACGCAATATATCATTGGACGACACTATGATAAGGAACATCCGCACGTTCATATAGCCTTTAATCGAGTGGATAATAACGGTAGAACCATCAGCGACAAGAACGACCGTTACCGTAGTGAACGCATCTGCAAGGAACTGACACGCAAATATGGGCTGTACTTCGCGAATGGTAAGGAACAGGTAAAAACGCACCGACTGAAAGAACCTGACAAAACTCGTTACGAGATATACCAAGTTCTCAAACGGGAGGTTGCACGCTGTTCCGATTGGTCTACACTGCTGAAGCGGTTGAAAGCCGAAGGAATAGATGTTCGCTTCAAGTATAAGGGCAACACCAATGAGGTACAAGGTATCGTATTTAGCAAGAACGGCTACCACTTCAACGGCTCGAAGATAGACCGCAGTTTCAGTTATTCCAAGATTGATAAGGCTCTAAACGGCGATAATCAAGAGAAGACCCAACAACAATATGAACCATACAATATGCAATTAAGCCAATTTGAGAACAAAGAATCGAAGCTTATCAGCGGTTCATTAGGCTTGTTGGACTTCACATCTTCGGTTGATGTAGATAGCCAGGAAGAGGCAGAGTTCCGCCGCCAAATGCAACAGAAGCAGAAGAAAAAGAAAACAAGAGGATTCAAACTCTAATCATTAACCACTAAAACAAGATCAATATGCAAGAAAATAATTCAATCATTATCGCAATGTTGGAGGAGTTGCTGACCATCAGCAAGAGCCAACGCACAGAACAAACAGTAAATGCCAATGTAGATTTGACACCGATTAAAGAGTTAATCAAGAGTAGTAACAAACATCGAGAACAGGCAGAAAACGACTTACAAAAGGTTGTCGCCATCATGTCCGGTGATGTAGAAATGATACATCGCAGAGTAAAAGATGTAAGAGCAGTTATTGGTAATTCACAACCATCGGGAAAGCTTCAAGAATCGGTGGATGAAACCAAAACTTTGGTTCAAAAACTCAAAGAAACAATTGAGGATGGTGTTCATAATTTTAAGCACCATAGAATTGGTTTTGAGACCCCGTTTGTCATTTGGACCATTGTAATAGAG
>ERZ1023687.438-NODE-438-length-10015-cov-7.506124_pt1 | contig 10015 bp, 9 predicted proteins | sample MGYA00380346_ERZ1023687 | MGnify/ENA primary metagenome ERZ1023687 (study PRJEB33179, sample SAMN07449028) | human gut metagenome | biome: Human-gut; feature: Human associated habitat; material: Faeces | host: Homo sapiens | place: India:Kasaragod | collected...
ATAAAGCCCAGAATGGCCGCGAGAAGAAGGACGGAAAAAACAGCGTTCATGTGCGCCTCCCGATGGAATTTGTGTCGAGTTTTCCTTATTGTAACACAACACGCCCCAAAATGTGTTATAATATTTGAAAAATTCCAAAAACTGATGGGGAGCCTGCGCCCTTTCTGCGGGCGGGAGGGACGATATGAAACTCAAATTCACGCGAAAGACCTGGTATTTCCTGCTGCTGGCTTCCGCAGCGGCCTCCATGCTCAACGGCTTTGCCGTCCTGAGCGGCACCAGCTTCGGCCTCATCGAGCAGATCGCATTCGCCGCGGCGGGCATCGCGGCCCTCTTCCTCGCGGCGGAAAAAGGCTCGGCAAGCTGGGAAAAACGCAACTTCACCGGCGTGTTCGTGCTGCTGATGGTGAGCTACATGGTCAACGGCTGGGCGGGCTACCTCTGCTCTGCGCTGGCGTGGCCGCTGCTGCTCAGCACTGAGTACAAGCGCGGCATGGCCGTCCAGCGCCAGCTGCAGCTGGTGGGTGCCGCCGAAGCGCTCCACCTGTTCTTCCTGCTGATGGCGAAATACGGCGGCATGGCCGCGCTGGGCTTCTGGACGAACCTGCTCTGGGTGCTGCTGGCCTGCGCCCGGGGCTGGGCGGCGCTGAGCCTCTATAAGATGCAGGAGGACGCATGACCCAGCGGGGGAGAGGACGCCGCGCCCGGCGGGGCCGGTTCGGGCGGCGGGCATTCCTGGCCGGGGCAGGCTGCGCCGCGCTGGCCGGGGCAGCGGTGCTGCTGGGCCGGGGCCAGACGGCCTCGGCGTCGTCGGTGCCGCCGACGGACGAAGTGGAGCCCAACGCCGCCCTGCCCACGGGTGAATGGCGGGCCGTCTGGGTGAGCTATCTGGAATGGGCCGGGATGGATTTTTCGTCCGAAGCAGCCTTCCGTGCCGGTGCGGCGGAGCTGATGGACAACTGTCTGTCCATCGGGCTGAACACCGTCATCGCGCAGGTGCGGCCTTTCGGGGACGCGCTTTACAGGAGCACCCTCTTCCCGTGGAGCCATCTCTGCACCGGCGAGCAGGGGCAGGACCCCGGCTTCGACCCGCTGGACGTCCTCATCACCGAAGCACACAGCCGGGGCCTTTCGCTGGAAGCGTGGGTGAACCCCTACCGCCTCCGCTCCTCGGCGAAGATGCCGCCCGCGCTGGCGGAAAATAACCTTGCCAATGTACATCCCGAGTGGGTCTGCGCCGTGGGCGAGGGGCTGTACCTGAACCCGGCTATCCCGGAAGCCGCAGACTATGTGGTGCAGGGCGTGGCAGAGCTGGTGCAGAACTACGCTGTGGACGGCGTCCACTTCGACGACTATTTTTACCCCACGACAGACGCTGCGCTGGACGCGGCCCAGTTCGCCGCCAGCGGCGCGGGGGATCTGGCCGCATGGCGGCGGCAGAACGTCACCGCGCTGGTGAAAGCGGCCCACGACGCCGTCAAAGCCGCCGACGCTACCCTCCGCTTCGGCGTCAGCCCGCAGGGCAACCCCGACAACGACCTCGGCCAGCAGTACAGCGACGTGAAAGCATGGCTGGCCGCCGAGGGCGAAAACGCCGTGGTGGACTACCTCTGCCCGCAGATATACTGGGGCTGCGGCTATACCCTCCAGTCGGGCAGCACCCGCTTCGCCTTCGAGAACATCGTGCCGGAGTGGCTGGCCATGCCCCGGGCGGCATCCACGGCCCTCTACTTCGGGCTGGGGGCTTATCGCATCGGCGAGGGGGACGGCGGTGCCAACGAGGACAGCCAGAGCCAGTGGTGTACGGGCAGCGCTCTTGCCCGACAGGTGGAACGTCTGCACAGCCTCGGCGCGGGCGGATGGGCGCTCTACCGGTACGATTCGCTGTTCCGGTCGGCCCGGCCGGAGCTTGCCGACGCCGAACGTGCGGCGCTGGCCGCTCTGACTACAGCCTGAACTCTTGTATGGGAGCATAAAATGCGGTATACTATTAAAGGCTGTTTTCGTAAGCGCTGCGCACCGCCTGAGCGGTCTTTTTGCCTGCATGCTGCGTTGATTTTCCTTGCGATCCGTCTAGGATCGCTTCGAAAAACCGCCTTGTCTGCCGACAAAGATCCTCGTCATTCGGCGCACCCTGCTTGCGAAAATAACTTTTAAGAATCGTGTAAAACCTCGTGTTAAAACAAAATTTGAGGATAAAAGATCATGAAAAAGATAAAGCGAATCGCCCTGCTCGTCGTGGCGGTGCTGGTGCTGCTTGTGGCTGCATCCGGCGTCAAGACTGTGCTGGACATGAAGAACAGCGCGGACAATGAGGTGCAGGAAGAGGACAGCACCCGCTGGGCCGAACCGACCAGCGACCCGCTGAACATCGAAGGCATTGCTGACGCCTCGGCCAAGTATGCCTCGGCGGCGGTGAATGGGAGCCTGAACCTCGTGTTCAACGGCATCTGGAGCCGCCAGACCGATTACTTCACCGTCCCGGGCGGCAGCCTGACCATCACCGGCTACGGCACCGCCGAGGGTACCCAGCGGTACAAGGTGTCCGTCTGGCAGAAGGTGGCCGGCGGCGCACAGTACGTCAACGGAAGCACCTACTATATCAAGACCGACGGTCAGAACTACCGCTGCGTCATCTCCGGGCTGGACCCGGCGGCCAGCTACCGCCTGACCATCTCCTACGATTCCAGCCGCTACTACCTCTACGGCGGACTCAAGGTGGAGGGCATTGCAGGATGAAGACACAGACCAAACATTCGCTCATGCTGATGCTCTGCGCCTTTATCTGGGGCACGGCTTTCGTGGCCCAGAGCGCAGGCTCCGGCATGGGGGCCTATTCCTTCCTCGCAGGGCGGAGCTGGCTGGCTGTCCTCGTGCTGATCCCTACCGTGTTCGCCTTCGACGCCGTGCGCAAAAAACAGGGCCAGCCCTACGGCTGGCCGAAGGAGAAGCCGGAGCGAAAGACTCTGCTGGGGGCGGGCCTCGTCTGCGGCACCTTCCTGTTCGCGGCCTCTGCGGCTCAGCAGATCGGCATCACCATCGACCCGTCCACGGCCAAGGCCGCGTTCCTGACGGCCATGTACGTCGTGCTGGTGCCGGTGTTCGGCCTCTTTCTGGGCCGGAAGGGCAGCGCTCAGCTCTGGGGCAGCATGGTCATCGCCGTGGCGGGCCTGTATATGCTCTGCATGAAGAACGGCTTCGGCGGCATTGAGACCAGCGACTGGATACTTCTCAGCTGCGCCGTGCTGTTCAGCTTCCAGATCATGTCCATCGACCACTTTTCGCCGCTTGTGGACGGTGTGCGGCTGAGCCTCATCCAGTTCATCGTGGTGGCTGTCGAGAGCTCTGCGGCGGCGCTGATCTTCGAGACGCCCACGCTGGCAGAGTACGGCGCAAACTTTCTGCCTGTGGTCTACTGCGGCGTCATGTCCAGCGGCGCGGGCTATACGCTTCAGATCCTGGGCCAGAAAGAGCTGAACCCCGCCATCGCCAGCCTTATCATGTGTTTGGAAAGCGTATTCAGCGCGCTGGGCGGCTGGCTGCTGCTGGGCCAGGACCTTTCGATGCGGGAGAGCGCAGGCTGCGTCCTCATCTTCGCCGCCGTCGTGCTGTCTCAGCTGCCCCTTGCGGAGCTGCGCAGATGCAAAAAGGGCGCGTGATGCTGCGGGCGGCCGGGGGCATCCCCTATGAGCTGACGCGGGGGCGGGTCAAGCGGCTGAACCTCCACGTCCGGCGGGACGGCACCGTGGCCCTCAGCATCCCCCTGCGCACGACGCTGGAAGCGGCTGACGCCTACGTCATCGCCGAGGCGGAGTGGATACGGGCCGCGCAGGCCCGGCAGGCCGCCCGCGAAAAGCGGCAGGAGGAGCTGCCCGACAAGGCGGCCGCCCTGGCCCGCTTCACGGCCATGAGCGACAAGGTCTACCCGGCCTTTGCCGGGGTGCTGCGCGGGCAGAAGCCCACCATCAAAGTGCGCAGCATGACCAGCCGCTGGGGCGTCTGCCACATGGCGAAGCGCCAGATCACCTTCGCGCTCCAGCTCTACAATATGCCCGAGGCGGCACAGATCTATGTGGTAGTGCATGAGTACTGCCACTTTTTGCAGCCCAACCACAGCCCGGCTTTCTGGGCCGAGGTGGCGAAGCTGATGCCGGACTGGAAAGCCCGAAGAGACTTATTAAAAGGATAACGGCCTTGCCCTCTCCGTCACCTTCGGTGACACCTCTCCCAAAGGGAGAGGCAAAAAGGCTCCCCCTTTGGGGGAGCTGGCAGACCCGAAAGGGTCTGACTGAGAGGGCAAGCCAGTAAAAAATAGAGGAGAAAATCTTTTGGAAAGCGAAAAGACCTCCGGCGGCGATAAATATTCGAAGCTCGCCGGCAATACCATCATCTTTGCCATCAGCAGCTTTTCGTCCAAGCTGCTGACGCTCATCGTTCAGCCGTTCCTGACCTACGCGATGGCCGAGATCTCCGACCTCGGCCTATCGAAGATTTTGAGCCAGTACGCCAACCTGCTCATCCCCTTTGTGTCGATGGGCATGTCCAACGCCATCATCCGCTTCGGCCTCGACAAGGGCAACAGCGAAAAGCAGGTGTTCACCAACGGCCTGCTCACCATCCTCGGCGGCTTCGGCATCCTCGTGCTCTGCTGGCCGGTGGCGCAGTTTTTACCCGATATGGCCCAGTACGGCCTGCTCATTTATATTTACGTCCTGATGAGCTGCCTGCGCACCCTCTGCACCCAGTTCGTGCGCAGCCGCCAGTGGAACAAGCTGGTGGCCGTGGACGGCGTGCTCTGCACCGTGGCGACCATGGCGTTTTATGTGCTCTATCTGGTGGGCTTCAAGTGGGGGGCCAACGGCTATCTGCTGGCCATCATCAGCGGCGACCTCGTGAGCGTGCTCTTCCTGATGTTCACCGGCAAGCTCTGGGATTTCATCGAGCTGAAGGGCATCAACAAGACCCTCTGGGAGCAGATGCTCCGCTTCTCTCTGCCCATGATACCGGCCCAGATAAGCTTCTGGATCATCAACGCCTCCGATCTGTTCTTTGTGCGTGAGATGTGCGACGGCCTCGACGGCCACAGCGGCGACGCATGGAGCGGCCTGCTCTCCACCGGCTACTTCCTGCCCACCATCCTCACGACGCTGGGCCTTATCTTCTACGACGCATGGCAGCTGTCGGCTGTCACCGAGGAAGAGGGGAGAGCCAGGTTCTTTACCCGGATCTTCCGCACCTATTCCAGCGTGCTGTTCTGCTGTGCGGCGGGCATCATCTGGCTCTGCCGCCCGGTCATGCACATCATGAAGTCCAACTACTATTACGCATGGCACTTCGTGCCGTTCCTCGTGCTGGCGTCTACCTGCAGCTGCTTCAACCAGTTCATGAACAGCGTCTATGTCGTGAATAAGAAGTCCCAGCGTAGCATGGCCACCATGATGGCCGGTGCCATCAGCAACTGCCTCATGAACTACTTCTTCATCAAGTGGTGGGGTCCTGTGGGTGCGACCTATGCGTCCTTCCTCGGCCTCGGGCTGGTGTTCACTCTCCGCGCCATCGACGCCCACGGCATGATCGGGATGCGCGTCCACCCGGGCCGCGTCCTCGTCAACGCCGCCGCGCTGGTGTTCGAGGCTTTCGTGCTGCTGGCCGATACGCCGCTGTACGGCCTCTGGACGGGCATCATCACCGCCCTCATCATCCTGTATAACTTCTCCGGCGTCTGGGCCATGGCCCGCATCCTGCTGCCTAAAATTCTGGGCCGCCGGGGCAAGGCCCTCGTGGCTGTCGTGGACGGCTGGGCAGCCAAAAAGTAAAGAAGAAAAACAAAAAACGGGGCTGTTGCACAACAGCCCCGTTATGTTTATCAGATCTGTTTGTTCAGCCAGCCGGCGATGTCCGCAAACACCTCGGCTTTGTTCGTCTCCACCAGCAGCTCGTGGCGGGCGCCGGGGTAGAATTTCGACTCGATGTTCCCGACACCGGCGTCCCGGAGGCTTTGGATAGCCCGCCGGACTCCGGCGGTGCGCTCGCCCACAGGGTCGGCGTCACCGGCGAGGAAGAGAAGGGGCAGGTCCTTCGGCACCCCGGCCAGAACGGCGGGGTCGTACAGCCGCAGGATGCCTGTGAACATGCTGTAGTAGGCGTTCAGGGTGAAGGTGAACATGCAGCGCTCGTCGGCGCGGTACTTGTCCACTTCGGCCTGGTCACGGTTGAGCCAGTCCTGAGGCGTGCGGCCCTCGAGACCCCTGTTGTAGCCGAGGAAGGAGAGGTTCGCCACCAGCTTGCTGCGGTGCTCCCAGCCGAAAAAGACGGCCAGCACCCGGCAGAGCGCCCGGGCCGTGGCGACCAGCGCTTTGGGCTGGAAGCCGGTACCCATGATGATGGCGCCGTCAAGCTCACCGCCCCACTCGCAAAGGTACTGCCGGGCGTAGAACGAGCCCATGCTGTGGCCCAGCAGAAAATAGGGGACGCCGGGATAGAGCTGCTTCGTCAGCGCAGTGACAGCGTGGAGGTCGTCGAGGACGGCGCGGTTGCCGTCGGGCTGGGCGAAATAGCCGTAATCCGCCCTGGTGCGGATGGAGCCGCCGTGGCCCAGATGGTCGTGGCCGGTGACGAGGATGCCCCGGGCGGCCAGATACTCGGCCAGAGGCTTGTACCGGTCGATGAACTCCACCATGCCGTGGGAGAGCTGCAGGATGGCCCGCACCTCGCCCTCCGGCACACAGCGGAATGCATGGAGCGTCCGGCCCGGTACGCAGGAAGGCAGGGTGAAGTCGATCATCTGACTCATGTGATTCTCCTTTTCCGTTTACAGCGCGGCGATCTTGGCCCGGCAGGCGGGGCAGATGCAGTAACCCTCATACTGGGCCATGTCGGCCGCCAGCTCACCGCAGAAATCGCAGCTGCCGGCGGGACGATGCTTTTTGAGGATGATCTGATCGCCCTCCACGAAGATCTCGAGCTTCGAGTCCTTGTCGATGTGCATATTGGTGCGCAGCTCCTTGGGGAGGACGATGCGGCCCAGAGAATCGATGCCCCGAACGATGCCAGTTGTTTTCATATTCATTTCTCCTTTTCAGTGTGTCCGGAAAGATGGCAGAATGAGCGTCTTTTACGCCGACACAACGCAAAAAATGTTCCCGTGCAGGAAAAACAGGAAAATTCTGTCAACTTGTTCCTGTTCAGTATACAAAAAGTTGAGTCATTCGTCAATCTAAACGGGCAGATTCGACAAAAACTTCTCAAAAAAGCAAAGAGGGGCGGCCAAGGCCGCTCCTCTTTACGGTCTCCGTTGACAAACAGGGCCGGAGAGGGTAAACTTAGGCAGAGATATTTGCAATTCATTTGCCTATGATAGATTATAGCAGTTTGCGTTTTTCATGCACAAGCAGCATCCGCAAACTGCATATCGCAAATATGCTATTTTGATAGGCACTATTTTTGAAGATTGCGATAAAAGGAGAAATCACTATGCCGAACAATCATATCCGCACCCGTTTTGCTCCCTCGCCTACGGGTTATATGCACGTTGGCAACCTACGCACGGCCCTGTACACCTACCTGATGGCCAAGCACGATGACGGCACCTTCATCCTCCGCATCGAGGACACCGACCAGGGCCGCTACGTGGAGGGCGCTGTGGATGTCATCTACAACACCCTGCGGGAGACCGGCCTGCTGTGGGATGAAGGCCCGGACATCGGCGGCCCCGTCGGCCCCTACGTCCAGAGCGAGCGCATGGGGATGTTCAAGCAGTATGCCGAGCAGCTGGTGGCTGAGGGCAAGGCCTATTACTGCTTCTGCACCGAGGAGCGTCTGGAAGCCCTCCACGCCGAGCAGCGCGCCCACGGTGAGATGACCCACTACGATGGCTGCTGCCGCGACCTGCCCAGGGAAGAGGTGGAAAAGCGCCTCGCCGCCGGTGAGCCTTACGTCATCCGCCAGAAGATCCCCCGCGAGGGCGTGACCGGCTTCGACGATATGGTCTACGGCCACATCGAGGTCAACAACAGCGAGATGGACGACCAGATCCTCATCAAGACCGACGGTATGCCCACCTACAACTTCGCAAATGTCGTGGACGACCACCTCATGGGCATCACCCACGTCATCCGCGGCAGCGAGTATCTGTCCTCCACCCCGAAGTATAATCTGCTGTACCAGGCTTTCGGCTGGAACATCCCCCACTACATCCACTGCCCGCCGGTCATGAAGGACGCTCAGAACAAGCTGTCCAAGCGCAACGGCGACGCCAGCTATCAGGATCTCGTTGCAAAGGGCTACCTGACCGAGGCTATCCTGAACTACATCTGCCTGCTGGGCTGGAGCCCCAAGGGCGAGTACGCCGAGCAGGAGATCTTCTCTCTGGCTGATCTGGTCAGGATCTGGACGCCGGACGGCATCTCCAAGTCTCCCGCCATCTTCGACCCTCTCAAGCTGCGGGCCATCAACGCCGAGTATATCCGCCGCCTGTCCCCCGAGGAGTTCCTCGCCAAGGCTGAGCCCTGGATCGACAGCGCCGTCCATACCCCCATCAACAAGAAGCTGCTCTGTGCAAACCTGCAGCCCCGCTGCGAGGTCCTGGGCGAGATCCCCGAGCAGCTGGACTTCTTCGACGCCATGCCCGCGTATGACGTGAGCCTCTACGCCAACAAGAAGCAGAAGACCACCCCTGAGTCCGCAAAGGAGGCACTGGAAGCCCTGCTGCCCGTGCTGAGCGACGAGGCACTGGACTTCAATGACCGTGACACCGTCTTCGACGCCTGCAAGGCCAAGGCCGAGGAGCTGGGCAAGAAGAATGGCTGGCTGCTCTACCCGCTGGGCATCGCCCTCTCCGGCAAGCAGCGCACCCCCGGCGGCGGCACCGACCTCGCCTGCATGATGGGCCGCGAAACGGCCCTCGGGCGGGTGAAGGCCGCCATCGAGAAGCTGAATGGCTGAGCCGCTTTTTGGCGAAGCGCACTACTTCTGCTGAGATTTTATCCCATCCCATCACCCCGCCAAAAACTGCGCGCGCCCTGCGCTACAGTATACGCAGAAGGCGCGGGAAACAGAACAGCACAGCGTGATATTGCAAAAGATCCCCGCCGGAAAGCGGGGATTTTTTCATGCAGGTATCTTTTCGGACGATACAGCTCACGGACGGGAAAAAGCGGGTGAACGGTGCGCTCCGGGCGCGGGCGGCAGTGCGGCCCGCCCTGCGGCAGGGGAGCGCGTTCCTGCTGGGGCTGGCCGGAGGCTGGGCCGTGCTGTACGGTGCGCTGATGCCTTTCGGGCTGGGGCTGACGCTGGGCTTTGCGGAGGACTGCTTCGCTGTGGGAGCCGCCGGGGCCGCACTGGGGGTGCTGGCCCGGAGTTTTGGAACGCTGACCGTGGAGAGCGTCTGCCTGCTCTGCGCACTGGGCGCGGCGGTGGCGGCACGGTGGCTCTGGCCCGACCGATTCGTCCCGGCGGTGGCGGCTGGCTGCGGCACACTGGTGGGAAGCGCAGTCTGCTTCGCGGCGGGGGAGGAAAACGGCGTTCAGACCATCCTGTTCTGCGGCGGCAACGCCCTGCTGGCAGCAGCGGCGGGGTACGGCCTGCGGCGCTTCCCGCCCGAAAAACCGGGCATGGGCAGCCTGATCTTGTCTGCCGCTGTGGCCGCCGCACTGGGCGGGATGAGCTTTGGCTTCTTCCTGCCCGGGGTGATGGCCTGTGCGGCGGCAGAGCTGGCCCTCTGCTGCAAGGGCCTGCCGCTGGAGGCATTGGCTTTCAGCGGGGTGACGGGTGCGGCTCTGGCCGCGTCAGACCCTGCCCTTGCGCCTGCCGCCGCCGGGCTTGCCTGTGGGTGTGCCGCAGCGGCGGTGCTTGCCCCGGCGCGACGGGTGGAGGGGCTTGCGGCCTATGCGGGCGGCTGTGTGGCAGGGGTGCTCTGCGTCCAGCCGCTGGCGGGGGCGTTCAGCTTTCTGCTCAGCGCCGGGGCGGGTGCGGGGCTCTGCGCCCTGCTGCCCGCGGGCTGGCTGATGCCCGCCCT
>ERZ1023687.475-NODE-475-length-9368-cov-4.757651_pt1 | contig 9368 bp, 5 predicted proteins | sample MGYA00380346_ERZ1023687 | MGnify/ENA primary metagenome ERZ1023687 (study PRJEB33179, sample SAMN07449028) | human gut metagenome | biome: Human-gut; feature: Human associated habitat; material: Faeces | host: Homo sapiens | place: India:Kasaragod | collected...
TCACCAGGCGTTCCGTCTGCTCCTCATTGCTCCAGGCAGGTTCACCCATATCAGACCAGAAATCGGCAATGCCATCATCAATGGGCTTCTGCTGATAAGCTCCCCACCAGTCTGCCACAGCAGGAAGGGTGAAGTCCACTACTCCACAATTACCACCCCAGGGCCAGGGCATGTCATAACTCCTGCCGTTGGTGGAGTCCTTTACCAGATACCCTAACCTATCGGCTTCCTCCCATTGCCGCTTATTGGCTTGTGAAATGACCGGATCTTGCGAAACCACCACCTTGAAGCCCATATCCTTGAGGTCTGCAAGCATCTTATTCGGAGTCTCGTAGTTCCCTTTCCGCCACTCAAAATCCTGCAAATACTGTGTCCAGCCTATGTCCTGGTTAAAAACATCACAAGGAATTCCACGCTTACGATAGCCTTCAGCTATTTCATAAGACAATTTCTCGCTCGTCAGCAGTCCCCGGCATTGTGCAAAGCCCAATGCCCATTTAGGAGGCATTATGGGTTTTCCCGTTAGGTCGACATATTGTTTCATGATTTCCTTATAATCCTTCCCGAAGATGAAATAATAAATCATCTCTCCCCCAGGAGCCTCGAAACTGTAGTAATCGCGGCTTTCCGTACCAAACTTAAATTCGGTTTTATACGTATTGTCCAGGAAAATACCATAACGATAACTGCTCATAAAGAACGGAATACTCTTGTAGAGCGGGTCCTCAACGGCACTATAACAAGGCTTGTCACTGTTCCACATCTTGTAGGCTTCGCCGCGACGGTCCAGCTTGCCGGTCTTTTCTCCCAAGCCGAAGAAGTGTTCGTCACGACGGAGGGTCTTGTATTCCAATTTGCGCTGCCCGTTACTGATATGCCCCTTATCGGCATAATCACTGAACAGCAGTTTCTGATACTTGTCGAATATCTGTAAGTTAAACGGAGACTTGTTTACCCGGATACGGAGTTTAGGGGTAAAAATCTCGTAGCAGGCATTCTGTTCGTCCACATGGACGGTACCGACATCCTCCAGGTCCTCATTGACGACGGCAAAGGAAGGATTATTCCGCTGGAAACTACCGTCGGGAGAAAACCATATACGTACCGTAGACTGGCTACACAGACGTAATTGTATGGCAGAACTGTCATTTAAATAGAAGGTCACACTCCGGTCGTCACTGGTATAGGAAGTGCAGTCTCCGGTGCGGTTCTGTGCATTCGCATATACTGAAAATGCACAGACGGCAAAAAATAAAAATATATATTTCTTCATTACTATAATCTGTTTGTTCCTTTATTGGATACTCTTATTCCATCACAAGCATGCTCCAGTACTTCAGCAAGGGCAAGATAAAGGTAACCGTGCCGTCCTTCTGTTCGAATGACAGTTCCTGCGAAGCACCGGCATGGAAATCGGGCGATGCAACCCATATCTTGTTCACTTTACCGGAAACATTCATCTTCAACGGCACGTCGGACACCAGACGCGGTTCGGGCATTGTTCCGTTCAAATCCCTCCAGCTTAAGTTATCCGCATTGAGGAAGTTGAGCAGATGAATGACTTGCCTGCCATTTACATTCTTGGCATATACAGTGATGGCAGACTTCTGCGGCGGCCATGCATTCAGAGAAAGATTCCGCGCAGCATCCGTACAGTTCAGAGAAACGGAAATCTCCGCCTCCGTATCTTTATCACGAAGCAGGTTCTGATAAGCCGTCATAAAGTCATAATAACGAATCATGGCTGTTTTCAGTACATCGTTCATCTGCAAAGCCGTGCTTGGAAAGTACTCGCGGCATAGCATGTGGTCACCCAATTCCAAATGAGAGCCTCCCAAAGCAAATATCACAGCATCCGTCAGCAGCACACCCGGTGTATTGAACTCACCGGTACTGCTACCTGCCTTGTCATAGTTCATATATGCGGCAAACACCGTTTTCAAGGCATGGTTGCCATACTGGTCGTTCGCTTTGATAATGGTGTGCAGATCCTTGAAGCCTGCCTCATCGCCCCATACTTCATTATAAAGGAAATCCACTTTACCCGTACCAGCTATCTGGGAAGCTCCATAGCTGGAGACGGCATTCATCACCAAACGCTTGTCCGGATGCTTCTGTTTCATGGCTTCGATGAACGAGGCATATCCCTTAGGCAGATTTACCTTATTGCCATCATAGTCATAGCGGTCACCCCGGTTTCCCAGTTGGTCTATCTGATAACCGTCAAAGTCCAGATTGGCATAAACATCATCGTTTCTCTGGGCAATATATGCCTGCCATTCCGTATTGGCGGGATTGAGCAGGAAGATATTACTTTTCCAACTGGAGGGCAAGTCATGCGAATCCTTATCCATGCGTCCCGTGTTCTTGAATATGTACCATTCTTCCTTTACCCCGTCGGAAACGGCATCGTCCAAAGCTCCGAAACATAGATTGTAGAACATGGACTTCATGCCCAGGCTGTGTTGTGTAGAGATATACTTCTTCACTACCTCGGTATAGACCTCCCGGTTAGCAATGTCCTTATAGACCTCGTCCAGATGCTCACGCGTACCGCCCAACGGCCAATGATGCTTGTTGTGCCAATCCTGAAACTGTACCCCGTTAATGTGGCAACGGTTCAGGAAAGCCATCTCCTTCTCTATCACTCCATCCATCTTTTTCGAAGCATCAAAAGTGGCAACGAAACCATAACGTGGAAAACGTGTCCAGTCACTGGATACATCTACGGCAATAGTACCAAGAATAACCTCTGTTCCATTCTCTTTTGTACGGTATACATCCACCAGATAACCGGTATAATCGGTTGCCGGAGCAGTCCAAGTCCAAGTAGTACCGACAGCAGCCTGCTCCGATACAACCTTGTCCATTGTCCGGTAGCGGATTTTAGCTCCGGCAGGAAGGGCGTCAGCTGTAAAAGAAACACTCTCGCCCGGCCGGTAACATGCCTTGTCGGTAGTGAGGTTGACCGTCAAGTCCGAGGTGACTGGGGTTACTTCCGTAACCCCTCCACTCTCTCCGCCTCCACCGGTACCGCTACCGGTATCATCACTCTCCTTGCTGCATGCAACCAGCAGCAAGGCTACCAGTGTTGTATAAACTATCTTCTTCTTCTATTGTAGATACCTATTGTTTCACGATTGAAATTGTCTCTTCCAGCTGATTCAAAGTAATCAGATAGGAACCTGCTGTCGTAATCTTCCACTTCTGGTCGATGCCGCCTACCATCACGTCCAGATATTGCGCTTTGAACGCTTCGTCTGATTTATCAAGGAAAAGCATCGGTTCTGTTTCTCCTGCAGGCTGTTTGTCTGCTACAGCCGGCATGAACCAGGCTCCATTCCAATCTTCCTGCTTATCACAAGTAAATTTCAACTCACCGGCATTCAGCGTACCTTTCCAAGTAAACACATACGGATTATCCGTTGTCTGCATCGGCGTAGCATCACCAATCGTCCAACCGGCCGGAGTAGCATCACCTACCATATAAATCATCTCATACGGAGTAAATTCGCTCATCATCATGCGTTCCTTACCACTACGGATATCCATGCAAATCTTGTAGGCCTTGCCGCATTCCCCGGCTTTCAGCACCCATTTATTGTCCGGGTCGAACCCTTTCACAAACACCACTTCTGTATCGGTATAAGCAGCATCGGCATTCTTGGCCTTATACATGTTCTCCCAACTTCCATCGGAGGTTCCGAACTTGAATTCCCCTCCTTTGCCCACTTCAAAGAACTTGCCGAAGCGGAACAAGTATGGGTCGAGCACATCTTGTTTCATCTTCACGAATCCCCAATCCGTAGCGTTACCCACAAAATAAAGCTGGTCGTAGGCAGGTGCCAACGTCTCTGTCTGGGTCAATGTAAGAACACCGGTAAACAGATTGGCCTCGACGATGTAATTATGGTCTTCTTCGACAACAAAAGGTTCATCCGGCTGGTCATCACTGCTACGAAGAACCAGCAATCCATCTGTTCCTTTGTTGTAAGAGGGCAGGAATGAGCCTAAGGTCGTGATGAACTTAAATTCACCGGCCACAAGCCGGCCCGTCCATGTAAAGATACCATTGTCCTTGCGGGTCATCTCTGTCGCATCATCGGCACTCCAGCCGCCCGGAGTGGCACTACCTATCAGATAAAGGGTGGATGTGAGCGGTTTATAGGCTGTAACACTGAAAGCAGTGGTAGACACCTGTTTTTCGTCCCGTTCCGTTACAGTAGCTGTCAAGCGCGCTTCCAACGAAATGTTCTCCCCGGCAGTTGCCCCAAAATGGTTGCGCAGGATGTCATTCAATTCCTCCACGCTCTTTTTCCATGAGTATTCTTGTACGGCATTCTCCACAGCTACATAAGAATCTGCAAAATCACTGCCGGTCTTGGCCAATTCCAGCGTATAAGAAATTTTATTACCCGTCCCATAATTGGTTCCCGTAGTCCAGGAAAGCTCCAGGGCATCATCGGCATGTGCCTGCTCATTCAAAACAACTTCCGTCTTGCTGGCCGTCAGTACAAGTTCATTCTGTCCTTTATCCAATTCCATGTAATCATCATCTACACAAGCAGATAAGGCTGCACAGCCCAGTAAGGCAAATACAAGGTGTGAAATATATTTCTTCATATTCTTCTGATTAAATTAATTAATAACCCGGGTTCTGCACCATTAAGGTATTAGCATCCATCTCCGTCTGCGGAATAGGGAACAGCAAGCGGTTCTTGTTCACGTTGCTCTTTCCAATGGAATGCAGGAATTTAATGGCATACTCTCCATTGTTGACACGAATCATGTCGAACCAGCGATGCCCTTCGAAAGCTAGTTCCATGCGGCGCTCATGGATAATCTTTTCACGCATGGTTTCCTGTGACAAGCCCGAAACCTCCGGCAGTCCGGCACGCTTACGTACAATATTCAAAGGCACGGCAGCCTGGTCAGGGCGTCCCATTTCATTCAAAGCTTCGGCCTTCTTCAGCAGGACGTCCGCATAACGATAAATCACGAAGTTGGCAGGATTGGTATTGTATTCCGGAGAAACCGTTTTCGACACCAGAAACTTGCGTACATTGTATCCCGTATTGGAATAAGAGCTTTTGTAAGCCTTACCGTCAAAATCCGGACATCCGGCATAAAGCACGGTCAAATCCTTACGTTTGTCACCGCTCTCATATTGACCCACAAATTCTTCTGTAGGCTGGTTCCAGCCATAACTGCCGGCAACAAAGTCCGAATTACGGGGACCCATGAAAGTAGAAAGCCAGGAAGACTGCGGATTGTTTCCCCAAAAATCATATTCCGTATTGCCCGAATACTGGACCTCGAACAAAGATTCCGGCCCGTTATTGACCAATGCATCGAAATTGTCCTCATACTTGCAGGAAGAAAGGTCATACCCCAAATTTGTTATCTCATCACACAAATCAGACACCTCTTGATAATATTCCGTATGATTAGGAGCCAGCGTCAGATAAATATCTGCCAACATGGCCAAAGCTGCATCTTTGCAGGCACGTCCCACGTTCTCGTCGTCGTAAGAAGACTTGGCAGGAAGCAGGTCAACCGCATTTTTACAATCGGAAATTATCTGAGCATAAGTCTCTTCGACTGTAGCGCGTGCAATGTCTGTCGGTTCTCCCGGATTATAAGGAGCCAAACGCAGTGGAACACCACCGTACAGACGTACCAATACATAGTAATAATGTGCACGGAGAAAATAAGCCTCTCCCAGACAGCGGTTCTTGATTCTCTCTGACACGGCTTCAGCCTCCAGAAGACTATTCAACACAATGTTGCATTGTCCTATCCCCACCCAGGGAGAACGCCACATGTACAATGCCATGCCATTGTCGCTCTGCGTTATGAAGTTAGAAGCTTGTATCGTTTCAAGGCCGTCGGTACCGCCACCGGCACCCACCAGACTGTTACCCGCCACAATATCCAGTGTCCAGATACGCTGGTTGTACATATTGGAAGACTGAAGGGTGCGATAGCAGGCATTGGTCAGAGCAATGGCCACATCATCGGTCACCGTCGTTTCCGGGTCAACCGTATTTTTAGGAGACTTGTCCAGAAAGTCGCTGCAGGAAGCCAGCAGCAATACTGCCAGCATATATAGTAAATTTGTTATCTTTTTCATATCCGAGTCAATCATTAAAAGTTAAAGTTTAATCCTAAGCTGAACGTACGGGAAATGGGGTAACGGTTCTGGTCTATTCCGTTAATACCCACTTCGGGGTCGAAACCGGAATATCCGGTGATGGTAGCCACATTCTCACAAGATAGGGAAAGGCGTGCATTCTCAATCTGGGCTTTCTGTAACCACTGCTTCGGGAAAGTGTATGAGAGTGTGATATTCTTCAAACGCAGATAAGAACCATTCTCCACAAAGCGGTCTGACACGCGTGTATTCTGATTGGGGTCGCCGAACACGGCACGCGGCATCGAATTGCTGGTCCCCTCTCCTTGCCAACGCTTCAGTACGTCGGTAGTCTGGTTATAGGCAGCTGCCATACCGGTATTGTCGATATTGTTGGCATTGTATATCTTATTTCCGGCTATACCTTGTAAGAAAACAGAAAGTTCGAAACCCTTATAGGAAAGGCTATTGTTCATGGAGAACAGCCAACTTGGGTTCGGGTTACCGATGACGGTACGGTCACTATCATTAATGACACCATCGTTGTTCAAATCCCTGAAACGGATATCACCCGGCTCAGCTCCCGGCTGCACGGCATGTGTATTCACTTCAGACTGGTTCTGGAAGATTCCGTCCGTAACATAGCCGTAGAAGACATTAATGGGATAGTCCTTTGCCAGCATCGTTACATAGGAGTTATTGATTTGGTTAATGTAATAAGGAACGTCGCTGTTCAAATCCTTAATTTTATTCTTGTTGTAAGTGGCGGTCAGGTTCGTTTCCCATCCCAGTTCACCGGTAAGATTGATGGTATGCAGACTCATTTCAATACCTTGATTACGTACTTTTCCGGCATTGGTATACGTGGTTGTAGTATCTTCAAATCCCGATGTGATGGGGATAGACGCCTTTACCAGCATGTCTCTCGTCTCCTTCAGATAAGCATCGAACGAGAACATAACGCGTGAATTGAACAGTGAGGCATCAAAACCGATGTTGGTTTGTGCCACCTCTTCCCAATGGATATACGGGTTGGCGAGAGTAGAAGAAACCAGCGCTGTCTGATTGCCGCTCGAAATGCCGAAAGGATATACACTGGTATTGTAGGATGCCAGATAGCTGTAGTTTCCAACACTTGCCTGGCTACCGGTCACACCGTATCCCGCACGCACTTTCAAGTCATTGATATAGTCGTTTTTTGGAAACCACTTTTCCTGAGAGGCACGCCATGCCACAGATACGGAAGGGAAAGTACCCCAGCGATGTTTCTTACCGAAACGGCTGGAACCGTCACGACGAATGGTTGCAGTCAGCAAATAGCGGTCTTCGTAAGAGTAGTTGACACGTGCCATGTAAGAGAGCAATGCCCACTCTGTCTCGTTTCCACCGATGGCATACATTTCCTCGCCATTATCCATTTCGTGCACATTGTCGAACATAAACACATTCTTCTGCGCATTCAGGTAGTCGTTGGTGTTCCATTGGGCAGACATACCGGCCATCAATCCCACACGATGTTTTTCTGCAAAAGTATGGTCGAATAGGAAATAGTTGTCCCACAAATAAGTGAACGACTTGTTATCGCTCTTATAACGTGAAGTCTCCTCTGTGGGAGTGGGTTTCCAGTTATACTTGGGGGTAAAGTTGTCTATGAACCAGAATTTGGCATCGTAGCCGAAAGTACTTTTAAACTTAAGCCATTTGGTAAAAGTAAGTTCTGCCGTCAAGTTGGCCAGGAAGTTATATCCATCAGTCTGACTCTTGTTCAGTTCCGTCGGTCCAATGGGGTTGCGCGTGCTGCCATACCATTCCGAGTTACCATCAGGACCACTCCAACTGCCATCTTCATTCTTCACCGGATAAATGGGGAGCGCTTTCAGCGCATCACCTATATTATAGCTGCCCGACTTCTTCGTATCGGCACTGAACGTAATGTTATTGGAGAACTTCAACCATTTCAAGACTTGCGCATCACTGTTGGACTGGAATGTGAAGCGACGGTAATTCACACTCTTCACGATACCGGACTGATCCAGAAAACCACCGGACACATAATAATGGGATTTCTCGTTACCGCCGGAATAACTTACCGTATAGTTCTGCATCACACCCGTACGGAGCAATTCATCCATCCAGTCGGTACCTGCACCCAATTCAGAAGGATTGGCCCATTCCGGATTAGGATTGCGTCCACTGTTCACCATCATGTCATTACTCAACTCGGCATACTGCGCCGCGTTCAATAAAGAAGGTACGTTCGTAGCATTCTGGAAAGAGTAATTGGCAGATACAGCAAGTTTTCCTTTTCCTTCCGTACCGCGTTTGGTGGTAATCATCACAACTCCATTAGCTCCCCGGGAACCGTAGATGGCTGTGGCCGAAGCATCCTTCAATACATCCAAACGTTCCACATCGGCCATATTTAAGGAAGACAAGCCCAAGTCGGTAGGCACTCCGTCAATCACGACCAGCGGGTCGCAGTTGTTGATAGAACCCAAACCACGAATCTTGATGGATACATTGTCTCCCGGTTTACCGGCATCTACAATCTGCACACCTGAGATTTTTCCCTGGATGGCTTGTCCCAAATTGGATACGGGGGAATCCTTGATATCCTTGTTACCGATGGAGGACACTGCTCCTGTAAGGTCGCTTTTCTTCATGGTGCCATACCCTATCACCACCACTTCATCCAGCATTTCGGCATCTTCAGACAAAACTACCTGAAGCTGTTTCTGTCCCTTCACCTGCACCTCTTGAGTCTTATAGCCTACAAATGAAACGACAAGAGTACCGTTCGAAGACATGTTCAAAGAGAAATCACCGTCAATACCGGTTATTGTCCCATTTGTGGTTCCTTTTTCCATTACACTGGCGCCAATAACCGTTTCACCGGTCTGGTCTTTCACTACACCTTGTACTGTAATTTGCTGTGCGAACATGCACATCGGAAGTAACATTCCTATCAGACAAACCATCATCCGTAGCCTGCTGATTGGCATTTTGTACTTTTGCATAATATAAGAATTTAAAGTTAATAATAAAAACATAAATCACATGTGTCACTCTTTCCGAAGAGGAACAATGCAAATGTATCAGATAAGAGAAGCCAATAGTGGAGGAAAGAGTAAAAAAGTAGTGGTTTACATCATTCAAAAAGGCTTTATCCCCTATATAGCTATAAGTTAAACTAGTTCTGCCCTAGATATAAAGGAGTGAAATTAAGACGGGAATA
>ERZ1023687.476-NODE-476-length-9357-cov-6.435283_pt1 | contig 9357 bp, 10 predicted proteins | sample MGYA00380346_ERZ1023687 | MGnify/ENA primary metagenome ERZ1023687 (study PRJEB33179, sample SAMN07449028) | human gut metagenome | biome: Human-gut; feature: Human associated habitat; material: Faeces | host: Homo sapiens | place: India:Kasaragod | collected...
GTACCTGCTCCAATACCCCCACTTCTACCTAATGGTCTATGTCTTCCGGGGAAATGGGCGGTCCCAGTCTGTCATAAGTCTTTTCTTTCAGGTAGGAAAACTGATAAAGTTCCGTCTGCTGCGGTAAAATCTTCTCCTTACTGCCATCAAAGAGCAAAAAAATAGCTTCCGCTTTTAAGAAAACGGAAACCTCAGCTTGCTCACCATATTTTAGTGCTTGCTCCTTAGAAGGAAACTCCAGCCAGTCCGGAATACGGATTTCCAGCATCCAGGCTTCATACTGCAGTCCAAAAGATAATTGATATTTTGCGATAATTCCTCCTCCCTTCCACTACAAATAGTCATAATAAATCTCATTGGTATCTTCATGAAAGGACAATTCATACTGTCCGGGGATACCAGGATCCTCCATCCACCAACGGAAAAAAGCATCTACATCTGACCATAAGCGGGAATTGCACTGCCTTCCTGCAGCTTTCCTTAACTCCAGCATTTTAGCAAAAGCCCGCCGGTAAGCCCTCTCATAGGTCGGGAAGATGCGGAACTCCCGGTATCTTTGTTTTCCTGCCATAGGACAGCCTACACAGCCAACCCAGTGAAATCCCATTTCGTAAAGAGGGTTCATGGGTATTTTCTCTGCCTGGATATACTCCCTGCCCTGCTGGTCACTCCATTCAACAATGGGATTCCATACGTGTTTGCCCCTTGACAGGCATGATTCTAATAGTCGCCTGGTATCATCATTATCATTATTTAAAATAATGGCACGTTTTTTTCCATTTGGGACAAAGTTTTCATAAATCCCCCTGTTTTTCCTCCGCTTTCGGCTTTCTGCCCACCGGACACCTGTGGTGATAAAACGCCCAGCCCCACCATTTTCTTTTAGAACCTCACAACAATACCGGATAGTCCTGGTAGGAGGGATCATTTTCATGGGGATCAGGCTCCACATAGTTATCCGCTGCCCTTTATAGTAAGGTTTATTGATACTACAAGTTATACCGGCCTGTTCTGCCTTCTGAAACTGTTCCCTCACATAATAAATAGTCTGTGGGGCATCTGCAGTAGTCAGGTTGTGCATCAGTTCAAATGGCACGCCGGAACGCCGTACCAGTTCCCTGCATACGGCGCTGTCTTTTCCTCCACTGTCCGTCACTACCAAAGGAAGCCCATAATGTTGCAGGGACATCTGGCTGGCAGTGCGGATACGTTCTATTGCTGTTTTTTCTAAATCCAATTTTTTTCAGGAGGGAAGATATCTTTTACATGGCCAAAACTCCGCCTCCTTTCCTAATTTTATCTGCCGCCCCTTTTTGGCGGCTCATATCCATTTGCTGCATACGCTTCTACGGTCATACCGTATGACTCTGCTTCCTGTCGTATCTCTTCCATAACCTGTTCTTTGTATGATTTATCCGGACAGGCAGTTGCAAAATCCCGGATATCCGGCATACAAGGCAGCTCCTTCCCTGTATTTAATGCAATCCTGCTTTCCCGGATATAGGCAAGCATGGCTTCCTGATATGCTTTTCGTGATGCGTCCCCCTGCGTCAGTAAAGGGACTTTCTTTTCTATTTCCTGTTCTTCCAGAACCGCTGTTTCCAGGTTTTCCAGGTTGCAGAAATACTGAAGGGTAGGAAGCATCTCCTCCAGTACCCATCTCATTTGCTGTTGTTCATGTTCCCATTCTTCTGTTGTCCTGGCGGTCTGTTTCATAAGCTGCTGCCCTTCTTCTGTATGGAGATAATAATCTGCAAATGCTTTTACATGATCCAGCAGATTTCCTTCCCCGTCACCAAAATCCTGGCGCCCGGTATAAGACATGACTTCCCCCTCTGAGAGAAAACAGATTTCAAAATGTGTTTTGTAATAACCTGCCATATCTTTCTCTTCCACTGCCTGCCGATCCAGCTTTCCGAACAATTCTACCGCTTGATTTAATGGCATGGCTTCTTCCAATGGAATGTCCGGGTGTTCACTGATCCGCACATACACAAAGGGTTTCAAGTCCACCGGCGGAATAAGTTTTACCTGTTCCAGTGTTGTCTTTAGCTTGTCTGCCTGTTCTTTCAACACTGATTTCTGCTCAAATATCTTGCTTCCCAGCCACCTGCTGTATTCCTCTTTTCCGTCTTGACATAAGGCTTTCCATATAATAGCTTCCTTATGTTCTGCTTCTTTCGGATAAAAGGTATGGTAAAAATCAGGGTCAAGATTTTTTTCCAGTTTAATCATTTCATCTGCAACAACAGTACCCTCCAAGGTTTTCTCTGTTAAAAGCCCTTTGGTATCAATGACTTTTGTTTCCGGAAGATAAGCACTCAGTTCCCTGGCAGCTATAAAAACCTCTGGGTATTGGTTTTGATCATAGATATCTCTCAAAAGATCCACATCCAACTCCCCGTTATAAACCAGGGAAAATTCCAATGGAATACCATCTTCTTCCTCCACATGAAGCCCAATTCCTTTTCCTGCATTCAACCTTTCAGAAGGAATACTCTGATAGATCTTTACTGCCTCTTCTGCACTGTGGATATCCTCCCTGTATTCTCCATAGCGGTTAAATTCCATACATTCTGCCACATAATACGTTGTCAAACGTCCGGTGGCATTCTCGCCCATCTCACCTTTTTCCACGTAGCAATACCTCCTTTTTATGCACAAAAAAAGCACTACCGTTTTTAGCGATAATGCTCTTTGTGTTACTTCTTATTTTCTTTTTAAATGATACAGCCATGCTCAATCAGCTTCTGCTGTCTGGTCGTTAAAATAGAATATTCAAGGCTTTCCCTGTCTTGATGCAAGTAAAAACAAACAGGTTCCCTTAATTTGCTCTTTTTCGGAACAAGCTCAAAGGCAAATTGCCCACTGTCAAACCGGGCACCATCAAAGTATCCCTGAATAAACCGTTCTTCCGTATTCCCACTATGTAGCAATTCATCAATCATTACTACACCGATATAGTGTTTTTCCCTTAGCGAAGCCTCAATCTCTGCAAGGTAATCAAAAGGAGGCTCGCTAGTCTTCATAACCACAAGAATATTTTCTTTTTCTGCACTTATCACAATCATATCAAAGTTATTCATCTAACTTACTCCTTTCTCCTAATTTCTAAATCACTTCATAATATTTGTCTATTAACTTCAGTGCTCTCTTAATCAAATCATGAGCCTCTTGCACATCTAATATTTTTGTTGTATCTAATGGTGACGTCGGATCATCCCAATGCTCTAATGCATGGCGATTATTATGATAAAATGTATAGATATTTCCAATATATTTTACCTGATCCTGTTTTGCATTTCCATATCTATCTGGTTTCAACTTATACTTTGTACCATCTTTCTCAAACATATCGAAGGTTTTATCCTTTATATATCTGGCATTAGGTATAATATCACATTCTATTAATGCTATTTTTAATTGCGCTTCTATAACACGAACTGCTGGTTGAGCTAGATATGTCCCCTCAAACATATCTCCTTTAATTTTCAAATTATATACAGCCTGATGAAGGGATCTAGCCATTTTGGGTGATAATTTATCATACGAGTTTGGCATATAAAATTGAAACTCAGAACGCACTTCATCTTTATCTATATTAAGATTATATGTGCTATTAAAAATTTTAGGAATTTCTTCTACATCTATAAGTTCAGTTACATATCCTATAATCTTAGAAAATAGTAATTTAGGTTTTCCCTGCATTACTACTGTATTATTTTTTCCGTAATGTCTTACAACCACCTTATCTTTGTTTTTGCACTTCAAACAAACGGATTTTCCATGAGCAATATCTTTTTCTTCTATAAATATGTTATCTTTTCCGATTTCTTCAATAACAATTTCTATAATGGCTTTCAAATCTTCAATAGCAATTCCTTCAACTGTAAACCAAAAATCGCCTCTTTTAACTTTAGGAATCCCATTACCTTCTGTTAAAGCAGCTTTGGCTAATTTATCTGCTTCTTCATTATAATGATCTCCAGAATGAGCTTTTACCTTTTGATAAGAAATTTTTAGAATATCTGATTTACTCTTCATAAAATTTGCATATTTCTGAGTAAGTGTATTCTTTGCCTTCCATTCTCCTTGAGCCCACTTTTCAATTCCTTCATAATCATAACGAAGTTCTAAGTTATGATAACCATTCTTAATTGCCCATTGTACTGCATACATAGCACCAAGCATTTCACCAGCAACATTTCTAATTGCTAAAGAGTCCGGTTCATTTCCATTTCCTGATTCTCTAATAGTTTCTCCTCTTGGTGTAAGAATAATACACCCAAAAGCATATTTTCCTATTTTCTCATCAAAACTACCATCTACATATACAACTAACTGGTTTGTTGTGTTCTCTTCTATATCTACTTTTTTAATTTCTTGTATCCTATTCTCTAAATAGTTTTTCGCTTCCTCTTCTGTTTCAAAACCTTTATACTCTGCTCCCGGATATCCACTTACCGACTCTTTACACTCATTCCATGAATAAAACAAACCGGTTTGCTTACCCTTTTTTACAGCATAAACTTTTTTCTTTGCCATGTATACTCCTTCAAGATTTGGGATTATAGCATAATACAACCTGTTCGTCAAGAATTTTATGTTTACACTTTGACGATATTTGTCTATTTAGCTACTTTTATTTTCTGTTTCTTATTTTATTATACATGTTCTGTCAAAACCAGTCAATGTATTTCACTGTTGCAATAATTAATGTACCTTCTCTTTCTCACTCTCTACATAAGGAAGAGATTGCTCTGCTGCTACTTCTTCCATTTGAAAGTATTCTGGCAGTATGTTTTCTTCCCTGAAACTAAAATACCGGTTCTCAGCCACCACGATATGATCCAACACCTCAATCCCCATAAGATTGCCGGCTTCTGCCAATCGCTTTGTCACTTCTATATCATGCCTGCTTGGTTCTGGATCACCGGAAGGGTGGTTATGTGCCAAAATGATACTGCTGGCATTGGATAAAATCGCAGATTTGAATACTTCTCTTGGGTGAACCAGTACACTATTTAACGTTCCCATACCTACTACGTTGACATTAATAACCTGGTTTTTTGTCCGAAGGTTTAAAATACAGAACATTTCCCGGTCACAATCTTTTAAAAAATCCTGAAAGAGTTCTGCCACATCACAGGGATTTTTTAATTCTTTACTACTGTATAGAGGAGGTTCTTCCACCAGGCGTATACTTACCACATCTATTTTATGTGTCTTCTCCATGTTCTTCCTTTCCAAAACAAATCTCCAGCATAATTCCCTCCGGCAGATTTTTTAAAAGTCTTTCCAACTGTTCTAAATTCATTTCTATTTGATATGTTTCAGCCATTCTGCCACCTTTCCCATGATATACAAAAAGAGTGCCTGATAAAAGAACTGCACTCTTTTTGTCCTATCCTTTTTCTACTTTACCGACTTATAATTTTTGCTGTTGCCTAATTTTTTCTCGTCTGTCATACCTTTTCCTTTACAGATAAAAGAAAAAGTTCCTTTCAGATTACATTACTCCTGCTTTGTCTGCAACGCTTTTTCGTGAAGGTTGGTATTGAAAAGCGCATACAGCGGATTGGCTTCTTTTTCCATACGGTTATCAAATGGAATACAGGTATTTCCATACTTAATGATCCCCGTACCGGAAGGAGAATTATCTACATATTTTAATTGTGCTTCTGGAATTCCTGCTGCAGTGGATAATTTCTGACTGTCTACATTGGACTGCTTTAACAGGGCAATAAACTCACTGTTCCCCAGCATGGTCATGGCTGTATAGTTCTGCAGCATATCAACCAAATTTTGGGTGATTCCTGTGCATAGTCCCCCTTGCTTCCTCACTTTTTTCCAGAGGCTGAACAAAAATTTCGCACTATACTCCCGGTCAAGAACCGTATGGAACTCATCTATATAAAGCCAGGTTGCCCTTCCTTTCTTTGCGTTTTCTGCAATCCTGGCACTGATATTTTCCAGCATGACCAGAGTGGAAATGGCTCCCAGCTCTTTCCCCAGGTCCCTGGTACCATAGACAATGAACCTTGCCTGTACATTCACATTGGTATGGTTATTGAAAATATTTAAAGAGCCATTTACAAACAGCTCCAACGATAAAGCAATGTCCTTTGCCTCTTCTTCTGGCTGCTCCAACAATAACTCATAAAATTCTGACATGGTAGGGATATGCTTTTCCCTTGCCTTTGCAATGTCGATATACAGCTTTCGTACACAACGGTCTATAATGGATTTATGGCGGCTGTTTAGATTATCCCCGTAACATTGTTCACACAGCCCCAGCATAAATTCCCCCTTATCTCGGATATATCCCTGGGAATCGTTTAAATCCAGCGCCCAGACATCCATCTCCAAAGGATTGATGTAATTCTTTGTATAGGTAGACAGGTTAATGATTGCCGCCTGGTTTCCCAGGGCTTCTGCAATATCAAAATATTCCAGTGTCGGATCGATACAGATAATATCATCATCTGTTCCTAAGAACACCTGCAGCATTTCCGACTTACTGAAATAGGATTTTCCGGAGCCGGGGACACCGAATACCATTCCATTTCCATTTGCCAGTTTTTTCCGGTTTCCAATGCAAAGGTTATGAGAAACCTGGTTAATGCCATAGCAGACGCCGGACTTTTCGTTTAATTCCTGTACATTAAAGGGAAGAAGGGCTGCAATATCCCTGGTGAGCATGGTCCGCATTGTGCTGATCTGCCGGTTTCCCACTGGAAGTATGGTATTCATAGCTTCCCTCTGCTGATAATAGTGGGTTTCAATCTGGCACATGCGTCCATTGCCGATATTTTTAATGGTTTCGGTTACACTGTCTAACTCCTTCTTGTCCTCTGCCATGATCAAGAAATTAACCCCTGTATAAAACAGGTTCTGGTCATTTTCCCGCACGTCGTCCATAAGATTTACAATCTTCTCCTTCTGGACTTTCTTGATATGAGAAATGTCACTGGAAAAGTCGTTATTTTTATTACGGACTCTCTGCTGCTTTAAAATATCATTTTCAATGCCCAGATATTTCTTCTGAAGAACCTTATTTGCCAGTTCTTTTGGTACTGGTACAATGCAGATTGTAGTGATGCTATGAACCGGAAGACTGGTAATCTCATTTAAAAAGGTATCCGATAAAGAAGACGGATATTTTTTAATGAATAATGCCCTGCATTTTTTCCGTTCCGTTTCAAAATAACCTGGGTAAAACTGCATATACACTGGTGAAATATCATTTTTAGCAACACCGCCCTTTTTTAACGCCTGTCTGAATTCAAAGGAGAATTGTTCTTCTTCCCCAATACGGTAAAAATTGAAAAGTACCCGCAGCCGCTCTTCTGCATTTAATTCTTCAATGCAGGAACCAAGTTCTCCAAAGTTCTGTTTTAAGGTAGCTTCAAAAGTGGCAAAAAATGTTTTTGCCTGTTCGTAGGATTTCCGTTCTACACATACAGTCAGCAGTTTTTCCTGCTCAATCCCCTGCCTTCCATCTACAATGCGCTTTTCAATAATCTGATTATAACTTCCACGCAGCCAGTTAAAACCATCTCCTTTTTCCTGGAAAAGTACATGCTCCCGGAAATCCTGCATATTTTTATTCCGATTAAAAATGGTAATAAGAAAATATATATCAATGGCATTTACCGTCTTACAATACTGCTTTAAAATCCGCATCTGTTCTTCTGCACCTGCGGTTACATAGTTAATATCCAAAAAACGGTATGTCCTGGAATATATCCCCTTCCCTACTTCAAAAATGCCATTTTCTGCAATTCTCCCAATCCCCATGACTTCCTGAAGATATTTCGGGGATTTTACTGCTTTATCTGCTTTTTTTAACTGGTCAAACTTATCTGAAAAAATTGACAATCTCTAATTTCCTCCTTTCAGGCAGATGGGACCACAAACACAGCAGCTTCCATCTGCCGCTACATGTCTGTGTATCCCTCTCCTGAAATGGAGAGCAGGCGCTATTTCACGCCTTGATTGAATATTCTGGTCAACGGTACATCTTATACCACACCGCTGCTGCCGCACCAAGTACAATCATCACTACCGTTACAATTCCCATACGGATTGCCTTCTTTTTCACCACGTTGACATCACCACCTTTCTTCTCTTTTTTCTGTTCCTTTTTCCTTTGCTGTACTTCCCGTTCTTCTTCCTGACGGGTTTCCATATAAATCTGTTTCAGTTCCTGCACCGATTCCGTAGAGCCATACACCAAAGGGCGGTTAAAAAAGGAAAAATAAATCATCTTCCCTGCAAACTGCCAGAATGTCAGCCCATGATAGTTATAAAACCCAGTCAGTGCCAGAGGTACAACAAAAGGGGTTGCCACATAACAGCTCAAAGTAATCCCGATTTTTTCATACAAAAGCAGGACAATCCCAGTTCCTACGCCCAATGCCAATGCCGAAAACAAAAACTGTTTTGCTGTAAGTCCTAGAACCAGGGATTCTTTATAATGCTGTAGGTCCTCACTTAATTCAATCTCCATACATAACCTCCTGTATCTGTTTTTTATCTGCTCTGTCTTCGCTCTTCCTGCATGGTTTTCTGTAATCCATGTTGATTGCAAAAGGCGGCAACCCCAGCCTGGTCAAACTTACGCAGCTCCTCCAGATGAAATTTCACCACCGCGTACTGCCCCATACCGGATTGTGCCTTCCAGGGAAGCAAAGTTCCCAGTCCATGCTCCTGAATAAATTGGATATTTTCCTTACTAAAATCACCGCTGATACAGGCAGTTCCAGGTTCCAGGCAATATCCGGGAAGGTTTACGGTCAAATCTGAAAACGGTTCCCACGCCCCATCTTCCTTACTATACAGTTCCACATAAAGGTTCTGGTTCATTGCGTAATAATCTACCCGCAATGCCAGTTCTTCGGTTTCATACGTCCATTGAAAATCTGCTGTTTTGATTTCCTTTTGAAATTCTGGATTTTTTACTTCTCCCCGTTCCTGGTATGCCTGCTCATAGGCTGCATATCCCTCCGGGTCCAATTTCTTTAAAGTTTCTTCCTGAAATTCAAACAGTGGATATTCCATACAACCAGAACAGCAAATTTCTTCTTTTAACTGTCCAAGCCCGTTTTTTTTGATAAATTCTACGATCTGCTCCAGATCATAGCCTGGGAGCAAAAAGGTCTGGTTCTTTTCCAGCGGAATTCCCATATCTGTGGTCAATTCAAAAAGTTTCCATATCTCTTCCTCTTTTTCCGTAAACACACAAACTTTGATGTTTTTATCAGCCGGATAAGTTGCAACTTCCAGCCAGACCTCATAGATCTCCCCATTGCCAAAATCCAGGCTGAGTTTTTCTTCCTGTTCCATTTACATATC
>ERZ1023687.487-NODE-487-length-9203-cov-6.722890_pt1 | contig 9203 bp, 8 predicted proteins | sample MGYA00380346_ERZ1023687 | MGnify/ENA primary metagenome ERZ1023687 (study PRJEB33179, sample SAMN07449028) | human gut metagenome | biome: Human-gut; feature: Human associated habitat; material: Faeces | host: Homo sapiens | place: India:Kasaragod | collected...
ACGGTCTGCTTTTAGTTTGCGGGAGTATCCGTGATGATTCTTTTCTTCTTCCGGATAGTCTTTATTGACGGCATAGAAGTAGACTCCCCGCTGCCGGCACCATTCAATGGCTTCTTCAAGTAACTCACCTTCGCGTACAGTCCATAAAATCAGTTTGTGACGTTCTTTTGCCAGCATTTTCAGAGTCTCTGTGGCGAATGGAATTTCTTCTCCGATCTTCGGATAGCGGTGTTCTACGATGGTACCATCAAAATCAACAGCAATCGTCATGTAATTAGTGTGTGTGAATGGTTATTATTATTTAGTTTCGGGAATGTATACAATCATGGCATTGCATCCCGTTTTGTTTTCGTATCCCATCGCTTCCGGAGTCGATTCGGTGATTCGTTCGGGCGCGATATGATGTTTTTCTATCAATATCTTTCGGATGGCTTCCGAACGGCGGCTGCGCAATTCCCGGTCTGCTTTCTTATCTGTAAGATTATCGCTGAAAGCAATGATTTGGATGCTTGAGTTATTATCCTTCATCCATTCACCTATACCATCTATCTTCTGTCCCTGTTCTTCACTGACGAATGAACTGAATTCATCGAACATGATGTCGATGGAGAGTGCATCTTTTTGCGGAACAATCATTAAGTTCTGGCCATCCATTATCTTCCGGCGTTCCTTTAATTCCTGTTTCATTTGCATTACCTCTTCACAAAGTATCCCTACTTTCTGCTTTATTTCCAGAAGATCCGTTTCCGGCATATAGAGTGATTGGGTACTGTTATTTATACTCTTCCGATATTTATCTCTGAAAGTATATGCAAGTCCGATTGTCAGGTTGCTTTGCATATAAATTTTGTTGTTCAGTTCCTTGTTGTAGTATTTGGGTAAAATCTTCAATCCCGGTTCTATAAATACACTGAACTTTCTGTTTACATTGTACGAAGCCTGAATTGAGAAGTTCCCCGAAATAGTGTTTACTCTTGTGTATTTCGGGTCATTGTCTCCAAAGTCATAATAGTTGAAACCGGCACCTAAAATAGCCGTCAGGTTGAATCTTTTGAATCCATTATTTCCTATCAGAGTCAGCATATAATCCAGGTTTGCGCTGAGTTGTGTGGCCTCTGCATTATTTTCTATCCGGTTCTTACCAATCTCCGCAGTGGCCCTGAAGCCCGAGAAAGGTGTCAGATATACTCCTCCGGAGACTTTGCCGCCTGCATACACGTTACCGATAGTCTTGGTCATCCATTCTCCATTCAGAGCACCCGATACAAACCAATTACCTTTTTCAAACTTTTCCTTGACGTTTGGCTGTTCCTGTGCCTGTAAGTTACAAGTTGTCAGTAGCAGTGCTGCCCCAACGATCCATTTATTTTGTTTCAATCCCAATATACCTGTCATGGTTGTGCTATATTAATACGACATTTATTGATGCAATCTGTTTCTTTTTGTTTCCCGGACCGGTCACGACAATTGAAGTGATATAGAGTTTATCTCCTTTTTCCAACTGTCTGATCAATTCCATTTGCCTGGCCGAGAATTTGTTTCCGGTGTTGGTTATTGAAGTTACCGCTTTACTGTTTCCTTTAATCAATACCATTTCAAAACTGTTAATCTCGTAGTTGGCTTTCGGACCATCACTGATTGAAGCCCCCAATTGTGTCATGTTGGATACCAGCCGTTTGTTAATGGGTACATTTCCTCGGTATTGCACTGTATTTCCATTGTCATCCGTACAGAGGATATAGGGTGTCGGATCGGGCAATGCCTTTACGGTATATCGATACTCGGCCAGTTGTCTTGCCACTCCGTTTTTTATCTGTGTGGCGGTTATGGTTGCTGTCTGTGCTTTTTCATTGGGAACGGCGATGCATTGATTTCCTCTTTTAAGTATCTTTCCATTAGTCATATTGAATGTCACCTCGTTGAATGGGATTCCCGCAGTCAGTATATTTAACGGGTTTTCATAGTCGGTATACAAGATACTTGTTAAGGTGGGTGTAATCTGTACTACAGGCAAATCCACCGTTCCGTCTCTATTTACTATCATCTGGTCTTCATTGATAAATACAAAGGTCCCGTTTTTTCCGTCTTCCGCTTCTTCATATAGCAATGACCGATATACTTCGTTTACACACAGCAGCACCTCTTCCTGTATTTTGTTGATGAATGTCACTCCACCGATGGCAGGGAGGTAGGAGAACGTCTCTTTTTCCCAGGAAATGCCTGTGCCCGGTCCTTCCGTATCCAGATAAGTGCCGACCAGTTTCCGGTGTGATTCATTTTTAATCAGTGATAGCGTCTCCGCTTTGAATGCTTCCAGTGAGAGCCTGAGCATTTTGCCTTTGCCTCCGGTCACCGACAGGAATACTTCCGGCACAGCATTCAGGTCGTCTTTAGCCTTCAGCTTTCCCGTTTCATATTTTTCTTTGTCCGCTTTCCGCGCAATATCTTCTTTCAGTCCTTCCAGTGTGCCCATCAGCTTCCCTGCTGTTGCGTCTATGCTCTGTGCTGATAAGGTTGTCTGGTCATTCCGGCTGTTGTTGATTCGTTCCAGTAAAGTCCGGTTATATTCTTCCAACTGCTCTATTTGTGGAAGATAATCATTATTCATCAGTCCATATCCTTCCAAGACATCCGATGATATATTGATAGCCAGCATGGCAATCAGCACCACATACAGCAGGTTTATCATTTTTTGTCTTGGCGGTAATGTATATTTAGCCATGTGTTTCTGTTATTTCCCTGTTTTCACGTTCATGGCATTCAGCATCTGACTGTATTGTTTGTTAAGCAATTCAATGTATGCTGCCATTTTTTCCATCTCTTTTTTCAACTCTTCCGAATTCATATCGTTCAACGACCTGGCATGTTCGGTCATGCCTTTAATCTGTGCTTCGTATGTTTCATTGAGTTTTCCGATGTTGCTTTCCAATTTCTTCAGTTGCTGCAGGTACTTTTCCGTCACCAGCGTGTCTGCTACTCCCGTGTTCGGATTTATGTTTGCGTTTTTGTCATTCAATAACGGAAACACTCTTTCCCATTTGTACTCTCTTGCCGGTTCATCAAATCCGGAAATGAAGAAAATGAATACTTCCGTAAATAATCCGATCATCAATAACAGATTATCATAAGGCATGTGAGCTATTTTAAATACAGCTCCCAGAATTACAAGACAGGCTCCCCAACAATAGCAGAGGTTATAGAAACGTTTTCCTGTTCTGCTCGATAAGAATTTACTTAATTTCATTGGTCAATCCGTTTTTGAATTCTCCACAGAGTGTACCGATTTTTACCTGGTTGATCATTTCTTTTATCGGTATAAAAACGACCGCTGCCAATCAGTGTAATTCTGTGGAGAATCTCTGAGTTATTAGAATTTGTATATTACGCCTACGGTCATCATGCCGGCGGCAAACACATCATCCTTATTTTCCACATCATAGAACTTGGTGCTGATTTTAATTCCCGGTTCTGCAAAGACACTTAGTTTCGAGTTCAGTTTGAAGGCAGCCTGCAGAGAGAAATTACCGCTTATCGTATTCGTTTTCGATAAATTCGGAAAGTCGTTATCAAATGAATAGTAGTTGTATCCCAATCCGAAAATCGCATTCAGCCGGAACTTGCTGTCTTCATTTGTATAGTTCTTCATCAAGCTCACCATGATGTCTGCTCCGGCACCTGCCGTTACAGCGTTGTATCCGCCTTTCAGCCACACATTACCGGCCTCTGCGTTGACACGCAGACCGATAATCTTGTTTAACCACACTCCACCGGATACTTTACCTCCCAGCATGTTGCTTGCCGAACCGTTTAAAGCCGATAGTCCATTTATACCTCCCGACACAAACCACTCCGGTTTGAACGGATTGTCCTGTGCTTTCATATTTCCGAATGCCATCAGCAATCCTACCAAGAGCAATACTGTTTTTATATTATTCAGCTTCATAATTTAGTTATTTATTAAAAGAATGGTGTTTACAGGATAGATTTTAAACTTTACCTCCCGAGTGTTGGCTTGCTTCCACATTGGTGTAAGTTATCTTCATTCCCGTATAAAATTTCAGAGTAATCGTTACAGTTCTTCCGCCACTGATTTTGAACGTGTATTTCTTTTCGCAATATTTGGCCTGGTTCAGGTAATAAAGAATATGATTACCGCTGATACCGGCCACCAGTTCCTGATTCACTTTGTATATGCCTGTCGTGCCTTCTTGCGCTTCGATGGCACTGTTGATCATAGATGCCATTCCTTTTGCATCCGTAGCGTTTACACCGGCATTGGTTAATGCTGTTTCCGGAGTCACTGTATATTCCCATCCGGCTGTTGCCTCAAAGTTGATTTTATATTCAGGGATGGCTGTCATATTTCCTTCGTTACTCTTTTTCTCCTCTTTGTTTGTCTCGCCTATTTGCTCAGAACCGGTAGTCTTGCTACTTTTGATACGCATTGAATACTTGCCGGACAGTGTTGCTCCGGCAGGTAATGTAAATGTATAGCTGTTCGATGCCACGTCATAGGCAGCATCAGCCACTTTGTCCCAGCTTTCTCCGGCTCTTGTTGCCGCTTTCTGGTTGTACACTTCCACGTCCTCAAATGTGGCATTTTCCGAGGCTTTGTTCACCACTGCCAGCGTGACCGGTTTGGCAAGAGTTACAGCCTCTGTTGTTGCCACTTCGATATTGGCAATAGCCACCGGAGTTTCCACAGTTCCTGTTGTCACGGTAGTTGTGGCGGCTGCAGGCTCTTCATAAGGAGTGATGCTTACGTTGGTTGTTGTTTCAATCGCTCCAGGAGGGACAATTACGGCTGCTTCCGCCTTTGTCATGTCACTGTGCCCTTTGTCTGTTACAATTATTTCTTCTGTCGCTTCGGCATCTATTTCCTTGGCGGGACTCTGCTTGCTTAGTTTTACGCTTAAGCTCACCATGCTGCGGTTCTCCGCATTGTCTGCAATGGTTGCCTGTGCATTATCTATACTCAGGTATCCTTCCTTTGTAAAAGTAACGGTATATGTTTTCTTACTGTCTACCGTCAGTTTGTATGCTCCTTCCGCATCTGTGGTAGCTGTAGCCTCGCCTGCCTTTACTTCCACACCGGGCAGAGCAGTGCTTCCTTCGGTAACTTTACCTGCGATGTAGTACTCTATCGTTTTCTCGGCAGGGTCCACTACTATTTCCGGCTTCTTCTCGTCTTCGCCGAAAGAGCATCCGGTTGTTCCCAAGGTGGTTGCCACCAGCAACACACCTATCTTAAATAAGTCACTTTTTTTCATAATCATTTTTGTCATTAAGAAAATATTAAAATTACTTTTTATTTCTCTCTTTTTCGATACTTCTGATCAGGAAGTATCGTATATATTCCGGTTGGAAGTATCCGCTGCTCCGGTTCTCTGCCGGACGTGTCTGATAGGTATATCCCATTTTCTTATCGGCATACTCACCCCATGACACCATGCTGTATTCGGCTGAAAAGAATTCGGCCGGCTTGATTCTTATGGCATGGTTCCGGTTCCATTTCTTTCCGGGCAACGGGATGGCAAAATGAAAGCCCCCGTTGATCTCTCCTTCTACGTACATGGCGTATACTCCCACAGCATATTCTCCGAAGTGGCGTGTGCAGTCACCTCTTATTCCGCAGTCGCCGTATAGATACCTTCCGGCCTGTAAATCCAATTGGACATTGAATTGCGGAACATAGAGCGAACCTTTCACGGCCGCGTTGATGCGTTGCCTTGTCCCGATATACCATCCTTCGTCCGTGATGGCCGAATATCCGGTTGTTCCTATCTGTGCGCCCAGTTCCACACGTCCGTTCCCGGTGCGGTATTTCACTTCCGCCTGTGCGCCGATCCGGTGATTGGTAAAGTTACCTATCACGATACGTCCCAGAAAGTTATTACGGAACCTTATCTCCTGTGAGAGTGTCATCACACCCGGCCGTATCTTCCGGTATTCCCCTTTCATATTGGTTGCGATGGGGAAAACCACCTGTGCTGTTGCTTCTGCTCCTTTCCATAAAGCCATTTCCACGGCAGGAGACAGATTCACCGTATATGAATATAATTTCTCAAAAGTCGAGTTTTCTAAAGACACTTCCGGATACAGGACGATGTCCGCTTTCCATGCCGAGCGGTTGATCACTTCTGTGCTTTCCTTCAATAACCGCATGGGACGGTCGGTGCTGTAACTCAGGCCCATCCGTTCGTATACCTCTTTCAGCGTTATCTTACCGGCCTTGTAACCGGTTATCAATGTATCCGGCAGACAGATACTCAGTTGGGGTATCCCGTTTCCGTCCAGCGCCACCAGTTCCAGATTTCCGTTACTTATGCCTTCCATTCCGGCGACAATCGCTTTTCCTATTCCGCGATAAGTTCCCCGATATACATTGTCCTCAAAAGCAGCGATGGTTGTTCCCCCGGCTTCGGCTGTGCGGATATTCTCCAGACCTAACTCCCTGAGTTTACGGGCCACTTGCGCATCAATCATGATAGGGCAGGAGAGGAGCAACCCGATTATAATTATCAATTTCTTCTTCATACGGATTAATGGATTAAAACGCATTCATATCGTATTCCGGCAGAAATACATTTAAACTCCCGGGTAAATACATTCAGTGAGAGATGTTTCCATAATTTGGCTGCTGCTCCTACGTTAAATCCGTCGGAGTCATACTCGGCCATGACGGACAGTGGTTTGCAAAAGGAGGGAGTATAGCTGAGGCCGCCGAATATACCGTCCTGTAAGATATACTTGTCTTTACTCAATGGGTGATAGTAACCTGCGGTCGCTGCCAGTCGATGTTCGCCTATCCTAAAGTTCTTTGTAACCACTCCGTATACGGATGCGAAATAATTATAACCCTTGTCCTTGAACGGGTCGTTACTTCCAATGACTACTGCCGGCCAATATTTACCTTCTTTCAGCGGACGTATCCTGACCGATAAAGACCTGTCCTGCTGATTAAATTTGGGCTTTGTAGCCATATAGTCACTTTTCAGCAAGATGCAACGGTAATTCAATTCTAAGAATGAAAAGAAAGTGATGTTCACGAAATAGTTTCCGGAATTATATTTAAACGGATTCAGTTCTTTGGGCAAGTAGTTGCCACCGATCGTAAACGTTCCCGTCTGCTGCATCTCGGCGGTCGGAATGTTCATCATCCCCGTTGTCCCCATGGTGTACTGTGCCTTGATTCCCGATGCCATCACCATTACACAGACCGTTAATACTGCTTTTTTTAATCTCATTGATTTATGTTATATGGAGAATTTTTCTTTGGTGATGTTCCATAGGAACAGGGCATTTCCGATGATATACCGGCGCCACATCCGTTTAGGCTCTTTGATCAGGCGATACAGCCATTCCAACCCGTGCTCCTGCCACCAGACCGGAGCACGTTCCACCGTACCCGCAAAGAAGTCGAATACCGCTCCAATGGTCCCTATGTGTCCGTTCACCTCCAGTTCATCCAGATGCGTATATGCCCATTTCTCTTGTTTGGGAGCCGTCATGCCTATCCATAATAAGTCTGGCTTCGCCTCGTTTATGGCATCTATCATCATTCGGTTTTCTTCTTGTGTAAACTCCGGTTTGTAGGGAGGAGAGTAAGCCTTGATCTGAATATTCGGATATATGGTTTTAGCTTTTTCTTTAATCAGCTTAAGTGTATTCCCGTTGCTTCCCAGAAAGTAGCAGATGCCTCCTTTCCGATTCAACCGTCCCATTTCATATTCAAAAAGATCCCATCCGGCGGTACGTTCTATGCTCTCTTTCCGGAGCCACCTGAAAGCCAGCACCATGCTTGCCCCGTCCGGAATCAGTGCTCCGCCTTTAAGCAAGGCTTCTGCAAATTTATCATCTTTCAGCGCCGTATTATATGAATGGGCATTAATCGTGTTTATCAATAATTTACCTTCAGGCAATACCGATAAGTCGCTCCTGTGCTTCAGGAGTGAAACTGTTTTAAGCTTCAACATGTTTTGTGAAAAAGGAATGGGTGGTTATAAGTACGCTACGCTGTTACCTGTCACGAAGAACAGGCTTTCGAATGATGTGGTAAGAATTTCTTTGCAAAGGTATGCTTTTTCTTGTAAAGAGAAAACTATTCGATGTAAAAAAGATGTTTTTGAGCATCTTTAGGCTGTTGGAGGAAATATCCTTTTATCCTTTTGTAATTTGTTCCATCTCCTTTATATGGTCAAACCAGCCTTCCACCATGCTTGGTGCGTGAGTCGACAAGATGATTTGCATATTCGGATTGATATCATAAATCGTTTTTATAATTTTTGAATCGTTATTTTTCCTTCATTATCTATTTCTTTCAGGTTGCCATAATATTCATATCCTTCTTCCCGTACATATTCGGCAGACTCTTTTTTTCTTTTTTCCAATTCAGTTTATATCCGTTCAAGAATTCAATTTCTATCCCTTCCGCCATTTCTGTTTGTTCTGCATCCAGAAAACCATTGTGCAGTAGTGAATATCCATATTTTAGCAATGTCGATTTGCCACTGTCATTGATCCCTCCCAAGATGTTAACATCTTGCCTTGGTTTCCAATCAATGTTTTCTTTTCCCAACAAGTTGTACACTTGCATCCGGGTTATATAGAAATTAGTATCAACCATATCGTTTTTATCTAATAGTATGGTAAAAATACGATTATTTTGTTAGCTTCTGCTATGAAATTCCTTCTGAGGAGCAGCATCCGTTTGATGACGAAATAAAAAAACACTGTAAAATTTACTCATGTTCATAAAATTATTACTTTAAAATTATGAGGCAAAAGTAAGGGACAAAAGTATAAATGTCAAGAACCATACAGTAAGTACTTACCATATGTAACTCTATATTGAAGTTATACAATCCTTTAGTATATCTTTCATTCGGTTTTCAAACTTATCTAAAGTAAATTCTTTCAAAAATTTCTCTTTTCCTGCTTTCCCCATCGCTGTACATTGTTTGGGATGTTCCATTAGATACTCTATCTTTACAGCAATTTTTTCTGGGGAGTGTTTTTCTATTATATATCCGGTTTTTCCATTATCTATAATGGCAGGGATACCTCCTTCATTGGTGCTGATACAAGGAATACCTTGTCCCATAGCTTCTAACAGGACTAATGGAAAACATTCATTATTATAATAGGTAGGAAATACAAATACATCGGATTTTTGTAGAAATGTATCTTTCTCATTATTATAT